>SCPO01001345.1_pt1 | contig 78268 bp, 115 predicted proteins | sample 6106821 | NCBI WGS metagenome assembly SCPO01 (sample SAMN10720448, study PRJNA508395) | human gut metagenome | isolation source: Participant 2 stool, 0 month | host: Homo sapiens | collected 2017
GCCAAATACGAAGTGAGTGATGTTCGTAGGCAATGAAATGGACTTTGACAAACTTACATTAGAAGTTTGACTGATGGTTCCATTACCGCTGCTGATGCAGTGGCAAAATCTGCTGCCATTATGATTGGTTATTTAGGAACTTCACTAAATTAGCGCACTCTGCAGATGTTGTAGATGTAAACACAGGTGAAGGCGGTATCGTTGTTGATCCAGTAGGTTCCGATAATGAAGAACCAGCTGTAGATGACGGCCCAGCAAAGATTTCCATCGATGAGTTGGAACTCTCTGTTCGTGCGTATAACTGCTTGAAACGTGCTGGCATTAATACAATTGCAGATTTTGACAAAACCATTGATGACTTAGGAAAAGTTCGCAACTTAGGTAAAAATCCATCGATGAAATTGAGGAAAAACTCAACAATCATCCAGGTGGTTTTCACCAACAAAAAGAATAAGGAGGAAGACGAATGTACAGAAAATTAGGCCGCGACAGCTCCGCTCGTAAAGCGTTGTTCCGTAGCATGTTAACATCTTTCTTCCAATATGAGCGTATTGAAACTACTGAAGCTAAAGCGAAAGAACTTCGCTCTTTAGCTGATCAAATGGTAACTTTGGCTAAACGTGGTGATCTTCATGCACGTCGCCAAGTTCTTGCATACCTCATGGATGAAAGCGTAGTAAAAAAATTGTTTGATACAATTGCTCCAAAATATGCAGACCGTCAAGGTGGTTACACTCGTGTAATCAAAACTGGTCTTCGCAAAGGTGACGCTGCACCTTTGGCTATTATCGAGTTAGTTTAATCAAACTCATACGGTGTTGTAACTTACGTTGCAGCACCGTTTTTTTATTGTCAATTTTATGGTACAATCGATTAGTATAATATCGTAATATGTTAGCAGTTATCGTAAATATTGAATATGTATTGTTAACCGTAAAGGGGTTTACTTTCATAGAAACGAAATTGACTAGAAAGATATGAGGTTATCCATGAATGAAAAAGACATTATGATTGAGGTCAATCATATGGGTCATATTTATACTGATGAAAATGGCAATGATGTACATGCACTAAATGATGTGAGTTTATCCATCAAGCGTGGTGAGTTTGTTTGTATTATCGGTACTAATGGTAGTGGTAAAAGTACACTAGCCAAGCATTTCAACGTGTTATTACAACCTAGTGAAGGGTATATCAATGTATGTGGCTATGATACGCGTGATGAAGAACATATTTGGGATATACGCCAACATGTAGGTATGGTGTTCCAAAATCCGGATAACCAAATAGTGGCAGCTGTCGTAGAAGAAGATGTTGCCTTTGGTCCAGAAAATCTTGGAATTCCTAGTGCTGAAATTAGAAAACGTGTCGATGCAGCATTAGAGGCTGTTAATATGACTGAATATAGAGAGCATGGTCCTCATTTGTTGTCCGGTGGTCAAAAGCAACGTATTGCTATTGCTGGCGTACTGGCCATGAAACCTGATTGTATCGTTCTTGACGAACCAACGGCTATGCTCGATCCAAAAGGTCGTCGTGAGGTATTAGAGACAGTTCATAAACTCAATAAAGAAGAAGGTATCACTATCGTGTACATTACACACTTTATGGAGGAAGCTGTCACAGCTGATCGTGTGGTAGTTATGAAAAATGGTGTGAAATTACATGATGGCACTCCTCGTGAAATCTTCAGTCATGTAGATACCTTAAAAGGCCTTGGTCTCGATGTACCAGTTGCGTCTGAAATTGCTTTCAAATTGAATGAAAAAGGTTATGAGGTCGGTAAGAGGAGTATCATCAATAATGAAGAATTAGCAGTAGGTCTAAACATTCTAAATTAGCTGACCAACTACTAGATGAGCATAATGTAGGGGCTAAAACTATTAGTTCTCCTACCAATGAAGATGTAAATGCAGTAAGAGGGGAGGACACACACTAATGGCGATTGTATTAGATAATATTACTTATACCTATGGTGTAGGTACTCCATTTGAAAAGACAGCCCTTCACGGTGTATCTCTTACTGTTGAAAACGGTGAGTTTTTAGGCATCATTGGTCATACCGGCTCTGGTAAATCTACCTTTGTACAACATTTAAATGGCTTATTACACCCTACAACAGGAACGGTTACCGTTAATGGCGTAGATATTAGTGCTTCTACGGAGGAAGCTAAAAAGATGCGCCATAAGGTGGGCATGGTTTTCCAATATCCAGAACATCAGTTGTTTGAAGAAACTATTGCCGAAGATATTGCCTTTGGTCCTAAAAATTTAGGCCTCAGTGCTGATGAAGTAGATGAACGGGTACGGGAGGCAATGAAATTTGTAGGTCTTGATTACGACGCCTACGCGGAGCCTCCATTTCATCTATCTGGTGGGCAAATGCGCCGTGTTGCCATTGCTGGTGTAGTGGCTATGGATCCAGATTTCTTAGTTCTTGATGAGCCATCCGCAGGTCTCGACCCATTTGGTCGTGAAGAAATCTTTGAAGAGATCATTCGACTTCATAAAGAAAAGGGCATTACTGTAATCCTTGTATCACATAACATGGAGGATATCTCTCGCATGGCATCTCGCCTCGTGGTACTCGATAAAGGTCGTATCGTTCTCGATGGAGAACCGATGGATATCTTTAATAACCATCGCGATGAATTACAAGTGGTAGGTGTAGATGTACCACCAGTGTCTGTCACTATGGAATATTTGCGTGAACAAGGACTAGATGTATCTAATCGTGTATTATCCGTGGATGATGCAGTACAAGCCATTCTAGAAGGAGGTAGCCATGTTAAATAACATTACTATTGGGCAGTACTTCCCAGGAAACTCCTTCTTGCATCGCATGGATCCTCGTGCCAAGATTATTGCTACAACTATCTTTGTGGTAGCTATCTTCCTAGCAAATTCTCCTCTTGCGTATGGCTTGGTAGGGAGCATTTACAATCTTTGCGATGCTGCTATCAAGATTGCCATTACGCTTGATGTGGTCAGCTATTAAACCACTTTGGATTATCATTGTATTTACTATGGGTATTCATATCTTTACGACTCCAGGTAATTCCGTTTTCCAATGGGGCATTATTAATATTACAGATCAAGGCTTGGCTATGGGGCTACAAATGGCGGCGCGATTAATCTTTTTAATCTTGTTCTCCTCCTTGTTGACCTATACGACATCACCAATTCGTTTGACCGATGGTATTGAACATTTACTAAATCCATTCCGTTGTATTGGCGTACCTGCTCATGAATTGGCTATGATGATGACCATTGCATTGCGTTTCATTCCTACTTTATTGGATGAAACAGATCGTATTATGAAAGCTCAATCTGCTCGTGGTGCAGACTTTGTAACAGGGTCTATCATTCAACGGGCAAAAAATATGGTACCTTTATTGGTTCCTTTATTCATCAGTGCATTTAGACGTGCTGATGAACTGGCTATTGCTATGGAAGCGCGTTGCTATCGAGGTGGTATAAACCGTACGCGTATGAAGGAACTACAAGTTACTTATGTTGATTATATCGGCGTAGGAGCTGTCATTTTGGTTACCATCGTACTCATCGTTTTATGGTGGCTTGATCTATGAGAAATATAAGAATCATAGTTGCTTATGATGGCACCGATTTGCAGGCTATCAGAAGCAACCTGATGATAAGGGCTTAACCGTACAAGGTTGCTTAGAATATGGATTATCTAAAATTTGTAACGAACCCATACAAATCTATGGAGCTTCTAGAACAGATGCAGGGTACATGCAAAGTTTCAAGTATGTACGTTCCAAACATCTGGATCTATACCAGTAGAAAACATTCCTCGTGCTATGATTGCGCATATCCCAAAGGATATTGTTGTTCTTGAAGCCCTGGAAATTCCACTCGATTGGAAGCCTCGATGGAATATATATGGTAAGGAATATGTATATACCATTCATAATCAGCTCATTGCCAATCCTTTGACAAAACGATACCATTGGCATGTTAAGAAGCCTCTTAATATCGATCTCATGCAAGCTGCAGGCAATGAATTATTAGGCACCCATGACTTTACAACCTTAAAAGGGGACGAATTCAACGCCCGCTGATCCGGTAAAAACAATTATAGGAATTCATGTAGAGGCAGAAGGCTCTCATGTTACCATTTCTGTAGTGGGGGATGGGTTCTTATACCACATGGTTCGCAATATTGCAGGGCTCCTCGTCGATGTAGGCCTTGGAAGACGCAAGGTGGAGGATATCAAGGGCTATTTGGCCGCTAAAGATCGTCGTGTTATAGGCAAAACGGCGCCAGCCCAAGGGTTGTGTTTAGAGGAGATATTCTTTACGAAAGAGCGTCAGCAAGAGGTGTTACAGAATAAATATTCTATATAATTTTGTATAGACTACATTCTCCTAGAATTTATTTAAAACGATAACTATTAATACTAAAAGGATACTACTTAGCATGTAGTATCCTTTTTTCTTATAAGTTTTGGTTATAATGCCTTAATTTATACCTATTATTATGTGAAATGATACATTGTAAACCCAATATATACATGATACAATGACGATATGGACAGGTTCGTACTATAAAACATTAACATAGTAAGGTAGACTCTTGTCAGCAGTGTAATTTTTATCCTAAGGAGGGTGAATCTCTTGCAAAAACGTAAAGATTTTATCTGGAAAATGGGCGGCCAACAAGGTGAAGGTATCGAGAGTTGTGGCGAAATCATGGCGACAATCCTCGCTAAAGAAGGTTATTCCTTGTATAGCCAACGTTTATTTGCATCTCGTATCAAAGGTGGTCATACAACATTCGCATTGCGCGTTGCATTAGAACAAGTTATGTCCATTGGTGAAGGCGTAGACTTCTTGCTTTCTCTTGATCAAGAAACAGTTGATATGCATGGTTCTGAAGTTCGTGAGGGCGGTTACATCATCTGTGACAGCAAAGTAAATCCTGACTTCTCTAAATTTGAAGGTACAAAGGTTAATTGCTTGTCCTTGCCAATCTCTGAAACCGCAATGAAACAAGGTTCCTTGTTGATGCGTAATATCGTAGCACTTGGTATGTCTGTTGCGCTTCTTGGTTTCGACACTAAGATGTTTAAAGATGCAATCGCTGCAAAATTTGCGAAAAAATCCCAAGAAATCGTGGATAAAAACTTAGCTGCCTTTGACGACGGTTATGGCCTTGTAATGGAAAAATTGGGCGATGTGGAAATCGATACATTGCCAGCTCCTGGTAAGAAAGATCAAATGTTCTTATTGGGTAATGAAGCATGTGCTTTAGGTGCTATTGCTGCGGGCTCCCGTTTCATGGCATCTTATCCTATTACTCCAGCATCTGAAGTAATGGAATATATGATTAAAAATATGGATAAATTGGGTGCTACTATCGTTCAAACAGAGGACGAAATCGCAGCATGCATGACAGCTATGGGTGGTGTATACGCAGGTGTTCGTGGCTTCACATGTACTTCTGGCCCTGGTCTTTCCTTGATGGCTGAATCCTTATCCATGGCTTCCATGGCTGAATTACCAATGGTTGTTATCGACGTTCAACGTTCTGGCCCATCCACAGGTATGGCTACAAAGGTTGAACAATCCGATATTGATGCGGCTTGCTACAACGCTCATGGCGATTATGCAGGTATCGTTATTTCTCCAACATCCATCGAAGAATGTTTCTACGAAATTCAAAAAGCTTTCAACTTGGCAGAAATGTACCAATGTCCAGTTATCTTCATGCCTGATTTACAACAAGGTTTGAATAAACAATCCGTTCCTTCCTTCGATTTGAACCGTGTACCTATTAACCGCGGTAAAATGATGAAGGAAGCTGACCTTCCTGAATTGGAACAACCTAAATACTTCAAACGCTTTGAATTGACAGAAGATGGCATTTCTCCACGTACAATTCCTGGTATGAAAAATGGTCTATTCCTTTCCACTGGTTTAGAACATAATGAAGAAGGTAAACCAGCAGAAGCGCCTACAATGCACGTAGCGCAAACTGATAAACGTTTCCGCAAATTGGAAACTGTAGCTGATAACTACGAACCATTCTTGAATAACGCTAAATACGACGAAGCAGATGTTCTCGTTGTTGGTATGGCTTCTAGCCGTGGCGCTATCGAAGAAGCTGTTGCTGAATTCGATCAAGAAGGTGTTAAAGTTAACCACTTACAATTGCGCTTGATTAAACCATTCCCAGCAAAACAATTACAACCATTCATGGATGCAGCTAAAAAAGTTGTTATTGTAGAACATAATGCAACAGGTCAATTGACTAACTTATTTAAAATCAACATGCATAAGAAATCTAAAATTTCCAGCTGCTTGAAATACGATGGTAATCCATTCACAAAAAGTTATGTGAAAAATGCGATTAAGGAGGTCCTATAATATGACAACAGCTAAAGATTACAGAAACGATATTCGTCCTAACTGGTGTCCAGGCTGTGGTCATTATGGGGTACAAGCTGCCATTACTGATGCAGTAGTAGCAAAAAATATTCCACCTGAAAAATTGGCAGTTATCTCTGGTATCGGTTGCTCTAGCCGTATCGGTGGTTATTTCTACGCATATGGCGCGCATACAACTCATGGTCGTGCGCTTCCTTACGCACAAGGCGTTAAACTTGCCAACCAAGACTTAGAAGTTATCGCATTCTCCGGTGATGGTGATGCGTTCGCTATCGGTATGGGTCATACTATCCATGCTTTCAAACGTAATGTAAATATGACATACGTCGTAATGGATAACCATGTATATGGTTTGACTAAAGGTCAAGCATCCCCTCGTTCCGACATCGGTTTTGTTACTAAAACAACACCTCGTGGGGCATTCGAATCTCCATTGTCCGTTTGTGAAACTGCGATTGCAGCAGGTGCTACATTCGTAGCTCAAAGCTACATGATCAACCGTGAAGAACTTGTTGATTTGATTCAAAAGGCTATGGACCATGATGGCTTCTCCTTCATCAACGTATTTAGCCCATGTGTTACATACAACAAACGCAACAGCTATGACTGGTTCAAAGAACACTTAGTAGCATTGCCTGAAGGCTATGATCAAACAGATCGTGCAGCAGCACTTAAAACTTTGGGCGATACAGATGGTTTGGTTACTGGTCTTATTTACCAAAATACATCTAAACCTTCCTTCGAAAAATCCTTGGCAGCAGCAAATGGTGGTCCACATCCTCGTCCATTAACTGAAGATGTGGTAAAACCAGATCAAGCGCTATTTGATAGCCTTTGCAATCAATTTAAATAATCTTATCTAAATTGAATTATGTATAATCTGACCCTTCTTTACTGAATGTCCAGTAAAGAGGGGTTTTTACATTATGACATTATGAATAGTATGATTACTTTAGAGTGTTGTGAATGATATGGTTATTTTATAGTGGTATGAATCGTATTATTACTTTACGGAGGTTTTCTTAATTGATATACTAATTTATAATTTAGGATATTTATAATTAAGTAAAAATTGAACGCTTATAAGTATAAGAGGCTATTATTTCAGAATATGAGGCATAATGGAAACGTATAGAAGTATCATTTACTATGCGATTCATTAAGGAGAGGGAATGAGTAACGTGTCGAATGAATATAATGAAGCATTACTAGAGCCACTTAAGTATTATCGGGAAGAGTTAAAGGACGCGTTTCAACAAGTAACCGAAGAATACTTTCAACAACTAGTAGATCAATCAAAGATTGATATAGATAATAATAAATTATTAATAGATAAGTATACTGTTGTATCAGAAAATCGCGATCAATCAAACACATCCTATAAACGATTTGGCCTTATCAAAAAGGTTGATATTGTTATTGGTATAGGTGCCATTATTTATGGTATTTATCAGTTTTCACAAGATCATATTGATATTGTAGCGATTATTGTTTCTATACTTATATTAGTTCTATGTGTAGGGCTTTACCTATATTGGATTAAGCCTAATAGTAAAAGCCTTGAAGAAAAACTTAATGATTTAGATGCTACATTAGCTAAAATGCGTCAAGAAGGCTATGAGATGATGGCCCCTTTAAACAATCTATTTCATAGTGAAATGACTAGTGAACTCTTTAAAAAAGGCGATTCCCTTTATTCATATGGATTCTAACTTTAATATTGAACGATATGAACAGCTCGTTAAAGATTATGGATTCTTAGAAAAGGTGATGTAAATCATTCCACCTTAGATATTGCTTCTTGTGATATTTTAGGAAACCCCTTTGTTTTTCTGAAGCGCATAATTCACTGGATGGATGATTATACGTATGAAGGCACCTTAAATGTTACGTATACAGAAGAGTATGTTGATTCTAATGGGAATCTAAAACTCGTGATGTTAACGAAACACTACGTGCTGTCATAAGACAACCTGGTCCATATTATGCCAATAGAGTATCTTTAGTGTATGGTAATCATGCAGCACCTAACTTAACATTCCATAGAAAACCACCTGAAAAAGGATTCTTCAATTTTGGTGGTGCCAAGAGTCGGATAGCCAAAGGCATTGCTAGTCTTAGACAGAAGGGTCAGGATTCATTGGAGAATGGTGGAGGCTTCCAAGCTTTAGCCAATGAAGAGTTTGATGCACAATTTAATGCATTAGATCGCAACAATGAGGTTGAGTTCCGCGTACTATTTACGCCATTAGCACAAAACAACTATAAGGATATTTTTGAAAACTCTCCATATGGAGATGACTTTATATTTAATAAAGAGTGTAAAATTAATGAGATTAAAGCTGACAATTCTCAAAATTGGGACTTTGATACATCACCATCTCAGTATTATGATTTTTCATTCCAAAAGATTAAAGAGAAGTTCATTAATTACAACTGCAGTTACTTTGAACACATGTATTTCTCATTCCTACCAATTTTAGCGATTCCTGTGTATCAACAAATGGCTTCTAATGATTATATTTATGGCAAGTCTTATAATTTCAAATATAATGATTACATTACAGAAATGCTAGCAAATAAAATGGGACTTAACTTATTTGTTCCTCCTGATGCGGCTCAGCGGAATAATGTAAAAACAATTCTTAAGACTAGCCACCATAAAAATGAAGGTGACTCTGAGGTAATTAAGGTAGATGCCTATTCTTATAGGGCCATCGAACACGTAGATCAAGTACCTGTACGAGCTGGTAATGGTAGAACCTATTATGTTCCAGTCCGCTGGGACGAGTATGTTCCTGTTACCAAACACGAATTGATAGAGGTTTCAGAAATTAAATCTGCTGGAGAGGATTTTAATCATATTAAAGGTCTAGATCAGTATCAAAAATCTGAAAATAATAGAGATAGGTCTTTGCATACGATCACTTTATGGCAGGTAAACTATATCGACAAAATCAGTCTCTCGACGATTTATTAAATACTATTTATAAAGAATTTGGAGGTACCCAAAATGGCTAACCAACTCGACGAAATGAATCCGGAAATTATGTCTGAAGGCAGAGATGTACATGTTATTGCTAAGGTAATCCCTGTTGAAACTAGTGGCTTTGAAAACTTCTTCCAACAATCCTTATGGCAGTTGGTGTTATCGGTATCGTTTTAGGCATAGTTATAGACAAGTATCTAGTATCTATTATTGGCGCCATTGTATTGATTTATCCATGGTGGCGATTAAAACAAATTAGCTCAGAGTTTAATATGATGGAACAAAGAATTCAAAATGCTGCATCCGAAATTGATAACTATATGGAGCAACGTGTTGTGATTCTTTCTAATGCGGCTAAACTTGTGGAAAAATCTATTGAAGTTGATAAGGATATTCTTGTAGACATTGCTAAGTATAGAAGTGGTAATTTTTCTGAAGAATCTAGAAGTGATGTGAATGCACAACTTAACAAGGCTACAAGAGCCCTCAACGTAGCTATAGAAAATTATCCTGAATTACAAAGCCAAGATACGATTCGTGATGCAATGCAACAAAATTCTTACTTACAAAAAGAAATTACTGCAGCTAGAACGTTGTATAATGATGCTGTAAATACTTGGAATAGAGAAATCTTTGAATTCCCATTTAAAAAGATTGTAGCTGCAAAAGAAGGTAGAACTACTAGAATTCCATTTATTGCAGATCAAGAAACTAAAGAAAAAGCTAAGGGCGTTTTCTTTTAAGGGATAGGCAATTGGACGTTAGTATATAAAGGGCATACTATAAAATCTGACATTAGTATATAAGGGGATACTATGAAGTCTTATGAAAAAGGGATTAGCTTGTCCATCTGGACTTTGAGTTGGCCTATATTTATTGAAGTATTCCTACAGCTGTTAGTAGGTAATATAGACCAAGTGATGATGAGTCACTACTCTCCTCAAGCGGTAGCAGCTGTGGCTAATGCCAATCAAATTTTAAATATATTTATTATGCTCATCATTGTTATGAGTACCGCTACGACGATTTTAATTGCCCAGTATTTAGGGGCTCGAAATCAGTCTAAGCTATCAGAGGTATGTACGGTCAGTTTGGTGTTGAACTTTTCTTATTTTCATCTGTTGCGGCCGTATTCTTTATTACCTGTCATGAATGGATTTTTACATGGCTTGGTATTCCGCCAGAAACGATGAGCGATACGTCGATATATACGACCATTGTGGCCACAGGATTACCGATTCAGGCTATGTATTATGCGTTGGTTGCCGTATTTAGAGGCCATTCATTAACGCGTGTTACTATGTATATCGCGTTAGTTATGAATGTTATCCATATCACAACTAACTATATATTAATATTTGGTCATGGTCCCATACCAAGCCTTGGTGTACTAGGGGTATCAATCTCTACCTGGTTATCGAAGGTGGTTGGACTCGTAATTATTGGCTATACATTTAAGAAGTTGCTTACTTTAGAGGTGCGCTTCAAATTTTTAAAACCATTCCCGTGGCATACGGTTAAGTCTTTACTGAATATCAGTGTTCCCTTCTGGTGGAGAAACCTTAAGTTATCAGTTATCTCAGACAACGATTATGAAAATGGTCAACATCCTAGGGCTAGCTGTTATTAATACAAAGGTGTATGTATCGGTTATTGCCATGCTTTGCTATGTATATACCATAGCATTAGCAAATGCATCTCAAGTTATTGTGGGTTACCTGATGGGGGCTAAACGACAAGATGAGGTGACAAATCGCGTATGGCATTCTATGTTGTTAGCCATTGCCATTAATGTAGGACTTGCTACATTCTTTTATGTTACCAGTGATATTGTACTATCCGTATTTACTACGGATCCAGAAATTCTATCATTAGCACATAATGTATTACTAATTGAGATTTTCCTTGAGTTAGGTCCTGCCGTTAATATTGTTATGGTTAGCTGTTTACAAGCAGCAGGGGATATTAGAACACCGATGCTCGTAGGTATTTTGGCATGTGGTTATGTGCTGTACCATTGTCCCATCTATTTGGAATTTACTGGGAATGGGGCTCGTAGGCATTTGGATTGCCATGGCGGTAGATGAAATTTTACGAGGTTTATTATTTGTATATCGCTGGTATAGTGGGAAGTGGAAAAATAGACGCCTCATAGAGGCATAGTCTTATATTTACACGATTTCAATATATATTTAGTCGTTTGTAGATATAGTTAGCCTTACATTGGAGAGTGTAAGGCTAATTATTTGTGAAAGTAGGTTTATATGAGCAAGACAGTAGGCATTATTGGCTTAGGTCTATTAGGTGGTTCGTTGGCAAAGGCTTTGAAGGCTTACACCGATTATGAGGTAGTAGGGTATGCGCGTCGCCAAGAGGTTTGTGATGCGGCCATTCAGGATGGGGTAGTAAAAGCTGCTTGGACTGAGGTAGAACCATTGATTGAAAATTCAGATATCGTTGTATTTTCATTGCCTCCAGATACAAATGCAAGACTATTTACAGAAATGGCACATCTTTTTAGACCAGGACAAGTGGTGACTGATGTATCTAGTGCAAAGGAAAACTTTGTACGAGCTGTATATGATTCTATTCCGAAAGGGACAATTTTTGTGTCTGTTCATCCTATGGCTGGCTCTGAAAAGGGTGGCTACGAAGTATCTCATAAAAACTTATTTAAAGGTATGGGTTGGATTGTACTAGAGGATAAGGCCTCTGATGTATATAGTGAAGATGTTGCTCAAGAACTAGCTGAAATGGGACGCGCTGTAGGATCACGTATTGAATTCGTCGATATCTATGCTCACGATGCGTATTTAGCTATGGTGAGTCATATGCCACATTTATTGGCAGCCATTTTAACTCAAGTTTCCGGTGGTGATGAACTAGGCGAGTTGCGCATGAAACTATCTGCAGGGGGCTTTAGAGACTGTACACGTGTTGCCGGTGGGTTACCATCTATGTGGCGTGAAATCATTTATGGTAATAGACACAATGTAATTGAAGGCCTTTCACAAATCGAATCTGAAATTCAACGGGTAAAAGAAATACTTTCACAAAAAGACGAAGGTCAAAGTCTAGAAACCTATTTAGAACGAAGCAGAGAAATTCGAGGTAAATTACCATATTTAACAGGACAAATAAAGAATAGCTAATGATAAATAATTATTAGCTAAGGCTATACATTGGTTAGCATTCATAGAGTACTAACAATGAGTGATTAACATTCATTTGAGTTTGACGTCTATTTATATAGCTGAAGCAACGCGGTTTATGCAGTATAATGTGTATACTAGGGTTCGTAAAGAATATACATTTAACATATTATTTAGTTTAAGGAGATACCATGAGTTTGTTACAAGAAACTTGTGACGCTATTAGAGGTCGCAGTCATGAAATTGAACAACATATAATCGATAATTGGAATGCAGGTTCATCTGTAGAACAATATGGGCGACTTGTAAACGTGGTGGCTCAATATGGTGCGGCTACAAATCAGGAGCACTTAACGGTTCCAAAACCTTGTATGATTATTGCCTCTGCCGATCATGGCGTGGCCGATATGGGCGTAAGTGCGTATCCAAAGGAAACAACTGTAGGGATGACACAAAACTACTTAATTCCTAAAGGGGGCGGGCGCCAATTCCTTAGCTAATTACTGTGGTGCTCAAATGGAAGTCATCGATATGGGCATTGATGCAGATATGAGCTGGGTACCAGGACTCCGTAGTCATAAACTTGGTATGGGCACAAAAAACTTTGTAGAAGAACCGGCTATGACACGTGAACAAGCCATTGAAGGCATTGAAACGGGTATTCGCCTTGTAAAAGAGAAAATCGACGAAGGCTTTAATGTTTTCTTAGTAGGGGAAATGGGAATTTCTAATACTACTGCTAGTGCTCTTATGACTGCCAAGTTTGCAGGACTCACTGCAGAGGAAGCTACAGGGCGAGGCACTAATATTTCTGACGAACGTCTGAAGTTAAAGCAACGCATTGTACATGATGTATTAGAAAAATATAAAGATATTCCAAAAGACGATGCCATTGGGATTTTATCCTCTGTGGGCGGCTTTGAATTTACCTGTATCGTAGGTGTTATTCTAGGTGCTGCAGCGAATAATGCACTTGTTATTATTGATGGTTTTAATACATCTGCTTGTGCATTGGTTGCAAAAACATTAGTTCCACAGGCGATGGATTATGTAATGGCATCTCATTTATCTGCTGAAAAAGCGGCTAAATCCTCTTTAGAAAATTTAGGCCTTGAAGCCTATGTTGATTTAGGGCTATGTCTCGGTGAGGCCTCTGGTGGTTCCATTCAAATGGGAATGCTAGATCTTGCCGTTCATATGTATTTGGCTGTTACAGGAGGTAAGGCATGAGAACTTTTACAATTGAACCATTACATGTGCCATCCATGGAAGCATGCCGATTACGTATCGATAATTTAACAAAACCTATTTATAGCCTTGCAACATTAGAGTTAATAGCTGAGCGTTTTGCGGGCATTCTGGCAGATCCTCAACCAAATCATTTGCGATATGGCGTACTTGTGGTGGCGTCGGACCACTTGGTAGATGGTCCTCAAAATAGTCAGCATGGTAGTGAAAGTTATGAGGCTATCAAGCGTTTCAATGAAGGTAGAACTGCTACGCAGGGGGCGGCATTTAAGTTAAATGCAGACGTACATGTTGTAAATGTAGGTCTTGAGCAAGATACTAGTAATCTAGAATATATTGATCAACAAGTCATTCGTAAAGGATCTCATTTCTTTGGGGTAGAACCTGTTATTTCTCGAGATGAACTTGAGCGAGCTCTAGAGCTTGGCTTTACCTATGCTGATAAATTACATGCTGATGGATTACAAGTGGTGGCGATTGGTAACGTAGGGGAAAGGGCATTCCTTGACTCCCTCGTAACGACGGCTACAATTACGGGCTGTGCCTATGACGATATTCTCGTTCATACCGAATGTGGACGTACGGTAGAACAACGGCTGCTCATATTCATTCTTTTGTAGATCGTTTTAATATTGCTGTGGATGATTGGTCTGCTTTGAGTGAAAGCGAGCGCCATGATGCGGTATTACATTTGCTCCATATTGCAGGAGGCTTAGATATTGCATTCTTAACAGGTTTTATCTTAGGTGCCGCAAGTCACCGTATGGCTATCGTTTTTGATAATGCCGTAACAGGCACAGCTGTATTGTCTGCAGTTACTATTGAGCCATTAGTTAAGGACTATGTATTCCCATCCGCCGCCTATGAGGAACCAATTCACAAGGAACAATGTCGATTCCTTGGAATAAAGCCATGTTTACACTACAATTTACAAATTGATGAAGCATTGGGTTCCACAATGGGTCTATCTATTATCGATGCATCTATGCATATGTTAAATGATATGAAAACCTTCGTTGAAGCTGAGGTTAAAGCTGCTGAAGATGGTGCTGGTAAAGGTAGACAAAAGAATAAAGAGTAATCTATATAAAAGAGGGAGTTTTAAATCCCTCTTTTTATATGTTTTATGCTCAATTATCCGAAATTAACTGAGAATTTCATGGAAAAACCATTGACACTATATGTGTAAATTGATATTATTATAGGGCAGTCAGGACAGACTTAAATTCTTCTTGACGACAGATTGATGATTATGTTATATTCATTATCGGTTCTGTATGCGGGAATAGCTCAGCGGTAGAGCACCGCCTTGCCAAGGCGGGGGTCGCGAGTTCGAATCTCGTTTCCCGCTCCATACATTCCTCGATAGCTCAGTTGGTAGAGCAATCGGCTGTTAACCGATCGGTCGTAGGTTCGAGTCCTACTCGAGGAGCCATTTATGACTCACTAGCTCAGTTGGCAGAGCACCTGACTTTTAATAAGGGTGTCCCGCGTTCGAGTCGCGGGTGAGTCACCATTTTGGCCCGTTGGTCAAGCGGTTAAGACACCGCCCTTTCACGGCGGTATCCGGGTTCGATTCCCGGACGAGTCACCACATATGGACGATTAGCTCAGCTGGGAGAGCCTGCCTTACAAGCAGGATGTCGGCAGTTCGATCCTGTCATCGTCCACCACATGCGGGAATAGCTCAGCGGTAGAGCACCGCCTTGCCAAGGCGGGGGTCGCGAGTTCGAATCTCGTTTCCCGCTCCATTAATATTCCTCGATAGCTCAGTTGGTAGAGCAATCGGCTGTTAACCGATCGGTCGTAGGTTCGAGTCCTACTCGAGGAGCCAATTTTATATGGCCCGTTGGTCAAGCGGTTAAGACACCGCCCTTTCACGGCGGTATCCCGGGTTCGATTCCCGGACGGGTCACCACATGGACGATTAGCTCAGCTGGGAGAGCGCCTGCCTTACAAGCAGGATGTCGGCAGTTCGATCCTGTCATCGTCCACCAACGTAAGCGGTTATCTTCGGATGGCCGCTTTTTGTTATATAACACAATAGCTATTCATATATATCAATAGTTATTTCTATTTATATAAAAATAGTTATTTATTTAGAAAATATTAGTTATAAACATAAAATAGGATAGAAAAGAGTACAACTGTAGCAGTTGTACTCTTTGTATTTAACGCGGCGTACATGATGATATAAACGCCCACAAGGCAGACGAGACCGCCGATGATATCATATGTGTCTGGTCGCAAACCATCGACGAGCCAACCCCATATGATGGAAAGGGCAATAAATACGCCACCGTAGGCTGCATAAACCTTACCGAAGCTTGCTTCTGGTTGGAAGGTAGGGATAAGGCCATATAAAAATAAGATGATGGCACCAGCCAGTAAATATACAGGGCCTTTATCGTCGCGCATATAGAGCCATACTAAATAGCCGCCACCGATTTCGGCTAAACCGGCTAATATAAAGAAGAAAATAGATAAGAGCATAATAACCTCACAGTATTAATTGAAATCTATTCTCTATTGTACAACTTGTTAGCGTAGAGAGCAATTATTTAATGACCAAGGTGAATCGTTACTAGTGGTAAAGAAAAGAATGTTAAAAGACAAAGATATTAAAAGGTAAAAATATTAAATATAGACATTAAATATAGACATTAAAAGAGGATATAATAAAATTAAAAACCCGTACACGTATATGTGTACGGGTTTTGTTTCGTTCTTATAAACGAGCTGGTGATTCGCTGTGTACATAATCCATGAAGGTATGCATTGTTTCCGATTTAGAATTGTTTTTCTTAAAGGCGAAGCACACTTGTAGTTTAAATGGTTTTTCTAAAGGTATGTAGCCATCATTGATATTTAAAGAATTTAGAATTTGGCGTGCTACGATGCAGCCTGATTTATTTTTTTGACAGTAGTCGATCATTGTATATGGGTTAGATAAGCGGCTACCTCTAATGTGTAGATTTTGTTGACCGTTACCAACATAATTTTTCAATGTACGATACATAAAGTACTTAGGTGGATACATAAGTAATGGCTGTTGTTGAATTGCTTTCAAGCTAGCAACTTCCATATTATCGATGATGTTTGGTGCATAGTATACGAATTCGTCTTCTCGTAGAGCCGTAGATTCATATGCTGACATATCCTTGTTATTTGGTAAGTAGAGGAGGGCAATGTCGATACGATTTTCGCGTAAGTCGAGCATCAACTCTTCTTCTTCCATGTCATAAATGCTGACAGAGAACTCAGGATGGTTTTGGAAGAAGTGGGATACATATCCGTTAAGGCGGATGTCCCCTAAACTACGCAATACACCAATATTTAAGATTGGACGTTCTACCTTGCTGGCTAAACGGATCGATTGAATAGCACGTTCCAATGTGTCGAGAACTTGTTCTGCTTCTGGTAGGAATAATTCACCTTCTGGTGTCAAACGGCTACCTCGTGTAGAGCGGGATATTAATTTCACACCAACTAGACGCTCTAATTTTTTCATTTGAGCGCTGAAAGCTGATTGTGTGATGTTCATAGATTGTGCAGCTAATGTAAAGCTTCCTGTTTTATTATAGGTAATAAAACTTTGTAGCTCTTGCATTGTAGGTAACTCTTTCATAGTATTCCCCCAATATTGACATAAAACTCCAATGATACCTATTACCTTACTTATTCATATTGTAGCATACTATAAGTTGTTTTTTCATCTAAATCTATAAAATATGATGAAGCATGCACAATCGATATAGTGAGCAATATTATAACACAAAAAAGTGTAATATCAGTTCGCTATTATGCACTTATTTCAATGACTTTCACCATTATCATTAATTGACATAAGTAAATGAAAATGATATTATACATGGGTACCATTATGTGTCGGTACAAGTTTTTTATTCAACTATGAGGTGATAATCACATGGCAACGAGAAGAGAGGCTCGATTCAAACTTTGTCGTCGCTTTGGTGTGAACGTATTCGGTCACGCAAAAGCCTTGAATCGCGTCAAAAAAGACCAACGTCAGAAAAAAATGTCTGAGTATGGCACACAATTATTAGAAAAACAAAAAGTTAAAGCTTACTACAACTTGCTAGAACGCCAGTTCGTACGCTATTATGATAAAGCGAAAAAAATGCAAGGTGTTACAGGTGAAAACATGTTGATCCTTTTGGAACAACGTCTTGATAACCTTGTATATCGCATCGGCTTCGGTAACTCCATTCGTCAAGCTCGTCAAATGGTAAACCATGGCCACATCTTGGTAAATGGTCGTCGTGTAGACATTCCATCCTACTCCTGCAAACCAGGTGACGTTATTGAACTTCGTGAAGTTTCCCGCGACAACGAAATGTTCAAAACTAACTTCCAAGAACTTCGTTCTTTCGAACTTCCTTACATTGAAAAAGACTTAGAAGGCTTCAAAGCTACATTCACTCGTCTTCCTCAACGTGAAGAACTTCCTATCGAAGTTAACGAAACACTTATCGTCGAATTGTACTCCAAATAATTTGGCGCTTATGGGAAAACCACTCAGAATTGGGTGGTTTTTTTATGACATGTCACTGTTAAAGGGCTATAGCAGTGTAAAACAATTGACATAGGACACCAAAATCTGTATACTATTTTGAGTAAGCTTTAGTCGTGTTTCCATTAGCCCCGGAAGCAAAGGACAAGCTGATTTTGGTAGAATTATGACGTTATTAGGAGGATATGCAGCATGAAAACTACATTTATGGCCAATCCGAACACAATCGAACGGAAATGGTATGTTGTTGACGCTGAAGGTAAAACTTTAGGACGCCTTGCTGCCGAAGTTGCAAAAGTTCTTCGGGGCAAAAATAAACCAACTTTCACACCACACGTAGATACTGGTGACCATGTGATCGTTGTAAACGCAGAAAAAATTCGCGTAACTGGTAAAAAATTGGAACAAAAGGAATACTTCCGTCACTCTGGTTACCCAGGTGGTTCCCGTTTCACTAAATTGTCCATGATGCTTGAAAAACAACCTGAACGTGTTGTTGAAATGGCAGTTCGTGGTATGCTTCCAAAAAATAAATTGGGTGCACAACAATACCGTAAATTAAACGTATACGCTGGTCCTGAGCATCCACATGCAGCTCAAAAACCAGAAGTATTAGAAATTTCCGTACGATAATCTAGAGGGAGGAACATATAATGGCAGTAGCACAATATTACGGCACTGGTCGTAGAAAATCTTCCGTTGCTAGAGTTCGTCTGGTACCGGGCACAGGTAAAATCACTGTTAACAAACGTGAACTTAATGAATATTTCGGTCGCCAAACTTTGGAATTGATCGTAAAACAACCTTTGAACTTGACTAACACAGTTGAACAATACGATGTAATCGCAACTGTAGCTGGTGGCGGTCCTTCCGGTCAAGCTGGTGCAATTCGTCACGGTATCTCCCGTGCGTTATTGGACGTAGATGGCGAGCTTCGTCAATCTTTGAAAAAAGCTGGCTTCTTGACTCGTGACCCACGTATGAAAGAACGTAAAAAATACGGTCTTAAAAAAGCCCGCAAAGCAAGCCAATTCTCCAAACGTTAATATTTGGAATACAGGTTATTACACCTGCAGACAATGTCTGCAGGTGTTTTTGCATTATAGACTGTTTATAGCTTTGGTCTTTTTTTAGTTTATGGCGTATACGATTACCGTATTGTTTTGAATTTATTGGGTTATATAATTCTATCATTTACAGGGACATTTAATTCTCCTATAATAGATATATAATAATCGAATTTTTTCGAAAATAGATTTTCATATAGGAGAAATCATATGATTTATAATACAATTCAATACGTAGTGGACAACGGCATTGGTACGTTGACATTTAATCGTCCTGCAGTGGCAAACGGTTTTAACATCGAAATGTGTAAGGAGATCCTTGAGGTTTTAGATAAAGCACATAATGATGAAAGTGTTCGTGCATTGCTCATCAATGCTGAAGGTAAGGTATTCTCTGCTGGTGGCGATTTAACAGAAATGGAACGGGCTGTAAATGATGGTGATACAGAGTCCTTATTTGAAATTGTTGAGCTTGTAGCTCAAATTTCTATGGCTATGAAACGTTTACCTAAACCTGTTATCATGAGTCTTCAAGGTGCTGCGGCTGGTGCAGCATTTAATATGGCATTGGCTGCCGATTTTGTTGTAGCTGCTAATAACGTACGCTTCATTCAAGCTTTCGTAAACGTAGGTCTTGCTCCAGATGCAGGTGGTTTGTTCTTGTTAACTCGATCCATTGGCATGAACCGTGCTATGCATATTGTTATGACTGGCGAAGCTGTTTCTGCTGAAAAAGGTAAAGAATGGGGCTTCGTGTATAAGGTGTGCGAACCGGAGGATCTAGAAACGGCTACAAGACGTCTTGTTGAGAAATTAGCTAAAGGTCCTGCACAATCCTACCGCGTTATGAAGGAAATGATGTGGAATAGTTTCTTAGCTGGCTGGGAAGAGTACAAGAAGTTTGAAGTAGAAAATCAATGTTCCTTAGGTCTTTCTGAAGACTTTAAGGAAGGTGTACGAGCTTTCACAGAACGCCGTCGCCCTAAATTTGGTCAAAAATAATAACTATTCTCTTGTAATTCTATGAAATATCATGTATTTTATAAGCAGTTACTAATATAATTCGAACCGATGTGGCTCTATATATTGAGTTACATCGGTTTTTGCTTTCATAAAAAAGCAAAAGTGTATATAATAGTGCTATTATAATAGTTTTAGGAGGTCATTATTACATGGCTCAAGATACAATTAAATGTTATGACGATCCTAGTGATGTAGTCCAAGCATTGGCGGAGGATTTTATTGATTTTACCAATGATGAAATTAGCCGTACTGAAACTTGCATCGTTGGTATTACTGGGGTACTGTTATAAATGGTTTGTTAGAATTACTTAACTCTCCTGAATATATTGAGCGCCTTAATTGGGAACGTATATTCTTCTTATGGACTGATGAGCGTTTCTTGCCGCAAGCGCATGAGGATAATTACTTCAATCGCGTAAAACCTCATTTGCTATGCAAGGCAAAGGGGAGCTGCTCATTTCTTGCCCAATTAATACGGATTCTAAAACCGTACATGAAGCGGCTGAAGAATATGAAAAAGAGGTTCGCAATGTCCTAAAGGCATGTAAAAATCTGGTCTTGATTTAGCGTTGCTTGATCTAGGAGAGGATGGACATACGGCAGGATTATTTGCAGGCTCTCGCACTGCGTGTAGCTGATCAAGATGTAGTGGCCGTTGAAGATGGCAAGGTATGGGAACGCATTTCTATGACCTTTTCTTTCCTAGCAAAATCTGATGCTGTCTGGTTTACTGTGACTGGTGAAAGCAAGCGAACTGCATTGACAAAGGTATTATACCAACGTGAAGATTACGAGGATTTAACGTGGGAAAACGCATTGGTCGTACATTGCCTGGTGCTGTGCTTTCACAAGAAGCTGTGACCTGGTATGTGGACAAGGCAGCCTATAATGATGTACACTAAAAGATGTAAGTTTTAGTAAATATAAAGGAGATACATATGGGATCTATAGGAACACCTGAATTAATAGTTATATTAGTGATCGCTTTAGTTATCTTCGGACCTGGTAAATTACCTGAAGTAGGTAAAGCTATTGGTAAGGGCATCAATGAATTTAAAGATGCTATTTCTGGCCCTAAAAAAGCTGTTGATGAAACGAAAGAAGCCGTTAAAAAGGCGACTACTATCGACGTAACAGCAGGGGCTAAAAACGACGATAAACATAAAGAATCTAATGATTAATAGGAGGTATCACTATGTGTAAAGATTGTGGTTGCGGTGAAGATAATGGCGTTGTAACAAAGGTATTTACTGTGCCTGGTATGATGTGCAATAACTGTAAAGAAACTGTTGAAGGTGCATCCCTTGGTTTACCTGGTGTTTTGAGCGCAGAGGTAAATTTGCCAGAGAAAACAGCGACTGTTTCTTTGATCCAGCAAAAGCATCTGTTGATGTTATTACAAAAGCTATTGAACGTACAGGCTTTGAAGTAGAAAGCGTTGCAGATGGTGTACAAGAACATAGTCATGGTTTACTAGGAACATTGAAACGTTTCTTTAAATAATCGAACCCATAGGGCTGTATTGAAACACTGTTTCGATGCAGCCTTTTTTCATAAAGAGGTAATAAAATGATACGCAAGTTTGATGCTAAAAATTTCAAGTGGGATGGCGTCAATACCTTGGTATATAAACAAGATGGTAGCCCTTTTAAAGATGTAACACGTCAAGTTTTATACGATGGGGCCTTTGATATTCCATGCCAATTCCGCTATTTTGAATGCTTGCCAGGTGGGTATTCTACGCTTGAATATCATGAACATACACATATGGTTATGATATTTCGCGGGAAGGGTCAAGTCTTATTAGGCGACGAAATCCATGATGTAGAAGCTGGTGATTTTATTGAAATCCCAGGTAAAACGATACATCAATTCCGGGCTAATAAAGGAGATTATATCGGTTTCCTTTGCTTGGTTAACCAAGATCGGGACAAGGTAAAATTATTAACTCCTGAAGAGATGGATACATTGCGCTCTAATCCAAAGATTAAAGAATTTTTGGAAAGTTGCTAATTTATATGGCGGTTATGTGTAATGACCGCCATATAGTTTTTTATAATCAACAGTAACTGTTGATATGTGTAGTATGATAGGGAGGTTCTATGAATACCTTTACACGCGCCGCACTGACGGTACTGGTAGGACTTGTGATTTGGTTCTTGCCTCATACAGAGGCGATTAAGCCTGAAGGATGGCATTTATTAGCTATCTTTACGGCTACAATTGTAGGTTTTATTTTACGACCTTGGCCAACAGGTATTATGGCACTCTTTGGTATTGTTGCGGCAGTAGCAACAAATTCTATTACCATGGTGCAAGCATTAGGTGGTTACGCTGAAGCCAATGTATGGCTTATCGTAGCAGCTGTATTCTTTTCTAGAGGCATTATTAATTCTGGCCTTGGTAAGCGTATCGCGTATACTTTGATTCGCTCCTTTGGTACTAGTTCCTTAAAGTTAGCTTATGCATTGGCTTGTACGGATCTTATTATTTCTCCTGCCACGCCATCTAATACGGCTCGTGGAGGCGGTATTATTTTCCCAATTGTACAAAACATTTCGTTAGCCTTTGATTCTGAGCCAAATGGTAGTACGGCACGTCGTATTGGGGCATACTTGATGACTACGGCTCATACGATAAACACCATTACTGTAACAATCTTCTTAACTGCTTGTAGTGGTAACTTATTGATTACATCCTTAGGTGCAAAATTATTTGGCTATGATATTTCATGGTGGGAATGGTTCCAAGCAGGTGTAATTCCTGGTGTAATTTGCATGATTTTGATGCCTTGGTTTATTTATAAAATCTATCCGCCTGAAATCAAGGAAACACCTCAAGCAGCGGCAATGGCCCAAAAAGAGCTAGATATTCTAGGTCCTATTACAAAGGCTGAAATTTCAGTGGCTATTATTTTTGTACTTTGTATTTTGTTGTGGTCCACAGCGATTTGGACAAAGTTACATCCTACTGTAGTTGCTATGATGGGCGTACTTGCTTGTGTAGTTACAGGATCCCTTACATGGGAAGATATTCTAGGTGAACGCACCGGTTGGGATATTCTAATCTGGATGGGTACCCTCGTTGGCATGGCTGGTTTACTTGGCAAGCTCGGTGTTGTTGCAGTATTTGCTGATTTTGTAAGTCAACATCTTGTAGGTATTGATTGGTTCTGGGCATCCTTCATTATCTCTGCAACCTTTGTATACTCTCAATATTTCTTTGCCAGTGGTACAGCGCGTATTACAGCGTTATTCTCCGCCTTTGCAGCAATCTTGGTGGCTATGGGTGCACCAATTCCATTTACCATCTTGCTCTTTGGTTTGATGAATAGTCCTGGCTGTACATTAACGCATTACAGCTCTGGTGTAACACCAATCTTCTTTGGTGCTGGTTATGTACCACAAGGAACATGGTGGCGTGTAGGTCTTGCTATTTCTGTGGTTAGCTTCCTTATTCACTTCTGGGGTGGTACCCTCGGTATGTGGCTATTCGGTATTTTATAATGCCTATAAATCCCTCACTGCGGTGAGGGATTTTTTTATTTAATCTGAGGACTATATAGATTTGTTATCTATTTATTTTGTATGACTTCTATATAGGTGTTGTATCCATTAGTGTTTGCTATAGTTTTTATATATGGTAAACTTTAAAAATTTATATGATAAATCTATAGAATATTTATTGCACGACATTATATAAAGTGTTATTATTATTTTATGATTACAGATTACTTTAGGAGGAAACATGTTGGGTTTAGTCATTAGCTTGTTGATTATCGCGCTCGTCGTGATTATTAAAGACATTCGAATTATGAACAACAACTTAACACGTTTTGTCTTAAAGGTTCCACGAATGGTTTAATATACAATCAATAAGATTTGACTATACGGTTTGTTTCTTATGTGTATTTATTCCAAGGGATACATAGGTCGTTTATGTATATAGGAATTCTGTAAACAAAAGGAATATCATTTGTAAACTTTTAAGACGATTCATAAGAATCGTCTTTTTTTATTAAGTTGAAAAGTATCCAAGTGGATACTTTCAAGAAAAGTGAGGAGATTAACATGAGTTGTAGAAGTGACAATTTAAAAACAGGCGTAGCACGTGCACCACACAGATCTTTATTAAAAGCTCTTGGTTTTGTTGATGAAGAAATGGGCAGACCAGTCATTGGTATTGCGAACTCTTTCAACGAAATTATCCCTGGTCACGTGGGCTTGAAAAATATTGTACAAGCCGTAAAAGACGGCATTCGCAACGCAGGTGGTGTGCCAATCGAGTTCAATACAATTGGTATTTGTGACGGCTTGGCGATGAACCACATCGGTATGAAATACTCCTTGGTAACTCGTAATATCATTGCTGATTCCATCGAAGCAACAGCTATGGCAACACCATTTGATGCTATGGTATTCATTCCAAACTGCGATAAAGTAGTACCTGGTATGTTGATAGCTGCAGCTCGTCTAAATATCCCATCCGTATTCGTATCTGGTGGCGCTATGCTTGCAGGCGTACATAATGGAAAAAATCGGTTTGTCTGATGTATTCGAAGCAGTAGGTAAACATCAAACTGGTGAAATGGGTGATGCTGAGTTAGCTGAAATCGAAAATACAGCATGTCCTACATGTGGTTCTTGCTCTGGTATGTACACAGCTAATACAATGAACTGCTTAACAGAAGCTCTTGGTATGGGGCTTCCTGGTAATGGTACAATTCCAGCAGTATCCTCTGAACGTTTACGTCTTGCTAAATTAGCAGGTATGCAAGCAGTAGAGGTATTGAAAGCAAACCTTCGTCCTAAAGATATTATGACACGCGAAGCTTTTGAAAATGCAGTAGCTCTAGATATGGCTTTGGGAGGTTCCTCTAATACAGCACTTCATTTGCCAGCTATTGCTCACGAAGCAGGCGTACCATTGTCCTTGGACGACTTCGATCGCATTGCACAAAACACACCTCAATTATCCAAACTTTCTCCATCTGGTAAATACTTCATCGAAGACTTGTATGCTGCAGGTGGCGTATCTGCTGTGTTGAAACGTTTAGCAGAAAATGGTCGTTTGCATACAGATTGCAAAACTGTGGCGCTTAAAACACAAGGTGAAATTGCAGCGGCTGCTCATGTAACTGATGAAGATGTTATCCATCCTGGAATAATCCTGTTCATGAAACAGGTGGTATTGCCGTTCTTAAAGGTAACCTTGCTGTAGACGGTTCCGTTGTAAAAGCAGGGGCCGTAGATGATGATATGCTCGTTCACTCTGGTCCAGCAAAGGTATTCAACAGCGAAGAAGAAGCTGTTGAAGCTATTACAGGCGGTAAAATCGTAAAAGGCGACGTGGTAGTTATCCGCTACGAAGGCCCTAAAGGTGGTCCTGGCATGCGTGAAATGTTAACACCAACATCCATGATCGCAGGTATGGGTCTTGATAAAGACGTAGCCTTGTTGACTGATGGTCGTTTCTCTGGTGCTACACGTGGTGCATCCATTGGTCACGTATCTCCAGAAGCTGCGGCTGGTGGCACAATCGCTGTTGTTGAAGATGGTGACATTATCAACATCGATATTCCAAACGGCAAATTGGAATTAGCTGTATCTGACGACGAAATCGCTCGTCGTAAAGCAGCATTGAAACCATTCAAATCTAATGTAACTGGATACCTATAAAAAATATGCTCTCCATGTATCCTCTGCAGCACAAGGTGCTATCGAAGTATTTGAAGACTAATAGTAGATTTTCATTAATACTAACTAGAGGAGATAGAGTACATGCATAAGTTGTATGATTTTATGGAGGCTCGTGAGCGATTAAGCACAATCACGGTGAAAACAAAATTGCTTCACAGTGATGTGTTCTCCGATGAAAGTGGCAATGATGTATATATCAAGCCAGAAAACTTACAAATAACAGGTTCCTTCAAGGTCCGTGGAGCCTATAATAAAATTGCAAAATTGACGGAAGAAGAAAAGGCGCGCGGCGTTATTGCCGCGTCTGCCGGTAACCATGCGCAAGGCGTGGCCCTTGCTGCAAAACGTCTCGGCATTAAAGCGACAATCGTTATGCCAAAACATACACCTCTCATCAAGGTTAATGCTACAAAACAATATGGTGCCGAAGTCGTTCTACATGGTGAGATTTATGATGAAGCTTACCAAAAAGCGATGGAGTTACAACAAGAGCACGGTTATGTGTTCGTCCATCCTTTTCGATGACGAAGATGTTATCGAAGGGCAAGGTACAATTGCATTAGAAGTTCTTGAGGAATTGCCTGATGCGGATGTATTACTGGTTCCAGTAGGTGGTGGCGGTATTGTTTCTGGTATCGCAGCTGCTGCGAAATTAAAAAATCCTAGCATTAAGATTATTGGTGTAGAACCTGAAGGTGCAGCCAGTGCAATAGCTGCGTTAAAAGAAGATCATCCTGTACCACTTAGTGAGGTGGCAACTATCGCAGATGGTACAGCTGTACGTCAAATCGGCGAAACTACATTAAAATATATTAAAAAATATGTAGATGAAATCGTAACTGTATCTGATTATGAATTGATGGAAGCATTTTGTTGCTTGTAGAAAAACATAAATTAGTAGCAGAAAACTCCGGTATTTTACCATTAGCAGGTCTAAAAAAATTAGACTGTAAAGGCAAAAAGGCAGTAGCCATTGTTAGTGGTGGTAATATCGACGTACTTACTATTTCTTCTATGATCAATAAAGGTCTCGTATTGCGTGGTCGTATCTTCACTTTCTCTGTAAACCTTCCAGATAAACCAGGTCAATTGGTTGCTGTATCTCAAATGCTTGCAGATGCGGATGCCAACGTTATTAAACTTGATCATAATCAGTTTAAAAACCTTGACCGCTTCCATGAAGTGGAATTGCAAGTGACTGTAGAAACAAATGGTGAAGAACACATCAAACACATTATTGATACTTTCAAAAATAATGGTTACATTATTAAACGTTTAAATTCCAGCGAGATTTTATCTGAATAGCTGGTCGAAAGGGTTCCTATGAGCGCAGAAACAATCAATGGGGCACGCATTGTCCTTGAAACATTGCATCGCCTTGGTGTAACCGACATGTTCGGTTATCCAGGCGGCGCGGTAATTCAATTTATGATGAAATTTATAGCTTCCTGAAATTAAACATTATTTTGTTCGTCATGAACAAGGTGCAGCTCATGCAGCAGATGGTTATGCACGCGTATCTGGAAAAGTAGGCGTATGCCTTGCTACGTCCGGTCCTGGTGCAACTAATCTTGTTACAGGTATTATGACTGCTTACATGGATTCTGTACCTATGGTGGCCATTACTGGTCAGGTTGGTCGTCCGTTTATTGGTAAGGATTCCTTCCAAGAAGCAGATATCCAAGGTATTACCATGCCGATTACAAAACATAACTACCTTGTTCAAGATATTCGCGATTTACCTCGCATCATTAAAGAAGCGTATTTTATTGCTAGTACAGGTCGTCCAGGACCAGTTCTTATTGATATTCCAAAGGATATTCAAACAGAAAAAATATCCATGACAGAATACAATAAATTATATGAAGTACCTATCCATCTTGAAGGTTATGATCCAACCTATAAAGGTCATCAAGGGCAAATTAAAAAGCGGCTACACTCATTAAAATGCGAAACGTCCGCTCATCATTGCCGGTGCTGGTGTATTGAAATCTGGCGCTATGGATGAGTTAAAGGAATTGGCAGAAAAGGCTCAAATTCCTGTAACAAATACATTAGTTGGCCTTGGTGGTTTCCCAGGTAACCATGAGCTTGCTCTTGGTATGGTGGGTATGCATGGCTCTGTAGCGGCTAATAATAGTACAGAAGAAGCAGACCTTGTTATTGCAGCCGGTATTCGTTTCCACGACCGCATTACAGGTCATCCAGATTTCTTCTGTAAAAAAGCTAAAATCATTCATATCGATATCGATCCAGCAGAAATTGATAAAAACGTTACTATTAACGTACCAATTGTAGGTGACTTGAAGCGAGTTTTATCTGAACTTAATACGCTTGTAGAACCTACAGCTCATGAAGCGTGGATCGGACAAATTCGTGAATGGCAAGCGGAATATCCTATGGTAATTCCTGAATCTAAAGATGGTGTATTACATCCACAATACGTATTATCTGAACTTAACAAGATTGCCAAAGAGGATGCAGTTATTGTAACAGATGTAGGCCAACATCAAATGTGGGCGGCTCAATTCTTAACTCATAAAAAACCTCATACCATTGTTACATCTGGTGGTGCAGGTACCATGGGCTATGGTTTACCAGCTGCAATTGGGGCTCAAGTGGGGGCACCTCATAAGCAAGTTATCCTTGTTGTTGGTGATGGTGGATTCCAAATGACCTTCGAAGAGCTCATGATGGTTCGCCAATATAATTTACCAATTAAGATTGTTATCATTAATAATGGTTACCTTGGCATGGTTCGTCAATGGCAACAAATCTTTAATGACCGCCGTTATTCCTATGTAGATTTGGAAGTGAGTCCAGACTTCTTGAAATTGGCAGATGCCTTTGATTTGAAAGCCGCGCGCATCGATAATGTAGAGGATTTCAATAAAGAATTTAAATCTTTCATTACATCTGATGAAAGTATCATCTTGGATTGTCGTGTAGCAAGAGAAGATAATGTATTGCCGATGATTCCAGCTGGCGGTACCGTAAGTGGTATGATGGGCAAGAAAGGGGTGCTATAATGGCGAAAGAACATCAAGTCTTAGTAATTGCAAAAAATACAGCAGGCATTGGTGCACGTATATTGGCACTCTTTAACCGTCGTGGTTTTAATGTTACAAAGATGACATCTGGTATTACAAATACACCAGGCTACGCTCGTATTACCCTCACCGTTGAGGCAGATGATCGCATCTTAGACCAAATTCAAAAACAAATTTACAAGCTCATTGATGTTGTAAAAGTTAAAGTTTTTGAAGATCATGATGTGGTGTGCCGTGAGTTAATGCTTATCAAGGTAAAAGCAACTGCTGCAACACGCTCTCAAATTGTACAAATTGCCGATGTATATCGTGGCAATGTGCTCGATATTTCTCCTACTTCTATGATTATTGAAGTAATTGGTAGCGTAGAAAAATTACGCGGTTTCATTCAAATTATGGAAACTTATGGTGTCCTTGAAATTGCCAAAACTGGCATTACCGCAATGAGCCGTGGAGAAAAGATTTAGGAGATGGTTGTGTGAGTAGTGAATTACTCCATTATGAAGATGTCAAGTTTCGTCGTGACGGCCGGGAAATTTTAAAAGGCATTAATTGGCATGTTGAAGAAGGGGAGAATTGGGCCTTATTAGGTCTCAATGGGGCTGGTAAATCGACGATGCTCAGCATGATTCCAGCTTACCAAATTCCTACAACAGGACTATTACGCGTATTTGGTCATGAATTTGGTAAATATGCATGGCCTAAGATCAAGGCCCGATTAGGCTTTGTTAGTTCGGCGCTTGGACAATTCCAGTCTACACTGGATAAACAAGTGGTAGAAGATGTTGTTATTTCTGGTGCTTTTAATAGTATTGGTATTTATCAACAGGTAGAGCCTGAAGTACGTGAACGAGGACTACAAGTATTATCGGAGTTTGGTTTGTCCTATTTGGAAGGCCATAGATTTCATACACTATCTGCTGGTGAACAACGCCGTGTTTTACTAGCACGGGCTATTATGGCTAATCCAGATTTACTCATTTTAGATGAGCCTTGCTCTGGCCTTGATTTGCCTGCTCGCGAGCAATTCTTAAGAACTGTTGAGAATATGGCACGAGAGGAGCATAAGCCTTTTATTTATGTGTCTCATCAAATTGAAGAGATTATCCCAAGTATTACACATGTAGCTATTATTAAAGATGGTCTCATTGTATATAAAGGCAAGAAGCGAGATATCTTAACAGATGAAATTCTAAGCGACGTATTTGGTATTGATGTATCTGTTGTATGGGAGAAAAATCGCCCATGGATTATAGTTAAGTAAGAGCTAAAACTGGGATAATTCATTTTTTCTTAATACAAAAAGGGTACATATTTAAGTTGTAGATTAGTCTATTTGACTATTCGATAAATTACGATATACACTACAAATCTTGCATTTATTTGTGAGATTGTGTACAGTATATATATCAAATATTCTATTGAATATATTTTGGAGGTTGTCTAGTATGGCAGGTAAAATTTTAGGTACTACAGTTTATTATGATGCAGATTGTAATTTGAGCAAATTGGAAGGCAAAAAAATTACAGTTTTAGGTTACGGTTCTCAAGGTCATGCGCATGCATTGAACTTAAAAGAAAATGGTATGGATGTAACAATTGGTCTTCGTGGTGGTTCTTCTAGCTGGAAAGCTGCAGAAGAAGCAGGCCTTACAGTAAAAGAAACTGCAGAAGCAGTTAAAGGTGCTGACATCGTTATGGTATTGATTCCAGACGAATTACAAGCAGACGTTTATGCAAAAGATATCGCTCCTAACTTAAAACAAGGTGCATACTTAGCATTCGCTCACGGATTCAACATTCACTTCGGTAAAATCGTTCCTCGCGAAGATATCAACGTATTCATGGTAGCACCTAAAGGTCCTGGTCATTTAGTACGTCGTACATACCAAGAAGGCTCCGGTGTTCCTTGCTTGTACGCTGTAGAAAAAGATCCATCTGGTGATACTGAAGAAGTTGCATTAGCATGGGCATCTGGTATCGGTGGTGGCCGTTCTGGTATTTTGGAAACTAACTTCAAATCCGAAACAGAAACTGACTTGTTCGGTGAACAAGCTGTATTGTGCGGTGGTTTGACTGCATTGATCCAAACTGGTTTCGAAGTATTAACAGAAGCTGGTTATGAACCTGTAAACGCTTACTTCGAATGCTTGCATGAAATGAAATTGATTGTAGACCTTATCTACGAAGGTGGCTTCCAAAAAATGCGTCACTCCATTTCCAACACAGCTGAATATGGTGACTACCATGCAGGTCCTCGCGTAATTACTGCAGATACTAAAAAAGCTATGGAACAAATCTTAGCTGATATCCAATCTGGTAAATTCGCTGACGAATTTTGGCTGATTCCAAAATGGTCAAAAATTCCTTAAAGAACATCGTGAAGCAGCTGCTAACCATCCAATCGAACCAGTTGGTGCAGAACTTCGCAACTTGATGAGCTGGTTGAAATAAGAGATTGCATTAGTAATTTCTTAATAAGCATAGGCTTACTGAAAGCGACCCCATTTGGGGTCGTTTTTTATTGAGTAATAACAAGTACGTATGATATAGTTAACGTAGAGTCAATGTAGTATATTTTGGTATAAGGAGAGATACTATGAGTTCTACAACTATTATTATCATCGTGGCGGTTGCAGTCATTTGGGCCATTTTGTTTGCTGTATTTATGAAGTTCAATAAAAAACGACAAGCCGGTGAACAACAATTTGTACAAGAGAATGCTAATAAAGCGATTCTTCATATTTATGGTAAATCTGTAAAGGTTGATGGTAAGGACCTTTCTACTATTGATCATAAAACTGGTCAATATGGTCAAGTCATTGTGGCATTAACACCAGGAGAACATACTATTGAATCCGTATATTACACGACGGATAATGTGGGTACTAAAACAAAGAATGTTGAAACACAGCCTGTTACCATCACAATTCCAGTACAAGCAGGTAATGAATATAATGCGGCTATGTATTTCTATTCCGCAGAACAACGTAAGGCCTATTATAAAGGTGACGTTGACGATGCCGTTTTAGAAGTTGAACTAGAATTAGAATCTGGTTTTACAGCGAATACCCATGCTTATATCATCGTGTACCGTGAATGTAAATAAATTAGTATAGAAACTGTTTAATAGAGCTATCGTTGTGGTAGCTCTATTTTTTATAAGTCGTTGTTGGTTATTAGCATATTTATTTGTGATATAATAAAGAATAATATATGAAAGGAGAACAATATGGATTTTTACACGTTGGCCTATGTTGAAAGTCAGGCTGTGACAGGCCAAACATGGGGCTTTATCGTTTTTGTTGCCATTCTTTTAGCACTGCTTGTTCTAGGTGTACAGGTATTGCGAAATGGTTTTACTAATCGCTATCGTGATTTATTGGTTATTTTGTCTTTAGTTGTAGTGTTTTTCTTAGGACTGGAGTATCAAGAATATAACCGAATGAAAACATACTCTGAAGACTCTTCTCGTATGGCTCAATTTTCTACATTCGATTAGTACTGATCAATCCATACCAAGTGAACAACTGGCGGTCAACTCCTTAAAAATTCGTAATGGTATGATTTTAAAGGTTAATGATGCTTATTATGAGGTTCAGTTCAACCCAGAGTTTTCAACCTATACGATTACCCGTGTCTATAAGATAAGCCCTACTGATCGAATTCATGATGTCGAGGATGTATTACCATAAGGAGGAACGTAAATGACAGAAGCTATGGCCGTCTATGGGATGGTCTTTGCCAAACTCGCCATTGGTCTCTTGGCGATTATTTTACAAATTAACTTAATGGGGAAAGGGAACTTAGCTCCAACCTCTGCTTTGGACCAATTACAAAACTATGTACTTGGTGGTATTATCGGTGCCATTATTTACAATGACCAAATCGGTATTTTACAATTTATGTTAGTCCTCATTTTATGGACTATACTTGTAATGACGCTTAAGTTCTTAAAAGGAAATTTCCGATTCTTTAAAACTATTTTGGATGGACATCCTGTAATTGTTATTGAAAATGGTCATATTTTAACTGAAGAATGTATGCGTTATGGCATTCAAGCGGCGGAGCTTAAGTTAAAGCTTCGTACAGCAGGTGTTCAATATGTAACGGATGTTAAACGTGCTGTATTGGAGCAAAATGGTCAGCTAAGCGTTGTTCAATTCGGTGATGAAAATATTAAATTTGACCTTATTGATGATGGTCAAATTAACCATTTTACATTAGATGTAATTGAAAAAGGCCAGGATTGGCTAGAAGAAGAAGTTGAAAAGCAAGGCTATAAAATTAAGGAGGTATATATTGCTGAATACAAAGATGGTGAGGTAGTCATCTATCCGTATGAAAGAAAACATCGTCCTCAAATTGTAAGTGCTTTAAAGACTAAAACTATTTCTACTAAAAATACATTGAAATCTAAATTTTAAAATCTAATATGTAGTATTTTTAAGCCCACTATTCATAGTGGGCTTATATAGAAAGGGAACTAGTGAATCGTAAAGATTTAATTGATCGATTACAAGAATTATATAAAGACGAAGATAGTCGGGTTACTGTAAACCCTCATGCAGGGCAAAAGGTAGCAATCGTCTATCCCAATACATATTTTGTAGGCATGAGTAATCTTGGTCTGCACATTATTTATGAGGAAATCAACTTACGCAATGATAGCGTATGTGAACGCATTTTCTTGCCTGAGAAGAAAGAATTAGAAGCATACGATAAGACTAAGACACCGTTGATGAGTGTTGAAACACAGAGGCCTATGCATCAATTTGATGTGGTGGCCTTTGACGTGACCTTTGAAATGGACTATTTCCATATTCCGTTGATGTTACGCCATGGACGCGTACCTATTATGGGGAAAGACCGCACAGAATTTGATCCTATCGTCATTGCCGGTGGCCCATGTGCTACCTTTAATCCAGAGCCTTTTGCAGACTTTATCGATGCTTTCATCATCGGTGAAGGGGAAGGTATCGTTAGTCGCGTTCTAGATATCATTCGCGATGGCAAAATGGAGGGTTTAGATCGCCACGCTATTTTGCGCGAATTAGCGAACGTATCAGGCGTGTATGTACCATCATTGTACGTGCCAATTTACAGCGACGACGGCGAATTTAAAGGTTATGATATTGCTGAAGGCGCACCAACAACGATTAAACGCCACTTTGAAATGCTTACTAGCGGCGGTGAAACGGTAGTGGCTACGAATTATACAGAATTTGGCGCTATGTACATCATCGAGGTTGCACGTGGTTGTGGACGACACTGTCGATTCTGTATGGCAGGCTATTGCTTCCGTGTACCGCGCGTACGACCTTTAGAAATATTAAAAGAAGGCGTAGATAGAGCAGAGAAATTAGGTAAAAAGGTAGGCCTTATGGGGGCTGCTATTTCTGATTATCCGGAGGTAGATGAGTTAGTTACTTATATTCGTTCTAAAGATATGCGTTATTCTTGCGCATCCTTGCGTGCAGACTCCTTAACACAAGCCGTTGTAGATGGCTTGGCAGATAGTGGGCAAAAGACGATTACCATTGCGCCAGAAACGGGCAGTGAACGATTGCGGCGCGTCATCAATAAGGGCATTAGCGAAGAGCATTTACAAAATGCTGCCACTTTATCAGCTAAGTCTGGTATCCAACATATGCGACTCTACATTATGATTGGGTTGCCAACGGAAACTGACGAAGATATTGAAGCAATTGTAGGTCTGGCAGAACGGACGCAAGCCCATATGGCAGAGGTAGGCTGTAAAGGTCGTTTAACGCTCAGTATCAATCCATTTATTCCGAAACCTTTTACACCATTCCAATGGATGGCTATGGATCATCAAAAAACGGTGGAGAAAAAACTTCAATATATTAAAAAAGCATTGCAAAAGAATCGTCGTATAGAGGTGCTCGTTGAATCACCTAAAGAGGCATATATCCAAGGCGTACTAGCTCGTGGTGATCGCCGTCTTGGTGCTGTTCTTGCGGCATGTGCAGCAGATCGTGGCAGTAAGTCCTTTAAGTCTGAAATGAAGGCTGCCGGCCTCGATATGGACGAGATGAACTATCGTGAACGAAGCTTTGATGAATTTCTTACCATGGAGTCACCTCGACATGGGGATGGACGATGGATATCTTGAAATGGAATGGAAACGTTCTGTGGATGAAGCGTATACACCGCCATGTGTACAAGGCTGTAAGCGATGTGGTGTATGTAAATAGGAGACACTTATGAATCAATCTGTAAAACGTATAGATGTTAAAGGACCTCATGGTACTTGGTCTTATGAAACTCCTAATTGGGCAGACCGTTTTCCTATTACAATAGGTGATACGTACCGTCATGGTGGTGTATCTCAAGAGCCCTATGAATCACTAAATTTAGCCTTTCACGTAGGGGATAAGCCTAAGTATGTTCATGAAAACCGTGCTATTATTGCTGAATATTTAGGTGTTGAACCAGAGCGAATCTCTTGTGGTAATCAAGTACATGGTTTAAAGGCTGTGGAAATCACAGAAGGCCTCATAGGGGCAGGTGCCTTTGGAGAGGATACAGCTATAGCCGATTGTGATGCTGTATTTACAAAATTACCGAATGTACCGCTATTTTTATTTACTGCTGATTGTGTAGCTGTAGGTATTTATGATGCTAAGCATCACGCTATCGCTACGGTACATGCAGGCTGGCGCGGGAGCGATAGGACATTTGCCAGTTCTTACTATTGAGGCTATGAAAGAGGCGTATGGTACGGAGTTCAAAGATTGTTATATCTATCTTGGGCCTAGCATTGGACCAGAATCCTTTGAAGTCGATGTAGAGTTAGGGAAACGTTTTGAATTAGCTTGGTGTGGTATGACTGACCGTAGTGTGGCTGATATTGTAAACTATCCAGGTGATAAACTAGATAAAGCCTATATCAACTTATGGAACTTTATCGCCGAAGGACTTATGGTGAATGGTGTGCCTAAAGAAAATATCGCTATTGGCGGTACTGATACAGTAACAGATAAAGATTGTTATTCCTATCGTCGGGAATCTGGTAAAACAGGTCGCATGGCTTTATTTGGTATGCTACAAGAACGGTAGTATATACATACATAGATTTATAGGCTTTATAAGCCCTAAATGATGTACAATCAATAATAAATACTATATAATAGAATAGTCTATACAAATATATTTTATGGTTTTTAAATATAGATTGAAGGGGAATCACATGATTGAAGAATCCCTACACGCTATACAGCAGCGCATGGCAGATGCTATGGCGCGCGTTGGTCGCGTAGATACAGCATTATTAGTAGCTGTTACTAAGAACCACCCTGTATCAGCGGTGGAAGAGGTCGCACGTCTCGGTGTTACTCATGTGGGGGAAAATCGAGTACAAGAGGCTAAAGAAAAACAGCTCATCTATAAAGGTCCAGCATTAACATGGCACTTGATTGGCCATTTACAGGTCAACAAGGTGCGTCAAGCGGTGCCTATGTTTGATTTAATTCATTCTGTAGACAGCCGTAAATTATTAGATGAAATCGAAAAGGTTGCAGCCAAGAACGATAAGGTGCAAGACGTGTTGTTGCAAGTCAACGTGGCTCGAGAAGCCTCCAAAACAGGTATGACCGTAGAAGAGTTTCCAGAAATACGAGACTATGCAATAACATTACCTCATGTACGTGTACGGGGCTTGATGTGTATGGCGCCATTTTTCGACGATCCAGAGGAAGCACGTCCAATCTTCCGCGTAGCAAATGCCTTGTATGAGGATATGAAGGGCTACTTTGAAGAAGGGCAGATTCAATATTTATCTATGGGGATGACTCACGACTTTGAAGTCGCTTTGGAAGAAGGGGCTAACATCGTTCGTGTAGGCACAGCAATTTTTGGGGAACGTGTATATGATTAAGGCTCGGGTTGCCTGATAATCGATAGCGTTAAGTATTAGGAGGAAATCCAAATGGCATTGGGAGATTATTTAGACAAAGCAAAAAACTTATTCTTAGGCAAAAATGATGATGACTATGAATATGATGATTATGAATATGAAGATGAAGAGGAATACGAAGCGGAACCTACACCAGTAGCTCCAGTAGCTCCAGTATCCGGCGCATCTGAATTTCATCCACGCAAGGTAGGAGGCCAATCTACGATGACACAACGTCCAACAGCTATGAAAGTAGTTGTAATTGAACCAAAAGTATTTGAAGACTCTGAAAATATTACACATCAATTGCGCGACATGCGTCCTGTATTGATCAACTTTGAAAATACAGATCCTCATGAAGCAGCTCGTATTGTGGACTTCGTATCTGGTGCGACATTTGCATTGGATGGCAAATTGGAAAAGGTTGGTAAGGACATTTTTATGTGCGTACCTGTAAACATTTCCATTGATTATTCTGATAATGACAATAGCAAAACTGAGCAAAACGAATACGCTTGGGACAATAAATAATTTCTCTATAAATGGTGGTGACAACGATGTTAGGTAAAACCCTATGTATAGGCGTTGGCTCAATGGGTGGCGCTCTATTGCGCGGTGCATTACAGCATGGCGTGTTGAAAGCAAGTGATATACACATTCTCGTGCGTCGCGAAGAACAATGTAAGACTCTAACTGAGGAGCTCGGTGTAGTAGGTTTTACTACATTGCCTGATGTAAACGAGTACAATACGATTTTGTTGGCCGTAAAACCACAAGTGTTACCATCTGTATTAGAGACGTTAAAAGAAGTACCTTATGGGACTGTTATGATTTCCGTTGCAGCAGGTATCACCTTAGATACTCTAGATGCGGCTATTCCGCAAGCTAACTGGTTTAGAGCTATGCCAAATACACCGGCTTCTATCGGTGCAGGCATGACGGCTCTTGCAGGGGATGATGTACATACAGACCTTGGTCGTGATGTCCAAGCATTATTTGAGGCTGTTGGCGAGGTAGCGGTGGTAAGTGAAGCCGATTTAGATCGCTTAGGCGCACTATCTGGTGCGGGCCCTGGTTATATGTTCGTCATTCTTGATGCGTTAGCTGATGCGGGCGTTCGCATTGGATTGCCTCGTCAGTTGGCTATTAAGGCTGCGGCTCAAACGATGTATGGTGCTGGTAAGATGGCTCTTGAAAGGGGCAATCATCCAGCAGTACTACGAGATCAAGTAACAAGTCCAGGTGGCACTACCATTGCCGGTATTGGTGCCATGGAAAAAGGTGGACTTCGCAGTGCTCTCCAAGACGGCGTAGTAGCATGTCTTGCTCGGTCGAATGAATTGGGGAAATAATTTTGGCAGATACTAGTAAATTAATACGATATTTTGAAGCCAGTGGTAGTGGTGAGGAAGCTCGCCGCATGCTAGACTTGGCTGAGCAGGTTGTAAAAGGTCGCCCATACCGCGTGGCGGACTTTACGAGCCCTGCAGGCCTTGTCATTGCAGACGCAATCAAGGCTAACTACCCACAGCTTATCGTTAAGACAGACGGTGGCTATGAAGGGGCGGAACGTATCCGCATAGCCTTTGTAGATAGCGACTTTAATGGTACTGTGGATATGGGTATTCGAGCCCTTAAGGTAAATTGGGACCCACGGTTCCGATTGCTTACCCACCGCGATGTGCTTGGCTCCCTGATGGGGTCTTGGCATTGATCGCTCCAAATTTGGGGACGTTATCGTTCAACAAGGGGGCGCTCAAATTTTGGTAGATGAAAGCGTAGCAGACTTTGTGCTTCAAAACTTTACAAAAATCGCTATGGTTTCCGTATCTGTAGAGGCTATTGACCTATCAGATATTGCACCAAAAGAAGAAAAAATTAAAGAAGTCCGCACTACAGTTGCTTCTTTGCGCTTAGATGCGGTGGCAAGTTCTGGTTTTAGCGTGTCTCGTACTAAATTGGTAAGCGCTATAAATGCAGGATTATTGCAAGTAAACTGGCAACCAGCTAAGGGGGCATCCCAAGAAGTTAAAGAAGGGGATGTGATCTCTATGCGTGGTCGTGGCCGAATGAAGGTAGAAGCCATTACAGGTACATCTCGTAAGGGGCGTATCGGCGTATATCTGAAACGATTCATGTAGGCAATTGAAAATCGGCTTGACCATCAAGCCGATTTTTTTACATATAGTAGGACAACCATGGTATCCATAACATTTCAACCTACAACAGAAGATACAATCCTATTCGTAGGCGGCGGAGGAAGGTGGCAGAGCGACGAATGCAGCTCTTTATTGATGAGCCATGCAACATTGTCGTGATTGCTCCCACTGTAACAGATAGGATTTGCCAATGGTCAAAGGATAATCGTATCACGTGGTACGACCATGCTTTCACAATGGATGATGAACACCACATTATAACGAGCAGTTTGTTCTTTATCTGTACAGATAATAGCGAATTAAACGATACGTTATATGATATGGGGAAAAAACACCGCGTTTGGACTAATCGAAGTGATGACCCTAGAGCGTGCAGATTTACTGTGCCTTCATCCCTTGAACTAGGCGATCTTCATATTGCTATTAGCGCTAATAACGTAGGGCCTCGTATCAATCGCCTCATAAGGCAAGATATGATGAATCGTTATGGTCAGTTGCAAAAGGCTATGCCTAGACTTAAAATATTTAGAGAAGAAGTAAAGTTACTACTTCCTACTCCAGAGGCTCGACAGAAATTTTGGCGAAACCATCTGACTGTAGAAACATTTGAAGCCATTCTCAAGGGAGAGTGGATGACTATAGAGGAGAAACTTGACCATGAAATTAGTGGTATTAGGTCTAAATCATAGAAGTGCTGCTGTTGCGGTGCGTGAACGTTTCTCGTTTGATAAGGACGAGGTCGCTTCAGCACTGAACCGCCTCTATGAATTCGACTGTGTAGCAGAATGTGTTATTTTGTCTACATGTAATAGAACTGAAATCTATGCGGCCTTAGAAGGTGTAGAGTTCCCTAAAGAATATATGTTGGCCGTGTTAAAGGATTTAAAAGGTGCCGACCACATCGATGAAGATGCGTTTTTCTATTATGAAGAGAGATTGTATCGAGCATTTATTCCGTGTATCTGCAAGTCTTGATTCCCTTGTGTGGGGGAAGGTCAAATCTTGAGCCAATTAAAAGGGCTTATATTCAGGCTTATAGCGTAGGTTGCACAGGCACGATTTTCAATATTTTGTTCCAACGCGCTATCAGCGTTGGTAAAAAGGTTCGCACGAATACAGGTATTGCTAATACGCCAGTATCTGTGAGCTATACGGCTGTTAACCTCGCTGAGGACAGTTTAGATAAGCCATTGCCTGAGGCGACGGTACTCATCTTAGGTGCTGGTACCATGAGCGAGTTGACCGCAACGCACCTACAAGCAAAGGGCGTAAAAACGATTTTCGTATCTAATAGAACCTTTACCAAGGCAGAGGCTTTAGCTGAGCGATTTAATGGTAAAGCTGTTAAGCTAGATCACTTTGTAGATTACGCTAAAGATGCGGATATCCTCATTACATCTACAGGGGCGCCGCACTATATTATTACTGAGCGTGAAGCAAAGAAAATTACCTCCCTTCGCAAGGGTGAGCCTATTGTTATGATTGATATTGCGGTACCTCGTGATATCGATCCCTGCTGTAGCAGATATGGATGGTATTTACCTATTTAATATCGACTCTCTTGAAAGTGTAGTTGAAGAAAATAAGGCACAGCGCGAAGAAGAAGCTCGTCGTGCAGAGCCGATCATTCACGATGCTATTGAAGAACTATTAGACAAATTGAGCTATTTGACGGTGCGTCCTATGATGGCATTGCTCACGGAAAAAGCAGAGCGCATTCGCCGTCGTGAGTTACATCGTGCATTAGCGAAATTACCTGATATTTCCGATAAGGAGCGCCGCATTATGGATTCAATGAGTCGCATGATCATTCGCAAAATGTTGCGTGAACCGATGATTCACTTCAACGAAATCGCTGGTACAGAGGAAGAAGGTTTGTACTGGGATTTATTCAAAGATATGTTTAATCTTGAGAAAGAAGGGTAAGGCCATGAGAGACCATATTCGAATCGGCACGCGAAAAAGTGCCCTTGCCCTATGGCAGGCTGAACATATTAGTGCAGAGTTACAACGTCTGTACCCCAATATTACGGTAGAGCTAGTTCACTTTAATACAAAAGGGTGACCGCATTTTAGAAAACCACTGGCTCAAGTTGGTGGTAAAGGTTTATTTACCGCTGAATTAGAAGAGGCCATGCATGCAGGCGACATCGACATCGCCGTACATAGCTTAAAGGATATGCCTACAGAGTTGCCGGAAGGGCTAACTCTTGGTGCTATCTCTGCTCGTGAAGTGCCTTACGATGCGCTTGTGAGCCCCGTGTATAAAACATTAGATAAATTGCCTGAAGGTGCTCGCGTCGGTACAAGTAGCTTGCGTCGGCAAGCGCAATTAGTACATGTCCGACCGGACCTTAAGGTCGAGGTTATCCGTGGTAATGTACAAACTCGGTTGAGCAAGATCGAAACAGAAAAACTAGATGGCGTTATCTTGGCACAAGCTGGTCTTAAACGGTTGGGCTTAGATGATCAAATTACTCAAGTATTTAAAGCGGATGAAATGATTCCTGCTGTTGGTCAAGGGGCACTTGCTATCGAGTGCCGTGCTGATGATACGGAAATGCTTGAAATGCTGGCTCCCATTAACGACGAAGCTACACGCTATGCTGTTGAAGGGAGAACGCAGCTTCTTGCGTCAGCTAAATGGTGGTTGCCAAGTGCCGATGGGGGTACATGGTACTATCGATAAAGGTCAATTGACTTTAAAGGCCATGATTGCGTCCCTCGATGGTAAAACGGTACGAAGGAGAAATTTCTGGCCCAGCAAAAAAAGCTGAAATTCTTGGTAAAAATCTTGCGAAAGCCTTATATGAAGAAGGGTGGCAAACATATTGTGGATGCTCTCATAGAGGAAGGAATCATAAAATGACAGGTATGGTATATCTAATCGGTGCAGGCCCTGGTGATGTTAAACTCATCACTGTAAAAGGCCGTGAATGTATTGAAAAAGCAGATGTAATTGTATATGACTATTTAGCAGATGCTCATTTGCTAGAATGGGCTCGCCCCGATGCAGAGTTGATTTACGCTGGTAAACAATGTAAAGATCACACAATGCACCAATGGGAAATTAATGAGCTATTAGTTCAAAAAGGTAAAGAAGGAAAAATCGTAGCGCGCTTAAAAGGGCGGCGACCCACTCGTATTCGGTCGCGGTGGCGAAGAGGCTATGGCCCTTGGGGAAGCAGGTGTACCATTTGAGTTTGTACCTGGTGTAACATCTCCAATCGCAGCCTCCTGCTTATGCAGGTATTCCTGTAACACAACGCGCTATGGCTACTTCCTTTGCGGTTGTAACAGGTCATGAGGATCCAACTAAAGCAGTATCTGGCATTCATTGGGAAGGCCTTGCTACAGCCGTTGATACACTTTGCTTTGTAATGGGCGTTGGCAATTTGCCTACCATTGCAGAAAAATTGATAGCTCATGGACGCCCAGCTTCTACACCTGTAGCGCTTGTTCGTTGGGGTACAAAAACGGTTCAAGAAGTTCTCGTATCTACCCTTGAACATGTAGTGGAAGACGTAGAAAAGGCGCAACTAAAAGCGCCAGCTATCATCGTAGTAGGCGATGTAGTTAACCTTCGTGAAAAATTACAATGGTTCGATAATAAACCGTTATTCGGCAAAACTATTGTAGTTACACGCTCGCTCCCAAGCTAGTGCATTCCGCGAAAAATTAGCAGCTCAAGGTGCTAATGTAGTGGAAGCGGCAGCGATTAAAACATCTCCATTGGAGTTATTTGATGAAGATCGTCGTATCATCAATAATACAAAACAATACCAATGCATCGTATTCACCTCTGGTGAAGGGGTTCGCTACTTCTTCGATGCTCTCTATAAAGAAGGCAAGGATACACGTGCATTAGGTAATTCTAAAGTGGCGGCTATCGGCTGTGCTACAGCTCGGGAACTTCAAAAATATGGTATCGTTCCAGATATTATTCCTGTAGACTATAAAGCTGAATCTGCTGTAGAGGCTCTTGAAGAAGAGCTCAAAGCATGGTGACTCCGTATTGCTGATTCAACCAAAAGTAGCTCGCGATGTAATTCCGCGCTCTTTGCGTCATCACGATATAGATGTAGATATTTTGCGTTTATATGAAACGACACAAGATACATCTCAACAAGAAGCATTAGTAAATGCATTAACTGCAGGTACTGTAGACTATATTACGTTTACAAGTTCCTCTACAGTAACCAATACAATCCAATTATTGGGCGATGATGCGTTGAAACTATTAGGTAATACTAAGATTGCTTGCATAGGACCTATCACTGCTGCTACGGCTATGAGTGCAGGTCTTAAACCTGCTGTCATCAGCGATGTATATACTACTGATGGCTTAGTAAATGCTATTGTAAAGGACATTTAGGAGGATTACATGTACGATTTAACATACCGTCCTCGCCGTTTGCGTATCAATCCAGAAATGCGTGATTTGGTACGGGAAACGACACTCGACGTAACTGATTTAATTTATCCATTATTTATCGTTCCTGGCGAAGGTATCAAAAAAGAAATCGATACGTTGCCAGGCCAATACCACTTATCCGTTGATGAAGCTGTAAAAATGGCTCAAGAGGTATATGATCTTGGTATTCTTGGGGTAGAAATCTTCGGTATTCCTACATATAAAGATGAGCAAGGCTCTTCTGCGTGGGATATGTCCCAACCAGTACAACAAGCTATTAAAGCTATCCGCGCAGCTGTACCAAACCTATTGGTGGTAGCTGACGTGTGCTTGTGCCAATACACCTCTACAGGTCACTGTGGCATGATTGATGACCATGAAATCTTAAATGATGAAACATTGCCATTGCTTTGTAAAGTAGCGGTAAGCCAAGCAGAAGCCGGTGCCCATATGGTGGCGCCATCCGATATGATGGATGGCCGTGTAGGTGCTATTCGTGAAGCCCTTGATGCGGCAGGCTATACTAATGTATCTATTATGAGCTATGCTGCAAAATACGCATCTGCTTACTATGGTCCGTTCCGTGGTGCTGTAAACTCTTCTCCTAAATTTGGGGACCGCAAATCCTATCAAATGGACCCCGCTAATCGCTTGGAAGCTTTCAGAGAAATCGAACTCGATATCTCTGAAGGTGCAGATATTATCATGATTAAACCAGCCTTGTCCTATTTGGATATCGTTCGTGAAACACGTGACCGCTATGAATTACCTGTAGCTGTATACAATGTGTCTGGCGAATATGCGATGGTTAAATCCGCTGCAGCAGCTGGTCTTATCGACGAAGAACGCCTCGTTATGGAAACAATGCTTTCCATGAAGCGTGCCGGTGCTAAAATTATCATTACGTACCATGCCTTAGATATTGCTAAATGGTTACAACAATAAGGAGGAACTATGTTCCAACTCGGTAAATCTGAAAAGGCCTTTGAAGAGGCTAAACGTTATATGCCAGGTGGCGTAAACAGTCCTGTTCGTTCCTACCGCAGTGTAGGTTCTAACCCTCCGTTTATTAGCAGTGCAAGTGGCAGCCGTATTTATGATATTGATAATAACGAATACATCGACTATGTGTTGAGCTGGGGCCCTATGATTTTGGGCCATGCGAACCCTGAAGTTATTGCTAGCTTACAAGAGGCGATTCCTCGCGGCACTAGCTATGGTGCACCTACATTACTAGAAACAGAATTGGCTAAAAAGGTACAAGCCTTCATGCCATCTATGGAGGTTATCCGCCTCGTTAACTCTGGTACTGAGGCCACTATGAGTGCTTTGCGCGTAGCTCGTGGCTATACTGGTCGCGATCGTATTGTGAAATTTGTGGGCTGTTACCATGGTCATAGCGATGCACTATTGGTAAAAGCCGGTTCAGGTCTTGCTACCTTTGGTGTACCAGATAGCCCTGGCGTTCCACAAGGTGTAGCAGAAAATACAATAACATTGCCGTACAATGACTCTGATGCAGTTCGTAAGCTATTCGACGAGATCGGCGATACTATTGCGGCAATTATCGTAGAGCCTGTAGCCGGTAACATGGGCTGTGCGTGCCTCCAGAACCAGGCTTCCTTGAAACCTTGCGAGAAGTGACTAAGGCTCATGGCGCAGTGTTGATCTTTGACGAAGTAATGTGTGGCTTCCGCGCTAGTAGCGGTGGTGCACAAAAACGTTACAATATTAAACCTGACCTTACATGCCTTGGTAAAATCGTTGGCGGTGGCATGCCACTTGCTGTATTTGGGGGCTCTCGTGAGATTATGAACCAAATCGCACCAGCTGGTCCTATTTACCAAGCCGGTACATTAAGTGGTAACCCGATTGCCGTTACCTCTGGTCTTGCAACGCTTTCTATTTTGCAACGAGATCCAACTATCTTTCAAACAAGTAGAAGATGCAACCATAGCCCTTTGTGAAGGCTTTGAACGCTTGGCAGCACAATACAATGTGCCTGTTGTAGTACAACGGGTAGGCTCCATGTTCACCATCTTCTTCACTGATAAACCAGTTAAGAACTTTGATGATGCAACATCTTGCAACGAAGAACAATTCAAAATGTTCTTCCACCATAACTTGAGCCATGGTATTTACTATGCGCCAAGCCCTTATGAAAGTAACTTCGTATCTATCTGCCATAAAAGCAGTGAAATCGAACGCACATTAGCCGTTGCTGATGAAGCTTTCAAAAAAATCAGTGATACACTACTATAAAAATGAGTAATACACTACTATAAAAATCAGTGATACATTATTATAAAAGTATATAGTTTGTAGTTGTTTATGTATCGATGTAGGTGATGAACATGCAGTTTTATAAGAACTTAAAGCGTGCTCGCGTGCGCATGGGCAAAAGCCAAATCGAAGTAGCAAAGGCCGTAGGTATCAGTAATGCGGCGCTTTCAAATTACGAAACAGGGTATCGCGAACCAGATTTAGATACACTCTGTGCCTTGTCTCGCTATTATGGATTGACCTTGGATGAGCTGCTAGATGTAAATGGAGAACAACACGAGCCCATCTATGATCTCAGTCCTGTACTCAAAAATAAATACATCGCCTATAAAGGTGAAGTATTCGAGTTGAAAGACTCACAAAAACGTGCGCTCTTGCGCGAGCTAGATAATCTATTTACTAAATTTGAGAAATCAAAGGTAGAAGATAAAAGTAGCAAGCCAAAAACGTACAAACATGGGAACCCACATATCAATCGGGCGGGCCTAGCTAACAGCGCTGGTAGTCTGGCAGCACGACGAAATATAAAGTAGTGCTATACTACATTGTATGTAAGTGGAACCTGTTTATTTGAACAACTGAATTAGAGTAATTTAAAAGCACCATCTATCTTAATGGGAAACGACACATAAGTCGGACCTAGATAGATGGTGCTTTTGTATTACTATAGTATAAATGCCTGTACTAATACTTTGGCATTTATTTGTTAAGGCTAACTATAAAAATAAATAAATAATAACAATATTAAAATATTCGTTGGTGATATAAGTTGTTTTAATATATAATTGAAATATAGAAGTAGATTAAATATTAACCAATAGAAATAAAAGTACGGTTTAGTTTAGAGGTTTCGTTATGAAAAAGGTTTGTGCTTTAATACTGCTCGGACTAGTAATTATTAGTGCTGTGATTTATCAGTATTATTATCACGATGGTTCACCAAATAATATAGTTATTATGGATGAGTCTCATGAGTTAGTGGATACTTCGATTAATGAATCGATTTCTAATCGTATTTTAGCAGTATATCTTGATGAGCCTTACTATTATTATTTAGGCTATGATGGAATAGGTCGGTATGATATTAAAAATCATAAACTAGATGTTTGGAAATTTACAATTTATGGTGATGAAACAGAACAGCACAGATTATATCATCCAAGATCAACGATGATCGTTAATAAGAAAAATAAGTTAGAAGATTTTTCCAAAATGGATTTAGATAACTTTGAAAAAATGTTAATGAATTCTGATCGTGGTGCAAAGTACTTTAATAAACGATGGTATTACTCAGGCTATGAAGCAACGTTTCTAGATTTAGATAATCATCTTATTATTACGAATGATGTGCGAGGCGTAAAAGATACGGCTACAAAAATTTCTGATATTTAATGTGAGTGGTTTTATTATCATCGATAAAGAAACAAATGATATTCAAGTATACTTTGATGAAAGTCTTGCTGGTAAAAAGGTTAGAGATTCTTTAATTGCTATGTTGAAATATACTTATGGAAATCATCTAGTTTTGTTAAGTAGCTTAGATGAAATTGGCGAAGAAGAACGAACTATTTTATTACAATTACGAGATAACTATGTTAGTAAAAATTAGAAATACGCTATATTTATTTTTATAATATTGTGTAGTATTTCTGTGTACTTTAACAAGTTGATTTGATGGAGTTATTAGTTTTGAAAAGATATCCTATTACTATAACAGGTGAAATTATCTTAAGATGAAAGATTACTTTAGAAGAAGTAAAGAACATACTTTCCGAAGAAAAGATAAAATGGAAGCAAATAAGAGTCACCTTATAGGATATGATTTAGATGATAATATTAGGGTTGAAATTATACGGATAGAAACGGACAAATTTATATTTTAAAATAGAGAAAATGTTACCTTAAAATGAATTTTGGAATAGTTTTGTTAGTAATGAGTAATTTTTATATTATAGGTAATATTGCAGATGCGGGGATCTTATATGTTGTTGCTAGTTTTGTTTTAGCATTTTCTTTGATCTTTAAATGACTAAGACAAATAAAATAGAGGGAATCTCAATATCGAAAAAAGATTAGTGGTGGAATATGAATAGAAATAAATTTAAATTGTATAGTATACCATTTGTGGTAAAGGTATATATGGGTTTTGCTTTATTTGTATTGCTATTAATGGGACTTACTTTTTCATGCGTATATTAATAGGCCTGAACAAATGAAAAGTCTTCAATTATATGAGCAAAAATTAGATAGCATATCCTCGAAAAAAGTAAATGAAAAGCATTATACGTCTGGTAGAAATGCTCAAAATAATAATCTTGAAATTACGTTACGACTCTCTTACAATTGGTGATGTTAAAGGGGCTTTCAAAACAAAATATAGGCTGGAATGAAATCAATAAAAATCGTATTGTTGGACATGATTATGATACTAATATTTATCTCGAACTGTTTAAAGAACGAGGCTCTGATAAAGTAACTTTAATAATACAAAAAAGAAATTAATTATGGGCAGCAAGATTGTGCTATCTCAACAACTAATGCATAAGTAGAACTCCGAATGGAAGTAGGGGTTGATTAGTATATAAGCAATATAGAGGTTCTTAGGAATGAAATTTAAAACAATTTATTCTGTTGTTTGGTACACATTTATAGGCTGTTTTTTCGTATGGCTAATTTGTGGATTAGGCTATAGGTTTTTGTTTAATGATAAAGTTGAGCAGTCTAGAGTAGAACTGACGCAAGCTTTAAATGTAGCTTTTCCGCGAGAACGCTATATAATTGATGGAGCGCCTTATGATTCTAATAGAAGAAATCTTTTATCTATAGGTCGAGCAATTGATATAAAGCAAGATTTACAACATATGGATATAAAATCCATAAAACCATTAAGTGGAGATTGGGAGCTTGTTGAACAAAATAAAAATTGGTTTGTATATGAAAATCAATTATATAGAGTTTACGTAACAAAGCATACGAAAAATGATGGATATACTGTAGTTTTAGCACGTAATAATTGGTTAGAAATATTACATTTATAATTTATTATGTTTTTCGTAAACAGCAGATATTTGATTAAATTTATTTAACAATCTGTTTTTATTAGGTTGCTTATAAGTAACAACTCATAAAATCGTTAGATTCTTAAGCCTTTATGAGTTCTTTAAAATAAAAGGTATTAATATCTCAACAACTAGGTCTATTATTTATAATAGAGATAGAATTGAGTATGAGATGATGAGAGTTTATGAAGAAGTATTACTATCATACAAATATGAATAAAATAATTGTTTTATTTAAAAGTCTAATGCAGTTATCCACAATATTGGTAGGTATATTTGGTCTATTTCTCTTTATAGGTGGGGGTTGGTTATATCATGATTTACAGTATCGGTATGTAGTTGATAGCAGATACAATACAATTTTTGATAAGGCTTACAGTGTATATCTCATTAATAAAGGTATTTCGATGGATATTATTAATGATAAAATTTATGCGATGAATGATGATGTCTATGTTATTATCAATCAAGAGAGCAATACAATTATCGTATATTATTTAAATCTAGAAGATGTTGAAACTATAAGTAATTTTACTAGATTACAACAACAGTATTATGGTGATAAGATGATCTTACAACCTATTGAAAGTTTAGGTCCATCTGAAACATTTGATATGTATAAGAAATTGTCAGAAGCACCTGGAAGGTTTAAATCACAAGGTAGCCGAATTTATTTTTAATAGCAGTATAATTTTAGATTCCAAGTTCTAACAATATAGTTAGGACTTGGAATTTTTTTGAGTTTTGATTTATTAGCTTAGTATAGGCTTTATTATCAACGTCGCTATATTTACTTTTAAACTTGAAATATTGTGGAAGCATAAAACTTGAGTCCAAATGGAGTATCTCTTCTTCTGAAGAGTATTTTAATTCTTTAATAATATTAGAACACCCAAAATATAAACAAAATATTAAAATATTTAATAATTTGTTGCATAAAAAAGACAATTTAATATATAATTTACCTTATAACGAAAGGAGAGGAATTAATGAGAGTTGTATGTATTGCAGCAGGTTGTGTTGGCTTGCTGACCACATTCGGTACGATGCCTACTATTGCGGCTGAAGTATCAAATCCATTTATACAACAAGAAGCGGCTCGAGCTGATGCTTCATTACGCCAACGTGCAGAAGCACCAATGACTGGGGCCGCTTTGCCGCGTTCAGAATCTGCATATACAGGTTTAGATAAAGTACCAATGAAGTCATTACCTAAGGAAAGTACATCATTTTCAATAGAGCATATTGTGGTGACTTCTTCAGAACCAGTGTTACAAAAATATAAAAATCGATTGCAGGTATATAACCATAATCGCATTGGAACAGAGGGTATTCAGTTTTTACAAAAGGAATTACAAGAGCAACTGTTATCTGATGGGTACATTACAAGTCAAGTAGTTGTGCCAAATCAAGATTTACAGTCTGGTACACTTACGTTTGAGATTATGCCTGGTTATGTAGAGGATATTGTTCTTACAAATCCTAAAGCACGTACCAATTGGCGAAGTGCCTTTCCTGTAAGACCGGGTTACGTATTACGACGTCAAGCACTAGAGCAAGGGGATTGACCAAATGCGTAATGTACCAGGTCAAGATATCAAGATGACCATAGAGCCAGGTACAAAACCGTTACATTCTATTGTTAAGCTTACTGTTGAGCAAAAAGGATTTGTACATGGATCTTTAATGCTAGATAATTCTGGAAATAAATCAACAGGGACGTATCAAGGAGCTGTATTTTTATCTTTCAGTCAATTGGCAGGACTCAATGACGTATTAACTACTAGCTTTACAAAAGATATCAGCCATCATGATGATGGACATGGGTCAAAACAATATGCGGTTAGCTATTCCGTTCCCGACGGAAATCGTACGTATCGTATTTCAACGTACAAATATAGCTATAATCAATTAGTATTCATGCCAAATGCGTTTCGTTCTTCTGGCACTACGCAAGGTACAGAATTTTCAGTAGAGCAAGTATTAAATAGAACAAGTCGCTCTAAGACTTCGGCTGTAGCTAAAGTCATTCATAAGGAGCGTCATAATTATTTAGATGATGTGGAGCTTGGTGTACAAGAGCAACATACAACCGCTGTTGAAGTGGGGTTATCTCATCGTCAATATAGTGGCAATACTGTATCTGATGTTTATCTATTCTATCGACAAGGTATTAATGGATTGGGTGCTCAAGTACGGAGTTGGGAAGGCTTGTCAGATAATCCTACTACACTATATAAAATGGCAGGCGTAGAAGGTCAAGTTCAAACTGGTGTTCGTATGGGCCATAAGCAAGGTACGTATACAATGCGTTTTAGAAGCCAGTTTACAGATCAACGCTTATTTGGTACCGAACAATTTAGTATTGGTGGTCGTTATTCTGTACGAGGCTTTAGTGGAGAAGAAACCTTAAGAGGAGATTCTGGCTATTACGTACAAAATGAATGGGCATTACCATTTAGAAAGCAACAAGTCACTCCATATGTAGGTGTAGATATTGGACATGTATGGGGACCATCTACAGAAACGCAAGTAGGTAATACCTTGGTTGGTGGTGTAGTGGGGGTTCGCGGAACAGTTGGTGAGGCTGTAAATTACGATGTATCACTGGGAACCCCTATTAAGAAACCAGAAGGATTTGATACAGATACGCGTGTGTGGGCCTTTAGAGGCAGCTATCAGTTTTAAGTGTTGTAATCTAGTGCAGCTATACAATTAAATGGTGAATGGTATGTACTAGAAAAGGAGAGTAATATGAATATAAGAAAGCAGACGGCAATGGCTATCTTTGCTGCGTTGTTAGCGACTAACTCTGCACCATGGATTCCCATGGCCCTCGCTAATCCTGTTGTACCTGATCAAGGTAAATTAGGACCAAAAATAGAAGAAGCTCGTAATGGCATGACTGTCGTTAATATTAATACACCTAATGATAAAGGGTTATCTCATAACCAATATAATACTTTTAATGTAGATGAAAAGGGACTTATTTTAAACAATGCGAATCGACCTGTAAATACAGAGCTCGCAGGTTATATTATGGGGAACCCTAATTTAGTAGGACCTACAGCCAATACGATTTTAAATGAAGTAACGGGCACAAGCTCTACATCCATGAATGGTGCTCTTGAAGTAGCAGGGGATAAGGCACATGTTATCGTTGCCAACCCTAATGGTATTTCTGTTAATAATGGCACATTTATTAATGCAAGTAGCGCTACACTCACAACGGGTAATCCAATGATTAATAATGGTAGTGTTACAGGCTATAATGTACAAAAAGGTACTATTACAGTTGGTGGAAAAAGGTCTTAATGCCTCTAAAACGGCACGGACAGATCTGCTAGCTGAGGCTGTAAAGCTCAATGGTAAAGTTTGGGCCCAAGATGCTCAAGTTGTAACGGGTAAGAATGATATTTCCGTAGATGCTACTGGTAAAGTTACGAATACTCATAAAACTGGTGAATCGAGTCAAGTCGGTCTTGATGTAGCTGCTATTGGTGGTATGTATGCTAATAGTATGTACTTAGTAGGTACCAATGACGGCTTTGGGGTTAATAACCAAGGCGTATTGTCTGCACAAAATAAACTAACCATAGATAGTACTGGTAAGTTGCAAAATACAGGTACGATAGCTGCTACAGATGCCAATATTACAACCAAAAGTCTAGAGCAGATGAATAAGGGTAAATTCTATGTAGATACGGCAAAGATTACTACTGACTCTGTAATACAAACTGGTAATGCTACGACTAAAGAAGCACCTGTTATGATTGCTCCAAAAAGATTTGTCTATAGCGACAAAATCTATTGTTAATACAGATGGTAGTGTAATCAAAGCAGAAGGTAAATTACAGCTTGGTAAAACGATGGATGAGAAAGGTACAGTGTCCGGTAAAATGGATAGTGTAGTAAATACTGCATCAACAATTGAGTTTGGTCAAGGTGGAGCTTTACTTGCGAAATCTGTAGATAATAAAAATGGCGGTATTACCCTTAAGCGTGTAGCTGTAGAGGGTAAAGAGCATGTTAAAAACGAAGTAGCTCCATCCGGCAGCATTAAGCGTTATCAATTGTCTGAGGAACGAATTTATGGACATGATGATGAAATTCCAAAAGATAAAGTAGTAGTACACTCTTCTGAGAATCTCCAACTTTCTATAAATGGTAAACATCATGATAGTTGGACTAAATATGAATATGATCGTACTCGCGAAGTAGATGCAGTAGATACATCTAATCCTGGTCGAATTATTTCTGGTGGCAATTTACATATAGACGTAGACCATATGACAAATGAAGCGAGTCAAATTAGTGCTGTTGGAGATATCACTGGTACTGTAGGTCATTATGAGCAAAGTAATCCTAAAGGTAATGAATATATTACTGAAGAGGGCACAGCTACAAGTTATAGCCGTCATCATAAAAAAGGGTGGGATACTACCAATATTCGTGAAGCGAAGTATAAGAATACTAAGGTGAATCCTAAAGATGTACCTGTTGCCGTATATGGCGGTCATGTAGAAAATAGTAAAAGTGATACCACAGTAGATGCATCTCTATTAAATAGTATGAGTCAGTTATCGACGAATCCTAATACTTCCTATGTGATTGAAACAGATCCTAACTTCACAAATCGTCGCAACTTCTTATCTTCTGATTACGTATTATCTCGCCTTAAATTAGATCCTATGAATATACAAAAACGATTGGGTGATGGCTATTATGAGCAACAACTCGTTATGCAAGAGATTATGCGTCAAACCGGTAAAAGTAGACTGCAATCTGGTCTTTCAGCAGAAGAACAATATCGCCAGTTGATGGATGCAGGGATTAGTGTAACAAAATCTCAATCTATTGTGTTAGGTCGAGGGTTAACAGAGGCTGAGCAAAAGAATCTTAAAGAGGATGTAGTGCTCTTAGTAAGTAAGTCTGTTGTATTACCAAATGGTAAAACTGAAACTGTGCTAGTACCTACTCTATATTTAGCACCAAACACAAAACGAGTAGAAGGTGGCGCTAATTTGCAGGCCCAATCGATTAACCTTTCTGTTGATACTATGCATAATAGTGGTAGCATTGTAGCGGATAAGGATGTGACTCTTACTGGTAATTCCATTCATAATGATAATGGTCTTATTAAAGGTAACACGGCTACAGTTACAGCAAATGACGAAGTTCGTAATACACAAGGCACTATTATGGGCAACGATACAGTCTCTGTGTATGCTAAGAAAGACGTTGTTAATGAAGGTGGCACCATTACACAAACTAATGCGGCTGGCTCCACAAAGGTTAGTGCGGGACGCGATGTGATTAATACAGGCGTGCAGTACGAGGCCGGTAATAGCAAGGTTGAATGGAATAGTAGCAACAATCGTCGTGAAACGATTACGGGGGTAGATCAAGGTCGTATTGGTGGTGCTGGTCAAACAACAGTAGTAGCAGGACGAGATGTATCTATGGAGGCAGGTATTGTCTCCTCTGATGTGAATACAACTGTTACGGCAGGTCGCAATGTAACGATGAAAGCAATGAATGCTACCCACGAGCTTGAAGAACATCGTTTCGATAAAGGTAAATCTGGCGGTGGACATTCTAAAACGACTCAGTCTCATGATCTTGTGAAAGCACAATCATCTGTTGGTAGTAGCATTGAAGGTAAGAATGTTTCCGTTGTAGCCTCTAATGCCGTACAACTTGAAGGCAGTCAACTCTTAGCGGCAGATACAGTGAAAGTATCTGGTAATACGGTTGCATTAAATACTGCAAAAGCTAATAGTACAGTCAATCATGTATACCTAGATAAAAAGAAAAGTTTAGTAAAACGTGAAAGCACCAATGCAGTGGATGATGTAACCACTACATCTGTAACAGGTTCTACATTAAGTGGTAAAACTGTAACGATTACTAGTGCTCAAGATGTAACTGGTCAATCTGCTCAAATTATGGGTGAGAATGCCGTATCTGTTACTGCTGGTGGTAAGGTAGAATTGGGCGCTGATAAATCGACTACAGATGGCTCTAGTGTGTATCGTCATAAAAAATCTGGCTTGCTAGGTGGTGCAGGTATTGGCTTCTCTATTGGTAAAGAAAAACACAATATTGATGAAGCAAACCATGAAGAGGCTACTGTACGAAACACAATTGCTAGTACGAAAGGGACTGTAAATATTAAGGCAAATGATACCGTTCATCTTACGAGTGCAGATATTGTTGCTAAAGAAGGTGCTGTGTTAGATGGCTCTGCTGTTACATTAGATGGTAACGTGGATCATAACCATATGACACATGATGAACGTTACAAGAAAAGTGGCCTTACTGTATCTTTAGGTGGTGCAATAGCAAATACACTTACAAATACTACACGTACTATAAAACAAGCTGGTGGCCGTGATGACAAACGGTTAGCCGCACTTGAACTCAATGAAGCACGTAAACAATTGCAAGATGGCTATGCTGCGGTAGATAAAGCGGTTAAGGGTATCAAACTTCGTGATGATGATGGTAAAGTATTAAAAGACACAAAAAATCATTCCCGACGTGGTCAAAAAAATATTGATGATGCTGTTAATCTCTCGGTAAGTATTGGTAGTACTTCTAGAAAACAAGGGCAAGTAGTAGATACAAACACATATCAAGGCGGGACTCTTGTTAGCGATGGTAATGTACATATCAAAGCTCGTGATGCTCAGCAAAGTGGTATTGGTTTTACAGGTGAAACAGTAGAGGCTAAAAAACTAGTATTAGATAGCGCTAGTGATATTAATCTTGAGGCTGGCAAGAATACTGTAGATGTTAATAATACCTATAAAAGCTCTGGATGGAGTGTTGGAGCAGGTATTAGTTTAACTGGTGGTGGTCTCCTCGATATTAATGCGAGTGGTCATATGGCTCGTCAAAATGGAGATACTCATCAAGAAAGTTATGTACCTACTAAGATTAAAGCGGCACAATTAGCACAGCTTAAAGCAAAACGAGATACAAATATTATTGGTTCCACTGTATCTGGTAAAAAGGTAGAAGTAGATACAGGTCGTGATTTACATATTCAAAGCTTACAAGATGTAGATAACTTTAAAGAACATAGTAAGTCTGCGGGATTCTCTGTGTCCTCTAAGCCTAATTTTAAAAATCCAACTGGTAGCATAAATGCTAGTGTAGGACGAATTGATAGCAAATGGAAGAGCGTAACAGAACAAGCTGGCATTTATGCTGGAGAAGAAGGCTATGATATTAATGTAGGTAATAATACTACATTAGAGGGTGCTGTTATTAAAAGTGAAGCTCCAAAAGCTAAGAATAAATTAACGACAAAATCTCTAGAGATGAAGGATATCAAAAACGAAGCTGAGTATACATATAGCAACAATGGTATTGGCTATAATTACTATGGTAGTAAAAAGAAACTCGAAGAGATGAAGACCAAGGATAAAAAAGGCTATGATAAGATTTATAATAGTATCGGTCTAGTTCCAAACTTAGGTGTAGGATCTAAAGGTAAAGCAAGCTCTACTACTCAATCTGCTATTTCTGATGGTATACTTACAGTAGATGGTAAAGAGATTGATACCAAAACTATTAATACAAATACAGAAAATACATTACATCAATTAGATAAGATTTTTGATAAAAAGAAAATTGAAGAACGCCAAGAACTAGCTCGCTTATTTACAAAAAATGCTTTTGAAGAAGTACATCGATTAAGTGATAAGTACCATTGGAAAGACGGTTCTGCACAGAAGGTAGCCTTGCATGCTGCAATTGGTGAAATTGCTTCACAATTGGCAGGCAATCCAAATGGCTCAGGTATAGCTGCTACGGGTGTTAATGAATTAGCTATTCGTAAAATTTCTAAAAAATATAATTTGGATGACTCTTCTAGTAGACAGATTTTTAGTGCAGTTTTAGGCGCGGGGATTAATGGAATTATAAAAAGGACCCTAATATCGGTGCTTCATTGGCATCTAAAGGTACTAAATGGAATTTTGATAGTGTTGATTTCCATGGTATGAGTGAAGATGATAAACAACGTTCTGTAAAATGGACGGATTCTACACAAAAAGCTATTGATTACAAAAATGCAGAGGGGAGTTTAGGGCATAGAAATGTTACTTCTCCTTATAGTGGTGAACAAGTTGATGGTATAGCTGTAGTGGATAGTATATCTCCATTTCCTTATATACCTGGACTAGATACGGTCTCTATTAATCATGGTTATGTAAAAGATAAAGCTGGTAAACTTTATGTACAAAAGGGGTGGCAATTGGTGTAGGTGCCTTACCTTATTCTTACACTGAATCTTATATTAATGTCAGAAACAATACTTCTGAAAACATAAAATTATCTGGACTTAGTGTTGGTACATCAGTTGGAGCGTTGTCTAGTGGGTCTGGTGATGTTGGTTTGGATGGAACTGTTACAACTTCTATAGGGACGAGTACTTCTGGTGGTGCAGATGTTCATATTACGAATGTACAATTGTTAGAACCTATGAAGGTTGTAGATTATAATGAGGCGAGAGCAGGTTTAGTTGAGATTCCTGAAGCTAGAAATGATATTAAGCCGATTTCTCAAAGTATTTCAGAGGGGATATCTGATATAAATAATTATCAACCAACATATGAACCTAATAATAATGAAGAGGAAACAAACGATAATACTGATGATCCAAATGATGAAGATACGGGTGTAGTTTATAATGAGGAGCAGTCTTTTGTCGGAACACTTTCAAATGCTGCATCTAAGGTAAGTAATTATCAACCAACATATGAACCTAATAATAATGAAGAGGAGACAAACGATAATACTGATGATCCAAATGATGAAGATACAGGTGTAGTTTATAATGAGGAGCAGTCTTTTGTTGGTACAATAAAAAAATTTTTATAGTATTTAATTGAATTGATATTAGTAGATACCTATACTTTTTTATAAATTAGTTTATGAGAAATGTTGATGCAGAATCTGTAAGAGCTCTTAAGAGCATTTCTGATATAATAAAAGAAATAGTTGATGGGGATGTCTGATTCTCCTTTTATATTAAGTATACTTTATTTTATATAATGCTATATATAAGTGAGGCTATATGAGAAAAAAGCTGTTATTAATATTTTTAGTAGTTGTAGCTATTCTTTTTGTAACTATTAATATTAGAGATACAATGCAACGGCCATTTCATCGTGAACGAGTAAATAATTTTATTACAGCTGCTAAAAATCTAATACAAAAGAATGAACAGCTAGAGATTACTAAAATAGGTGAAGGTGGACGTATGAAAGGTGGCGGTTGGGGAAATTATATCCGCTTTAAATCTAATCTTTCAGAAGAAAAGACTGTAGAGTTAATTATTCCTCCATTACAAGCTATTACAGGTAATGAGATGATAGGTAAAGTATCTGATTCAATGGTAACTTCTTATCAATTTGGATTTGCACAATTTGCTGGAAATTTATTTTATAACGGGCCATATGATGGGAATTGGGAGTTGAGCATCATTAGTCAACCTTAGAATATAATAATATTAAATCAAAAAACAGATAGTTGATTATCTTTAATCAGCTATCTGTTATTTTTTATCATTTTACCTATATCGAATAATTCCTATTAAAATTACCAGAATTTTACGATTTTATGAGTGTTTTATGATAAAATAAAAGGTATGAATACTTCAACAACTAGGTCTATTACCTATAATGGCGACAGAATTGAATATGAGTTAACCATCAAGCGTGTGAAAAACATGAACATGCGCATTACAAAGGATGGTGTGATCCATGTGTCGGCGAATGCCTATGTGCCGGATTATAGGGTGGACAAGTTTGTTATCGAGAATATGCCCTTCATTGAGCGGGCTCGTTACAAGATTGATGCATTGAATGCCAAGCGCGTCGATGCGTTGCAGTATGTGAATGGTGAAAGCTTATCAATTCTCGGCATTCCCGTTACGTTGCGCCTAGTTGAGCAGGATGGCAAGCCTCACATTGGCTTTGACGGAAAAGCAATCCTTACCATGGTTGTGCCTCGTGGTACGACCTTTGATGCGAAGCATAAATTAATGCAAAGTTATTGGCGTAATTTAGGGGAGAAGGTCTTTGTCCATTGGGCAAAGGTCGTGTATCAACGCTATCATAAGCAAGGTATTGATGTACCTATGCCAACTATAAAACAGCAGCGCATGAAGAGCCGTTGGGGTTCTTGTACGCCAGCAAAGCAGCTCATCAAGATGAACACCCGTTTATTAGAGGGGCCACAGGCGTATATTGAGTACGTTATGATTCATGAGTTTGCTCATTTTAAATATTTAGACCATTCCAAGAACTTTCACAATCTAGTGGCACAGTTTTTGCCAGATTGGAAAGCTCGTAAGAAGTCATTGAACGTGTATTTTGCTCATCGCCCTTAAAGGAGGTGTACCATGCAGCCATTTGTACATTTACATAGTCATACAGAGTTTAGTTTGCTAGACGGTATCAGTCGTTTGCCTGACATGGTACGTCGTGCGAAGGAGTTAAATCAGCCAGCCATTGCCATTACAGATCACGGCAATATGTATGCAGCCATTTATTTTTATAAGGAATGTATGGCTCAAGGCGTTAAACCGATTATTGGGTGTGAAGTATATGTCACAGAAGGTAGCCGTCTTGATAAGCAGGAAGGTCGCAGTCGTGAACGATTAAAACATCTTATCTTGTTGGCAGAGACCATGGAAGGGTACCGGAATCTCGTTAAAATCGTGTCGAAAGCCTCTACGGAAGGGTTTAATTATAAGCCTCGTGCAGATCGCGATTTATTGCGCCAATACAGCAAGGGTATCATTGCCCTTAGTGCTTGTATTCAAGGGTGAGATTCCTCAATATATCTTGCAAGATAATATGGAAGGTGCCAAGCGTTCCATCGAATGGTATATCGAGACCTACGGGAAGGATAATTTCTTCTTAGAAATCCAAAATCATGGCTTGCCAGAGGAGGCAAAGGCCCAAGAGGAGCTCATTAAGCTCAGCAAGGAATACGGCCTTGGCATCGTAGCGTCTAATGATTTCCACTATGTTTTAAAAGAGGATGCAGACGCACAAGATATTAAGGTATGTATTTCTACAGGCCGTCGTCGTGCTGAGGTAGACCGCTTAAAGTTCCCTAATGATGAGTTCTATCTAAAATCTGGGGATGAGATGGCAGAGCTGTTTGGACATATTCCTGGGGCCATGGAAAATACCTTAAAAATTGCAGATCGTTGTAACGTAGAGTTTAATTTTGACGAACATCACTTTGATGTGCCAGAAGGGGAAACGTCTAAGACCTATTTACGTAAGGTTTGTGAACGAAATTCCTCGCCTCTATGGGAGACCTCTGAAGAGTTACAAAAACGCCTCGATTACGAGTTAGATGTTATCGGAACCATGGGCTTTGAGGATTACTTCCTCATTGTATGGGACTATGTACGCTATGCACGTGAGCACGACATCTTAGTAGGTCCTGGTCGTGGTTCAGCGGCAGGTTCTGTAGTAGCCTATCTACTTGGTATTACAGGCCTCGACCCATTGCAATATGATTTGCTCTTTGAACGATTCCTCAATCCAGAACGGGTTAGCATGCCCGATATCGATATTGACTTCTGTTATGAAAAGCGTGGTAAAGCCATCGAATATGTAACGCGAAAATACGGACAGGAACGTGTATCCCAGATTATTACCTTTGGTACTGAGGCAGCGCGCGCCGTAATTCGTGATGTAGGTCGTGTGCTCGACTTACCACTTGCGGAAGTAAACCGCATTGCTAAGATGATTCCCAATGAGCTTGGGATTACCTTAGATAAAGCTCTACAAGGGAAAGAGTTAAAAGCGTTATACGAAGCTGATCCAAACGTTAAAGAATTATTTGATTTTGGTAAAAAGCTAGAAGGTTGCGCGAAATTCGTCCACTCATGCGGAGGGCGTCGTAATTTCCGCAGATCCTTTAGATGACCACGTACCAGTACAAAATGCCAATGATGATGGCTTTGTAACACAGTACGACAAGGATAACATCGAGGAATTAGGCCTTTTAAAGATGGACTTCTTGGGCCTCCGTACCTTGACGGTTATGGGGGATGCCTTAAAGCTCATCAAGGCTAACCGTGGCATCGATCTCGATTTAGATGCCATTCCATTAGATGATAAGGCTGCTTGTGATCTCCTCACAAAAGGGCGATACGTCTGGTGTATTCCAGCTCGAATCGGAAGGGATCACCAAGCTCGTTATGGACCTTAAGCCTGAACATTTTGAAGACTTAATTCCATTGGTAGCCTTGTACCGTCCAGGTCCATTGGGCTCTGGCATGGTAGCGGATTTTATCGACCGCCGTCACGGTAAAAAAGAGGTTACCTATTTACATCCTATCTTGGAACCGATTTTGAAAGATACCTTTGGGGTAATCTTGTACCAAGAACAGGTTATGCAAATTGCATCCGCCATGGGCGGGTTCTCCCTTGGTCAAGCGGACTTGATGCGCCGCGCCATGGGTAAGAAAAAGGAATCTGTGCTAAAGGCGCAGCGCGAATCCTTTATTCAAGGTTCCATAAATAATGGTATAGAAGAGTCTATTGCAAATGAAGTATTTGACTTGCTCGTATACTTTGCAGGCTATGGCTTTAATAAATCACATAGTGCGGCCTATGCGTATATCGCGTACCAAACGGCGTACTTGAAAGCCCACTATTTCCCTGAATTCATGGCCGCTACCATGACTAGCTTTATGCAAAACATGCAAAAATTGACGTACTACATCAATGCCTGCAAGAAGCATAATGTTAAGGTACTTGGTCCAGATATTAACTATTCTGAACGCAGCTTTGCTGTGCAAGGTGATGCCATTCGCTTCGGCCTTGGGGGCATCAAGAACGTAGGGGATAATGCTATCGATCGCTTGATTCGCGAGCGCAATGAGCACGGCCTCTATACGGATATCGTAGATTTCTGTAAACGCGTGGACAACAAGGTTGTTAATAAACGACTTCTTGAAAGTCTCATTCGATGCGGTGCCATGGATGGTTTCAAGGAAAACCGAAACCAATTATTGCACATGTATGAAAGCGCTCAAGCCGTAGGTGCTAAAGAGCAAAAGGATGCCGCTATGGGCACCATGAGTCTCTTTGGCGATATAGAGGAGTCCGTTGACTTCATCCCTGTACCGAATGTGGAGGATTTATCGGAAGATGATAAATTAAAGGATGAAAAGGAATATACAGGCTTTTACATTACAGGCCATCCATTGCAAGGCTATGCGAAGGAGCTAGAGGGCCTATTTGAACTGGGCGCTCTCGTAGAAAATCCAGAGCAATATGATGGTCAAACCATTACCTTTGGGGGATTGATTGAAAATAAATCGGATCGCATGACAAGACGAAACGAGGTTATGTCCATTCTTCGCATTGAAGATTACTCTGGTGCGGCCAATGTGGTTGCATTCCCGAAGGTTTTTAGTCAAAGCCAACAGTTCCTTGCGGTCGATATGATCGTTAAGGTAAAAGGCCGTGTTGATGCGGATGAAAAGGGTGTGCAAATTATTGCAGACCGCATTATGCCATTAAAGGTAAACTATAGTCAGGCTAAGCATGTGGCTATTCATATTTACAGCCAATATGACACGCCAGAAAATAGTGAAGCCTTAAAACGGCTGTTAACGAACACCGCAGGCTCTGTGCCAACATCACTATATTTGCACCGTCAACGGAAGCGCATTAACTTGCCACCGAACATGTGCTTTGATCCTAGTGATGAATCTATCAAGGCTATTGAAGCTATCTTAGGTGATGGCTCCGTAGAGGTGCAATAATATATGCATAAGTAGATATTAAGGCACGAATAAATATATTTACTACTTAATAACTTATGTTGCGTGAAGCACAGCTAGCTTTCACTAACATTACTATAATAAGAAATGAAAGATTCAATATAGAAATTGCTTTCATAGGAGGAAAGATGAAACGTACAAAAATCGTATGTACTGTAGGTCCGGGAACGGATAAATTTGGTATTTTAGAAGATATGATGCGAGCGGGCATGAACGTGGCTCGTTTTAATTTCTCTCACGGATCTCATGAAGAGCAAGCAGAGCGCATGCAAATGGTGCGCGATGCGGCGATGATTGTTAATAAACCAATCGCATTATTGCTCGATACAAAAGGTCCTGAGGTTCGTCTGGGCTTATAAAGAGGGTAAAGTATTCCTTGAAGAAGGTCAAAAGTTTACATTGACTACTGATGATGTGGAAGGCACAAAAGAGCTTAGCTCCGTGAACCACAAAGGTCTTGTAGGCGACGTATCCGTTGGGGATAAAATCCTCTTTGCTGATGGTCTTGTAACACTTAACATCGATGCCATCGAAGGGAATAACATCATTACTACCGTTCAAAACAGTGGTGAAATCGGTAACCGTAAACGTGTGGCTGTGCCAGGTGTAGCCTTAGCTTGCCTCCTGTATCTGAACAGGACGAAGCGGACTTGCGCTTTGGCTGTCAACAAAGACTTTGTAGCCGCATCCTTCATGCAACGTGGTAAAGATTGTAGCCATCCGCCGCATCCTTGAGTCTGAGAAAAGATATCAAGATTATTGCAAAATGAAGAAAATGCTGAAGGGGTTAAAAATATCGATGAAATTTTGGAAGTAGCGGACGGCCTCATGGTGGCTCGCGGTGACCTCGGTGTAGAAATTCCTGCCGAAGAGGTGCCAGTACTTCAAAAAATGATGATCGAAAAATGTAATGACTTGGGTAAACCAGTTATTACGGCAACCCAAATGCTAGAGTCCATGATTCAAAATCCACGTCCTACACGGGCGGAAGCAAGTGACGTAGCCAATGCCATCTTAGATGGTACGGATGCGATCATGCTGTCTGGTGAAACTGCAAATGGTGCTTACCCAGTAGAGGCGGTTACGACTATGACTCGCATTGCTGAGGTAACAGAACAAGCTGCTATTTACGATAGTAAAAGTCGTGCTCGTCAAGATGTAGATATGACGACTACCAGCGCTGTATGTTTAGCAAGCGTGCGCATCGCTCAAAACCTTGGGGCTGCTGCTATTTTGACATGTACTGAATCTGGTCATACTGCAATTAGCACTGCTCGACATCGTCCGGCTTGCAAAATTCTTGCTGTAACACCGCATGAAGAAACAATTCGCCGCATGCAATTATGCTGGGGCGTAGAGGCTATTAAAGGTCATGAAATCGTTAACTCTGATGAAATGGTTAAACAAGCGATTACAGGTGCTCTTGGCACAGGTGCCATTGAGTCTGGTGACTTAGTTGTGGTAACGGCTGGCGTACCATCTGGTGCGACAGGTACTACAAATATGATTCGCGTTCATATTGCAGGCCAAGTACTCTTATCTGGTAATGGTATTTTGCGTAAATCCGTTACAGGTACTGTATTTATTGCTGCTAATCATAAGGGCAATTATGAAAGCTTCAAAGACGGCGACATCCTTGTGGTGGGCACAATGGAGCCTGAATTGATGGCAATTGCTAAACGTGCAGGCGGCATTATCGCTGTTGAAGACGGTTATACCTCTGACAGTGCTATTGCTGGCATTACCTATGGTATTCCTGTAATTTTAGGTGCTAAAACGCTCATGACGTACTCCTTGAAGGTCAAGAGGTAACAATCGACGGTGAACGTGGCAAGGTATTTGCTGGCATTGCTAATGCTCGATAGTTTTAGTAAAAGATAATTAAATATAAGGAGGGATAGTATGAATCCATATAATGTAACAGGACCTAGTAATTCTCAAGTTGCTCAGGTTGAAAGTATTGTATCCCAACGTTTGAAGGGATCCTTCTTGTGGATGGTTGTAGGTTTACTTACGACTATCGGTGTTGGAGTGGCTGCGTTGGCAAATCCAAACTGGCTACGCTTTGCATACGTTTAATATTATTCTATTAGTTGAACTAGGCGTAGTATTCCTATTTAGTGCTCGTGCGTATACGGCCAATGTTATGACTTTAAAAGGCATGTTCTTTCTCTACAGTGCATTGAATGGTCTTACATTGACACTTATATCCTTGCGATATAATGTGTTTGAAGTAGTTATTCCTGCGTTAATCGGTACGCTTGCCTTCTTCATTGGCTTTGCAGTGGTAGGGGCTACTACAAAACGCAATTTATCATCCCACCGTATGTAATGGCTGCTTTGCTCGGTATGATCATTGTATCCTTTGTGATGATGGCAGCTCGCTACTTTAACTGGGCTGTACTCAGTGGCTTTAGCGATACTGTTAGTCTAGTTTTAGGCTATGTAGGGGTTGTAGTATTCTCCATCTTTACGGCTATCGATGTGAACCGTATTAAAAATAATGTGACACAAGTAGCTCTTATGGAGGATGAAACAATTCTAGACCGTATTACAGGTGCTTTGAGCCTATATTTAGATTTCATTAACTTATTCTTATCCTTATTGCGCATCTTTGGTAATAAGCGATAAAAGGAGATACTATGGACGATAGAGAATGGCGTACCTTTGTCACCGTTGTCGATGAAGGCAATATTACAAGGGCGGCAGAAAAATTATTTTTATCTCAACCAGCACTTAGCTATCGGTTGCGCCATATGGAAAAAGCCTTGGGCCATTCTCTGTTGTTGCGTACTGCTGAAGGGATTGCCCTTACGGCGCAAGGCGAGATTTTCTATGATTACTGTAAAAGAATGATGCAAGATCAAGAGGCTTTAGAAAATGCTATGAATCCGCTTCTGGTAAGATTCAAGGGACCTTGAAAATTGCGTCATCTATCAATTTTGCAGATTATGAACTACCAGCCTTTTACGAAATCATTTCGAGAACAATATCCGGATGTGCATATACAAGTTAAGACGGCTTTCAGCCATCAAGTGGTAAAAATGTTTAATTCTGGTGACTGTATGGTTGCCTTTGCTCGTGGCGGTTATGATGTGTCTGGTAAGTCTGAGCTACTATTGGAGGAACCATACTGCTTGGTTTACAAAGAATTAGTACCACCTGAATCCCTTGAGAAGGTACCATTCATTAATATATCAAACAGATGCGTCGGTAGCTAATATTATCGAAACTTGGTGTGCAGAACATTTTGAAGAACCACCTAGTGTTGCCATGGATGTAAACTCTATGAGTACATGTCGCCACTTTGTGCGCGCAGGGCTCGGTTGGTATTCTGACCTATATGGGCCTTGGATCTTGTAAGGATAGAGATATCTATGTAAGTCCATTGCGTAGTAAAGATGGCACATATATTACTCGTGATACCAACATGGTATACACAAAGGATACGGAAAATCTTGTAGTGGTTAAAACATTTATTGAGTATGTTCGCGACTATTATAAAAAACATACTGTTGTAGATAATAGTATTTTTAGAGAATATAAAGAATAGATTATACAAATTGATCTATATAAGGCTTTAACTGCCTATTCATGCTATTTCAGTATTAGACTTTTTCGATATAATAAGTCATAATAAAGGTGTCTCGAAAGAGCCAGGCAGGACCATGTAAGTGCATGTATACCCCCTTTGGGGACGTATACATGCATTTTTTTCATTATGGGCTGCAAATCTATGCTCAAAATGCATAAAAAGTATGAATAGTAGGTATAAAAGTTTTTATAACCCCTATAAAGGTAATCTATTATTCATAATTCTTTTAAGCATATATAATGAGTGTAGACAAAAATCCTAGAGTTCAATAGTTGATAGTCGCGTATCACGAATTTCTGGGGTAGTGTTAGGATGATTACATGCCTATGTTTTTAAGAAAGGAAGAAACATGGAAAAATTCTTAAAACTAGCACTTATTGTGCTAATCCCTGTTGTCCTCTGGTTTACAACTCCACCAGATGGGCTCACTGATACGGCGTGGCGCCTTCTAGGCATTTATTTGCAACTATCGTAGGTTTGATTTTAAAACCATACCCAATTCAAATTATTTTATTAGTGTTGTTATCTGCATCTTCTATTTTATTGAGCAACACAAAGATATCTGGTTATGGCTACAGCATTATGGTTGATCTTCGCAGCCTTCATTATGTTGCCTTTGGTAAAACTGGTCTTGGTCATCGCGTTGCATACCATTTGATTAATGCATTCGGTTCTACGGTATTACGTCTTGGTTATGTAACAGCACTTCTTGATTTAGTATTATCTCCAGCAACACCTTCTAACACAGCACGTGCAGCTGGTATCGTATATCCTATTAACTTATCCATCGCTGAATCCATCGGTTCTTATCCTGGCGATACTGCTAAACGCGGTGGTTCCTTCATCTTGATGAATGGTTATTTCGTAACAAAAATTACATCCTTCATGTTCTTAACAGCAATGGCTCCTAACGTGTTGGCATTAGATTTTGTTACTAAAATTACTGGTCTTACTATGAACTGGGTTGAATGGGCATTAGCATTGGCCTTACCTGGTCTTATTATGTTGATTTTTGTACCACTTGTAGGTTACTGGATTGATCGCCCTGAAGCAGTAGAAATTGACAATAAGAAATTAGCTGCTGATGGCCTTGCAAAATTAGGCCCTATGAAAACGTCTGAAAAAATCTTGGCTGTTGTATTCATTCTTGCTCTTCTTGGTTGGGCATGGCCTTCTATTGGATATTTTTTCCCAGCTATTGCTTTTGATTTGAGTCCTACAGCAGTAGCATTAGTTGCTATGACTATTGTGTTCTTTTCTGGTATCATCACTTGGGATGATATGGTTCAAACTAAAGCTGTTTGGAACACATTCATCTGGTTCGGTGCTATCCTTGGTTTATCCACTGCTTTAACAAAAGCTAAATTCTTTGCTTGGCTTGCAGCATATATGCAAGCAAACTTGGCACTCGATGTATCTCCACTCGTAGTTGTATTGATTCTTTCCTGCTATTAGTGTTGTAATTCGTTACTTATTTGCTTCCAGTACTGCCTATATTGCATCTATGCTTCCAGTATTTTTAACTGTAGGTATGGCAGCGGGTGTTAACCCTGTTATGTTTGGTTTAGTATTGCTTGCAACAAATGCGTTTGGTGGTCTTGTAACTCACTACGGTGCATCTCCTGGTCCAATCATCTACTCTGCAGGTTACAATAACTTGAAAGATTGGTGGACTGCTGGTGCAATCTTAGCAGTATTGAGTTGGATTCTACTCTTTGTAGTAGGTATTCCTTGGTGGACTTTCATCGGTATGATTTAATCACCATATAGTTTTATAATCAACATTGTTTTTGGCACTGGACCGAGCCGACACGTCTGGTCTTTGCTTGATATATATTTTAGTGAAAGGATGCAACATGGCACAATTAGTAAAAGCTGCACAAGCTGGCTTCGACGAAAAAAATGATGCATTAGTAACGGTTGAACCGATTGCTAGCGGTATCGAAATCGAATTGACTTCCAAAGTTATGCGTCAATATGGCGACCAAATTAAATCCGTTATCTTGAACACAGTGAAAGAGGCTGGTTTTGATGGCGTAAAAGTAATTCGTACAAGATAAAAATGCTTGGGATTACACAATTAAAGCTCGCGTATTAGGCGCATTGGAAAGGGGGAGCAAAGCATAATGGCTAACGATAAAACATTTCCAGAAGTTAAAACAAATCCATTAACAGAGGCTGCTAAAAAACGCTTATCTCGTTCCATGATGTTCGTTCCTGGTAATACACCAAAAATGATTAACAGTGCTGATATCCACGGCTCTGACTCCATCATGATCGATATCGAAGATTCCGTGCCTATTACAGAAAAAGGATACAGCTCGTCTTTTGACTGCAGAAGCATTGAAATCCCGTAAATTCCGCGCAGAAACAGTTGTTCGTATCAACCATCCTACACAAACTCCTTATGGTTATGACGATCTTGATGTTATCGTTCCAGCTAAACCTGATATGATTCGTTTACCTAAAACTGAAGATGTGTCTGAAGTTGAAATCGTAGCGAAGAAAATTGAAGAAGTAGAAAAAGCTAATGGCTGGCCAGAAGGTACTATCAATATCATCGTAGCTATCGAATCCGTTCGTGGCTTGTACAATGTTCGCGAAATCTGTCACGGTCCTCGCGTAGTTGCTATCGATCTTGGCGCTGAAGACTACCGTGCTGACCTTCGTACAGGTAAGCATAAACCAGCTGTTGAATTATTGTTCGCTCGTCAAACAATCCTTCACGCAGCACGTGAAGCAGGTATCCGCGTAATTGATACTGTATTCTCCGACGTGAAAGACCCACAAGGCTTCCGCGAAGAAGTTGAATTCATTAAAGCTTTGGGTTACGACGGTAAATCTTGTATCCACCCAAGCCAAATCAAAATTATCCACGAAGTATTCACTCCTGACGAAAAAGAAATCGCTCACTCCGTTAAGGTATTGAACAGCTACGCAGATGCATTGCGCAACAATAAAGGCGTAATCTCCGTAGATGGCAAAATGATCGATGGTCCTATCGTAGTACGTGCACAACGCGTAGTTGATAAAGCACGTGCAGCAGGCATTAAAGTTGAATTAGAGGAAGGAGCAGAATACGATGTTAAATAAAGTAGGTCGCGATATCCCAACAAATATCCCAGCACTAGAAGGTCGCGAAGTATATCAAGGTGAATTCGCTATTGAACCTAAAGCTCATCGCGCAGGTAAACCTGTACACATGAGTCGTGTTGGTACTAATAAAGTACTTGCTTCTATTGATGAAGCAATCGAAAAAGCTGGCGTAAAAGATGGCATGACATTGTCCTTCCATCATCACTTGCGCAATGGCGACTATGTAATGAAAATGGTTATGGAACGGGTTCAAGCGAAAGGTTAAAGACATTACAATTGCGTCTTCTTCCTTGTCCCCATGCCATGGTAGAAATGATTCAAGATGGTACTGTAACAGCTATTGAAACATCTGGCTTGCGCGATCGTCTTGGTAAATTCTTGACTCAAAACCCAGGCGTATTGAAACGTCCTGTAGTGATTCGTTCCCACGGTGGCCGTGCTCGTGCTATCGAATCTGGCGAAGTTCATATCGATGTAGCTTTCATGGCTGCTCCTACAGCTGACCCTCGCGGCAATGCAACTGGTCGTATGGGTAAATCCGCATGTGGTGCGCTTGGCTATGCTAAAGTTGACTCCCACTATGCAGATACAACTGTTATTATCACAGATAACTTGGTTGACTATGTACACAACTATGCAATCCCTCAAACTGACGTAGATTATGTTGTTGAGGTTGAAAGCATTGGTGATCCAGAAGGTATTGCTTCTGGTGCGGTAGGTTTCACTAAAAACCCTATCCAAATTAAAATCGCTGAATTAGCTGGTGAATTCCTTGACCAAGCTGGCATCATTAAAGATGGTTTCGTATTCCAATTGCTGGTGGTGCTCCATTGACTGTAGCAAAATTCATTGCTGAAAAACTTCGCAAACGCGGTGAAGTAGGTGGCTTCGCTATCGGTGGTGCTACTGGTATCTTGACTGGTATGCTTGAAGAAGGTTTGATCCGTGCAATTTACGATACTCAAACTTTCGATACAACTGCAGCAGCATCTTTAGATAAAAACCCTGCACATATCGAAATGTCTGCTTCCATGTACGCTAACCCATGGACAGACTGCACTACAAACTATCTAGACGTAGTATTCCTTGGTGCTACTGAAATCGACCTTGATTTCAACGTAAACGTAATGACTGACTCCAACGGTGTATTGATGGGCGCTTCTGGCGGTCACTCCGATACAGCAGCAGGTGCTAAATGCACAGTTATTACTTGTCCATTGATCCGTGGCCGCTTGCCAATGATCCGCGACAAAGTAGCAACTGTAATTACACCAGGCTCCTCTGTTGACGTACTCGTTACTGAATATACGGTATCGCAATCAACCCAGCTCGTACTGATTTGATTGAACGCTTCAAAGATAGCAACTTGCCTATCTTCACAATTGAAGAATTACAACAATTAGCATTCGACTTAGTAGGTAAACCACAAGATATCCCTGTATCTGATAAAGACGAAGATATCATCGCAATTGTAGAATATCGTGATGGCTCTATCATCGACGTGGTTCGTAAACCTCTATAATTGAGTAGGGGTTGGAGTCCGGTAGAGTCCGTTTGGGTTCCACTGTCATCTCACCATCCCATGCTAGTAAGTTAATACAAAGACCCGCTCCATGAGTCTGAGGACCATGGAGCGGGTCTCTATATTTCTATAATTAATGGCCATAGGGAGGGATAATGTGAGATTTTTACATTAAATATGATGCTATGGGTGAAAATTTGGGCATTCATAAAGTTATAATATCTATATAAAAGAATGTGATTATATATTAAGGGGGATATCTATGTATCAATATAGGGCTAATGTAGAATTTGATATAGATGGATTAAAGGACTTTTATATAGATGACTTAATGGAGCAAGAATTAAATATTTACTTAATGGTTGAATGTTGGATTCGAGATTATATCGATATTAATGATATGTATATTAGAATGGTTGAAGATGGACATGAAATACTAGGATGGGAATCTTTTCTTCCAAGTGAATTATCATATCGTAGTTTATTTGTGGCTAGCAATTATAAACTTGGATATAAAAATCAGTGTATTGATTATTTATATGCAAGATTTAAACAAGTTGTACAGGGTGAACTCATAAGCAATTCTTTAATAGATAAATTAGAAATTGAACGAGTATATCTATTACAAAACTCTATGCAAATTCTATTAAATTGTAATTATAACATTGATTTTGAGAAGTTTGTAAAACGATGGATGGCGATTTGTAGTACTGAATATCATCCTGTATACTATAAATTAGAAGGTAATGTATTTATTGTGTGAAGTTTGTATTATTTAATTAGGAGGTTAACACCATGGGGACTGTATGGAGATTGCAAACAAGAACAGATAGTAAAGATGGCAAAAAAATATCAAAATACTGTTTGGATCATCATGTTGCCGCTTTAGGTTGGAGTATTAAAGATGACCATATAAATAAATATAATCCTGAAGCTATAACCGAAATACAAGAAAAACGTAAAGATATAAAAACTATAGATGAATATTATGATGTTGTTAGAACGTATGGTTTGTACGGGATAAATAATAAAAAACGCTTGATTGCTGTTGATATGTTGTTGGAAGTCGAAAAAGGCGACTATATTTGGATGCGCGATGATGGTATATATTATTTAGGCTATGTTGGAGATAATTTAAGGTGTGACTATAATTCTAGTAATGATGCACCAGAATATGAGGAATCTAATCTAAGGTATAAATTTGATTTTAGTATTGATGCATTAGAACATGATGCAGCTAATCAAATTATAGGTATTGAGTGGAAACCGATTGGTGATGAAAGTGAAGTGCCGGGTGCAGTAGCAACAGCTTTTATTCGCGGGAGAACTATACAACGTATAAATAAAAGCTATATGTTTGAGTATGCTGAATATGCATTTTGGGGAAACCCTATGGTATTAGAGAATTCAAATGAAGCGTATTTACAGCAATTATTTTATAATTGTCTATCTCCATCAGATTGTGAGGATTTGGTTTGCTTATATTTATATGATAAGGCGAATTATATTGCAATTCCATCTACTAATAAGATAGCTACTGAGTTATATGAATGTGTGTTAGTTAATCCCTCGAATGGCAAATTAGCATATCCTCAAGTGAAAAAAGGTAGAGATAATTTAAACATTAATGATTATATGGAGTTAATTAAAGATAATCCAAATAAAGAAGTATATTTATTTACAACTGAAGGTAAGCTTCAAGGTGATATTCATATAAATAACATACATGGTATTTCTCCATATGAACTTTATAATTGGACTGAAGAAAAAATAAAGAATAATAGCTTTTTAATCCCTGAGGGTATTGTAAAATGGTATAAATTGATACATTCATCAAAAAATAGTTAAAATTAGGAGAGAGCATATGAGCCAAGTATTTAAACAAGATCTAACAGATAATTCCGTTCGCCCTGGCGGTTTGTTTTTCGTTGAGTTATTAATGCCGGAGCAGTGTGATATGCCTAGCCGCGATACAATGGTAGATATATTTACAAAGCATTTAGGCACTGTTGATTGCTTTAGCTATGGTGTTGAATCTGCTGGTTTTGCGCCTCAGGATTATAAGGTTCATTATGAGGATAATGATGCTGATGTTCCACCGACCTTGATGGTGACGAATTGTGAGAAAATCGATAAGCCTGTGTTAGATGATTTTGAACGTAGTCAAGTATGGGATTGTCCAAATGTGGACGATTTGCTAGCAGAGTGCCAATACAGGGTGTTTGCTACAGATATGTTAGCCTCTGGTTTAGAGTCAAAGACGTGCAGATATGCTTGTAAAGTATGTAGATGCTTACTAGAATTATATCCCTCTTGTAAAGCCGTTGTATTTGAACCATCTCGTAAGTTCTTAAGTCGAGAATCGATTGAAAATCATCCTGATAAAGAGGTGACTCGTTTCATGTATTATGCTGTAAATGTGCGTTATTTTAGTATTCAAGGCACCAATGATGATGGTTGATTCTGCTGGGTATGAGTACATTATTTTACCCTGATTTGCAGTATCACTTTCACGGTGTGATCCTAATCATGTAGTATTTCATGCTTATAATGTGTTGAATTATATTTTCGAACATGGTAATCGTAATAGGTGATGGGGAAACCATTGCGGGGTTACAAAATGGCGAGATGAATCAGGATATTCAGTGGAAGGTTCAATACGAGGATTCTTTAATTCAGCCCGTTCGAAGGTTCTAGATATTAATATGGGAGAATATGCAGCGGGCACTCGCTAGTTATTAATCGATGAAAGGTGTGAGCATTATGAGTGATCAACGTGTTTTGACATGGAACTTGTGAAAGTTGAAAGTCTAGAAAGCTGTTAGAACACCATTTTATGAAACTGATTCCACAGGTGGTTCAGTATGGGTTATTAAACCTGGTCAAACCTTACCAAAACATTACCATCATAACTCTGATGATATTTGGGTTATATTGCAAGGCAAGGGGGTATTTTATCCAACACCTGATACAGAGGTGCCTTTTACAAAAAAGGGCAAGTTATAGTATCTAAAAAGGGTGAATGTCATGGTGCAAAAAATACTGGGACAGAAGATGTTATCTTTGTGAGTATCGTTGCTCCTGTGCCTGCTGATTATGATCCTGTTAGTACAAATTAATATGAAAGCACTTTATAGTATTTTGTTATCTTATAATGGAACAGCATTATACTATAAAGTGCTTTTTTATTTTATACAGTCACTCTTTGTGAATATACCTTTTCTATTTTCAGATGCTATCTTTTTGATTTCGCTATTCCTATTTGTTATTTCTATATTCTATATAATTCCATTGACAGAGGACTTTTGTTTCTTAAGATAATAAAGTATGTAATATTTTAATAAGTAGAAAGGAATTATATGAACTCATCTACACCAGAGCCTCAAAGTGGGGCCATCGATTTTAAGGACTTTACGACGCGGCGTATGCTCCATGTAGTCCTGCCATTATTTATTGTTTCTATTATTGCCTTTCTTGGACCGTGTAAACATTGCCTATGCAGGCTTGACCATGAAGGAGAATTTACCATGGTTGACACCAGAGGTATTTGGTATGGGCGCCGGTATCTTCTTTATAGGCTATGTATTATTTGAAGTCCCTGCATCTCTAATCGCTGCGCGCTGTAATGCTATGCATTGGGTGGCACGTATATGTTTAGTTGGGGTCTCGTATGTATTCTTATGACAACGATGACTACAGAATTGGAGTTTATATCTATCGCTTCCTCCTTGGTCTATGTGAAGCCTCTTTATATCCTGTAATTTATTCATTACTCATTCCAAATTGGTTCTTGCCGAAGGAACGTGCGAAAGCAATCTCCTTGATGTTAACATCTTTATTGTTCTCTAATATCATTGGCGGTCCATTAGCAGGTATTTTATTGGATACAACGTTCTTTGGTCTACATGGTTGGCGTACACTCTTTATCGTTGAAGCTATTCCTGCTGTAATTTTGCTTTCATTTTTGCATTCTGGATGAAAGAACGTCCAGATCATGCGTCTTGGGTAACGCATGCAGAAAAGCGTATATTAAGGCTGAACTTGAAAAGAAGAGCAAAAAAGCAAGCTGAAAGAAATACCACATGGCAAGCTTTAAAGATCCCAAAGTATTGCGTTTAGCGTTAATCTATTTCTTGTGGGTTATTGGTTTCTGGGGCTTTAGCTTCTGGATGCCTCAAGTGCTTAAAAGCTTATCCGGTTGGCCACCAAGTGTTGTGGTCTATTGCGATTCCAATGTCTGCTGCATTACTTGTACAAGTATATTGTGGTTACTCCTCTGAAAGCGCAATGAAAAACGTTGGCATGTTGCTACAACATTATTCATTGGTACTATTGGCTTCTTAGCGCCATAGCCCATCCCAGAACTTATTATTTATCTGCTTAACTGCTGTGGGCGTTTACGGTGGCATGGGTGTATGGTGGACTATGCCAACTACATTCTTATCTGGTGCTGCTGCGGCAGGGGCGATGGGCCTTATTAACTCCTCTGGTAACATGGGGGGCTGGGTAGGTCCTTACATGCTTGGTTTCATCAATGGTCATACTGGTAGCTTTACTTACGGTTACTATGTAATGGGGGCCTGCATGTTCCTTGCAGCTCTATTGATTTTGACATTACCTAAATCTATGGAACACAAAGACGACTAAGTTAAATATTAAATACAAATTTAAAAAGAGTTATATTTTTTATTCTTTTCTATGACGGATATTGAATAAATATATAGCTCTTTTTCTTTTAGTAAATATATTATTTTATGTATAATAAGAGTAATGTAATCTACAGTAAAAAGAGAGAGGCTACTATGTATAGAACGTTATTATTAGCAACCGTATTAACAACTTTTACACTAGGCGTATCTGTAAGTGCCATATCATTACATGATCCGACGGGTGAAGGTAGAGCTGCCTTTGAGAAAATTGCAGTGTACAACCGTGACGTTGTTAAAGTTTCAGGTCCTTATGATTCATGGGAGTTAGCTGTTAAGAATTTAGGGCACGCTAAATATATTAGTGATATAGAACAACGTAAGACGATAGATAAGTTACAGAGTCAATTGAAGCCTATATTAGGCAACTACTATGTATCAGCTTATTACGTAGATTTTAATATTCTTACTCATGATGATGGTATGGTTAAAATAAAACCGACCGGTAATGATGTAGGTGAGACTAAATATATTGTAGAGTATAAAACGCAAGAGCATTATATTGATTCAATCTTATGGAACCCTTTTGTGGAGAAGATTATTACAGTAGCAGATCCGATTATTTCCTACGAGAATCAGTATGGCTCAGGAAAACTTATAGTGGTGTCGGCTTTTGGATATCAAGAGGATGCTCAAGGGTTTCCTGATAAGGGTCTCATAGCGGCAAATAAAGCACAAGGCTAAGATTTTGGTTAGTAGAGTATTGGAATTAGGCTGGGTTGATACATCTCGTGAAGCGGAACTACGAGAGTATTTAAACACTTATGATGGTGTGCATAAAGGTTATATTTAAGGCTAATAGGCTTTTGTTAAATCAAAAGATCTTTTTCTTTACGTAGATGATGAAGGTGATTTTCATCATAGGCACTATTCAGTTGTGAGTGAATGGGAAAAAAACTATAATAAAAATTTTTGGTTATATAATCGCCTTCCCCTTGATAAAAAGATAAAAGCTATTACTGTAGTTCAAACGGATTAAGGTAGATATAATAAAAAGCCAGATACAAGGTAAATACTTTTAAGTATGTATTTACCGTATTGGCTTTTATTATTTTGTTACATCCGGTACTTTCCCAGGGTTCATATCGAGGTTTAAATCCGTCGATTTGAATGGGGAAGGGTTAGCTTCTGGCGGTTGTACTTTAAGCTCTGGGTGCAACCATTGTAGTTGTTTCAATTCCCAGTCGTACTTGGCACCGTCGTTTTGTAATTGACGAATGTCTTTAAAGATACCATCCAGTTGGTCGCTATGTTTATTAGCCATCCCTTCTAGGATGTAAAGGCGACCAGCTACACTATCAACGGAAGAACCATCGTGGTCTTCATCGACGCGCCATTGTAGTTCTGAAATTTGTATCTGCTGGAAGATTATAACAATGACCAGCACGATGATAACGCCCCACATGGGTGTTTCTTTAGCTTTTAAAAGGGCCCGCAATTTAGATGCGAGCCCAGATGGTTTATTCATTATTGACGATCCTCGAGTTGTAATCCAGGTAATGGTAATTTGGAATTTACAAAGTCTAACCACAAGCGAAGCGTGGGAGATAATGACCTTTTCCAAATAACATAAAGTGTATGAATGATTTCTGGTACAAGTGGACGTACAACGACCTTGGAACCAACCTCTGTATTTTCACCTGCCTCAGGGCAGAGACGAGATGGTAACAATGCGATGGCAAGGTCTGCACTAACTGTTTGCAACATAAGATCACGTTGGCTTGTTTCAAATACGATATGAGGTTGAAAACCTGTATGTTTACAAGCTTTGATGATTTCGTCATGCAAATTAAAGTCATCTTTGTGTAATACGAAAGACTCATCAGCTAGCATTTCTAAACGAATCTCTTTTTCTTTCGCAAGAGGGCTAGATATTGGAACGATAACGGAAAGCGGATCACTAGTGAGGTAGAAGGACTCAAATTCTTTTGGATTTGGTTTCGTACAAATGATACCAATATCAATCAAGCCTTCTTGAACACTAATCTCAACTTTTTAGAACCTTGTTCATAAAGAATTCAATGTGGATATACTTTTTGAACTCCCTAAAAGCTGAGCGAAGATAGGTGCATAGGTAATTGGTGGAATACCAATTCTAATGGAACCTTGCTCCAAACGAAACTCGTTTTCAAAATCGGTTTTTAGATGTTCAAACATGAATACTACGCGTTTTGCGTGGGTTAAGAAGATGGTACCCCCATCAGTAAGTTCTACAGATTTAGCATTACGCATGAAGAGAACAACACCAAGTTCGTCTTCTAAAGCTTTAATAGTACGGCTGATAGCGGATTGGGAGATGTGCAAATTCCGCGCAGCTTTACTAAAGCTTTTGATCAGCTACTTCAACGAAGTATTTTAAATGGTGGAAATCCATAACTAACCCCCTAAAAATAAAATCTGGTTATGGGAAGTGACCTATACTAAATGAGAATAGTTATTACTATAACGCAATTAGCTATTACTTTATGTAAAGCATGGATAGCAATATTGGCAAAGCGACAGTCACTGT
>SCPO01000167.1_pt1 | contig 77973 bp, 83 predicted proteins | sample 6106821 | NCBI WGS metagenome assembly SCPO01 (sample SAMN10720448, study PRJNA508395) | human gut metagenome | isolation source: Participant 2 stool, 0 month | host: Homo sapiens | collected 2017
GTTTGACCAGAAGAATCCACATATTATACTGTGTAAAGTGCCGTCTGGCATCTTACGATTGCAGACCACGCATAATGTATCCATATATTATATAAAAAAACGGGAAATCGTGCAAATATAAGCCAAAAGGAGGCTTTTTCATGAACCTCGAAGGCATGACCTTACGCGTTCTTACTAAAGAGCTGCGGGACCATCTGGAAAACGGCAGGGATTTATAAGATTTTCATGCCGAGCCGCAATTCCCTGCTCCTTCAGATTACGCTCCAAACCCATACCGAAAACCTGCTCATTGATCTATCCGGGGATTCCCCCCTCGTGACACTTCCCGAGCGTCTTCCTGAACGGCCAGATAGGCCGCCCAGTTTCTGCATGCTCCTTCGTAAACACCTTGAAGAAGGCCGCATTACGTCCATCACGCAGCTGGGCCTTGACCGCGTTCTTGTCATAGGCATCGATCTGATTGGCCGGGAACGCAAGATCATCACAAAAAAACTGATTCTTGAACTGACAGGAAAAAACAGCAACATCATCTTTGTTGATGAAACAGGGCTCATCGTCGACGCTCTCCGCCACATTGGAAAGAAAGAAAGCCGCGTGCGCCAGATCTTGCAAAATAAGCCCTATGAAGCGCCGCCCCTTGGGGAAGGCATTTCCTTTCTTGAAGGTGACCCCCATGCCATCAGGGAGGCTTGTGTGGCAAGCGGGAAAGATAGTCTCACCGCCGCCCTCATTGCGGTAACTGTCGGCATCGGAAAAGAATCCGCCCAGGAGACCGTCTACCGTGCAGGCTTTGACAAGGCACCGGCCCTATTTTCCCTAAAGGAAGCAGCGGCCCTTGAAAAAGCCATCTTCTCCATCCAAGAAGAGGTAAAAGCCCATCTGACAGGGGAAATCCAGACCGTCATGGCCCAAATCGATGGGCGCAACCGGATGAAGCACCTAACTGCCTATGAGGCCCATGTAGGGGAAAAGATGACAGCCCGTTCCTTTCCTTCCCTCTTAGCCGCCCTGCTGTATAGCGCCAGCCTCGTTCCCATCCAGATTCCCGAAAAGGACACACTGCAAAAGCTCGTCCTCAGCCACATGGCAAAAACCAAGAAAAAACAGAAGGCCCTAGAAAAAGATCTCCTGCGGGCCGAAGACGCCGATACTCAAAAGATCATGGCCGATACACTTATGGCTTATGGAACTGCCATAAAGAAGGGGGAACAGGCAGCAACGCTCCAAAACATCTATACCAATGAACCCCTTACCATTGCGCTCCAGCCCCAGCTGACGGCCATAGAAAATGCCCAGGCCTACTACAAACGCTATAACAAGTACAAACGGGCAGTGAGCGAGATTCATACCCAGCAAGCTGAAACGGATAGTCTCCTTGCCTATCTGGAAAGTCTTGACGCGTCCCTGGATACAGCCATCACCAAAGGGGATGTTTCAGAAATCAAGGAAGAAATCATTGCCCTTGGCCTCCTTCCCAAGCCCCGTAAAAAGATGGCGGTCCAGTCCAAATCAGTTCCGCTTAAAGTCGTTCTTTCGGAAGACACCCTCCTTTATGTGGGAAAAAACAACAAGCAGAATGACTATGTCACCTTCAAACTAGGACGCGCCCATGATCTTTGGTTCCATGCCAAGAACATTCCGGGCTCCCATGTCATTCTGAAAACGACCCTTCCAAGCCCCAGGGAAGAAGATATCCTGCGGGCTGCTCAAATCGCCGCTTACTACAGCAAAGGACGCTTTTCCAGCCGCGTTTCCATCGACTGTACGCAGCGCCGCTATGTAAAAAAGCCAAACGGAGCCAAGCCGGGCTTTGTCATTTTCACCAACCAAAAAACCATCAACGCGGAGCCAAAAAAAGAACCGTGACCCAATGAAATGTACCCTCTTTACTAGACACCCAGTAAGGAGGGTACATTTTGCGTTATACGACTGAATTTAAGCTGATGTGTGTAGAACTTTATCGTCAAGGTAAGTGGGTAAAAACACCTAAAGGAATTAAAACAGCAAATTTCCGTAACAAGATTCGTACTTGGAATCGTATCGAACAGGCTGGCGGACCGGGAGCATTGTGTCACAAAGCACATTACAAGGCATGGTCCCCAGAGGAGAAACTTGAATTGGTTTCACAAGTAAATGCCGGACAGTCAATGATGGCTGTCGCCTGTCAATATGGTATGAGCTATGGTCTTTTGTACCAATGGGTTCGTAAATACAGAGAAGAGGGGTATAATGGGCTCGTAAGTAAAAAGAAAGGTCAGCATAGAAAGGATCAGCCCATGAAAAGAAATACGAAGAGCCCCAAACCATTAAATGAAAGTGAACGGGAAGAATTAATTCGTCTGCGCGCAGAGAACGCCTACATAAAAGCGGAGAATGCTGTAATAAAAAAACAAATCGCCTTGAGACGACAAAAATGGGCTGCGCAGCGCAAGGCAAAAAGGCAGCAATCATCCAGGAACTCCGCCAGGAAGGACACCCGTTAAAGTACCTGTTAAAATTCTCGGGATTAGCGAAGTCGACCTACTACTATGAATTGAAGCGTACCGATCGTGTAGAAGAAAGAAACAAATCAATTACGGAAACAATCTGTCACATATTCGAGAAAAATAAGCAGAGATATGGTGTTCGGCGCGTTTGTCACGAGCTGGTGAACCGCGGCTTCCATATCAATCACAAACGGGTGCAGCGTATCATGCATGACCTGAAGCTGTTTGGCAAGCGTCCGAAAGAAAAGTACCATTCGTATAAAGGAGAAGTCGGAAAAGTGGCCGGCAACATCATCCAGAGAAACTTTAAAGCGGACAGGCCACTGCAGAAATGGACAACGGATGTAACACAGTTTCATTTCTCATGGGGAAAATGCTACCTTTCCCCCTATCCTGGATATGAATACGAACGAAATCATTTCCTATGATTTATCGATGATTCCTAATCTTAACCAAATCAAAAGGATGCTGAGCCGAGCTTTTAATAAATTCAGGAATTTACAGGGGTTAATTATGCACTCGGATCAGGGATGGCAGTATCAGCATGAATTTTACAGAAGTGAATTGAAAAAGCATGGAATTATACAGTCAATGTCGCGTAAGGGCAACTGCTATGACAACAGTATTATGGAAATCTTTTTTGGTCGGATGAAAAATGAAATGTATTACGGAAGCGAAAAAGAATACACTTCGTTCAAGGTATTTGCTAAAGCAGTGAAAGAATACATTCACGATTTCAACAAGGAAAGGATTCAGAAAAAAACAAAATGGATGCCTCCCGAAATATATCGGGAAACATCCACTAATGCCATTTAACTAATTTATATGCGTCCAGTTTTTGGGGTACACATCAAAAAGGTCCGGTTCTTTTTACTTTTTTATTTGACGGCAAAATGGTAGACAAGTTCATTAAAAGGCGTCTTGGCCGTCTTCTTTCCATAAAGGGCCGTAACCTCATAGTTTCCAGGCTGACTGAACGTCAGGAACAAAATGGTTTGACCCGGGGAACCACCGCGGCCCGTAGGGTTTTCCATGGGCAAATAGAAGGAATGCCCCATGTCGACAACGCCGCGACCTAGGTCCGCGCCTGTAAGGGTCCACTCAAGACCTAAGGACGGGTTGGCATCAAGATAGAGGGCAACAAGCTCGCCCGGCTTCACGGATAGGGTCTTTCCGGCTGCTTCCTTGGTCAGCTTGTAGCTCGTGAGAAGGCGCGCCCCGCCGCCAACGTTGATGGCCCCCGTAAGGTCAGCATAAGGAATCAGGTTCGTAAAGGGGCCTCCATCCGTACTTTCTGCCAGGATGCCCGTTTCCCCAAAGACATAATGCTTGCCGTCAAGGAGCCGCTCATAGTCTGCACTTTTTGTGTAGAGCAGGTCCTTTTCATCAAGGACGCTGCCAGCTTCCGTATCAATGGTGACACCGTCATAGACCGTACGCTGGCCTTCCGCTTTCAGAACAAAACTAACAAGGCTCGGACGGTTGAGAGTGATTTCATAGGAAAGGCGAGCACCTTCCCCAGCCTTTTTCTGCAGGGCTTCTGCCCGGGACCGCAGAATTCCATTCACATTATTTTGCAGATAAGTTTCCCGCAGCCCATCAATATAAGGGACCGATCCCCCCAAACGTGGATCTGCGACAACTGTCGTATGGCCAAAAGCAAAGCCTGCCGCTGGCGCTGCCAAGAGGGCTGCGCAGGAAAGGGCCAACATCCATTTCTTTCCAATCATAAGGTAACCTCCGCCTAAAAGATATAGGGTGTCCGGTAGGGGGTAAGGAGGGATTCATCCCGCCTGTAGCGCGTGCCTTCCCCCAGGGTCACAGACCGCCCTGCAGCCATTATACCATCAATTTGTGAATAATCTCCGACAATCAGTCGTTTCGGCGTAAAAAGAAGAACCTTTTTGAGTACGGCCCCCTGCCCGACAACAATATCAGAAAAGCTAAAGATGACCATGGGCCCTGTCAGTTGGACGCCGTCATTGAGAACTGCCCCATAGGGCGCTACTACAAGGGCTTTTGCGAGAGCCCCACATCGCCCCGAAGTGGCATCTGAAGGAACGGCCCTGTAGGGAAATCAGGTCCCTTCTTGCTGATTTCGTCAAAGTCGCCTTCCAGGAAGAGGGGAAAAGCCGCCGTGTAAGTCGTCTTTCCCGGTGCAAACAACGTTTGATAATGAGGGTGCATCCTTCCACCTGGGGTCGAAACTTCATAGCGCGAAGCGGACCGCAGGACCGCTTCGTCAGTGCTTTGAAGTTCCGTTTTTTCTTCCTTCACAAGCGCTTTTCCTACTTTGCGTGTTTTCACAACCAAGCGATACATAGGCTCTCTTCCGCTTTTTGGACCGCGCACAACAAGGCGATGGCCTTCTCGGGCAAAAGACTCTCCTTCCCTTGCCTTACAAAAGGAAAAGAAAAGGGCCGTGCGTTGCTCCGCTTGCCAAAGAAAGCTCTGCTTTTCGCATCTTGAATAAAGACTCCGGACAAGATTCATGATAAGGGACGCGGCCGCCACAATGAGAACAAGGATAACCCCCGTTACAACCCCCCTTCTTCTACCAAAGTCCATAGGCATAGACCTCCTTAAAGGGGCGCCTTGCCCCGTTTTTGACAAGGACAAAGGTACAGGAAACCGCAATCTGGTTACTTTCCTGTTTTTCAGCATGAAAATCAAGGATCCGTAAATGAGGCCCCGTGAGCGGATTGATGCCAGGCGGCTTCATTCCTTCCTGGGCGCTGATGTAAAGGGTTTCCCTTCCAGATTGGGGCGAGGGCGCCGCATAGTACTGGATCGTTTGATACGGGGAACGGGTCCATAGCTCCAGCACATCGCCGGAGCTCCCTTTTTTGATGGAAACAGCAAGTGCTTCATAACGAAAATAATGTTCAAAGCGGCAGTCAAGATCCACCGCTGCCCGGCGCAGTTCCCAGCTGGATAGGAGCTTCGATGACAACGCGACAAATCGCCCGCCGGCCCTTGCGCAAAGGCTGATGAGGAGTGCGAAAAGAAGGACGAACAGCATACATTCAAAGGCCACAAAGCCCTTATCTTTTTTCATAGCGTACCACGCGGGCAAGAAGCCGCCGACAAGGCCGTTCATAGATGGCTGCCTGCCGTTCCTTGATCTGGGGCAGTTCAGGAACGATTCGCTCTGTTTCCACCCACAGATAGGGATCCAAAAGGGGAGCCTTCTGACCTGTAGCGGCAAAATGACGCAGGACCTTTTGAGCGTAGGCCCGGGCCTCCCAAGTACGCGTCCACCATAATCCGAGAGAAAAGGCCTCCAGGATGAAAAAACACAAAAGGGACATGAGCCATGTGGCAAATAAATAATCGATGAGGACGAATCCTCGAGCCTTAGGGCAGGTGCGCAGCATAGGTCAGCCGCCCCCTTACTGGTTCAAAAGTGAATTCCCGTTTTTCCGTTCTATTATTTGTTTCAAGGAAAATGGTCTCCATCCCGCCTTTAAGGGCACCGCTCGTTGTAAAGACAAGCTGCCGTGGCCCGCTGATGGTAATGGAAGGCGCCTCAAGGTCAAAGGAAAGGGGCCATTCCCTAAGCTTTTCATGCCTGACACAGATGCCCTTTGGCCCTACGTCCGCCCTATAGACGGGACGATTCTCAAGGAGGGCCCCATCCTGGGCCGCGGCAATGACGCTGGCTGCCTCGTAGGTCCAGAGGGCAAGGCGGGAATAATCCTGTTCATGTTGGATGGTCCTCAATAGGGGCAGGGAAAAGACGAGGAAACAGGTCAGAAAGCTGATTCCGACCAGCATGTCCCCTATGAGAAAACCAGCGCGCTTACGCATCAGTGCCGCCATGACCGCCCTTCTTTCCTAATTCACTGCTGCGCACCGTTTCGCCGCTGCTCAAGGTGCCAGAAAAAACGCATCCGGTTCCCCCGTTTTCTGCGCTTTCAAGGGTAATCCCCCCATAGTCCTTATCCGGGGCATACTTTCCCTTGACAAGCTCGTCAACGGACTGAGGAGCCATGCCCTTTTCCATTTCATAGACCTTCGCCGCACTGTCAAGTGTGGTCAAATTCATGACCAGCTGCGTATCGTGGGATTTATTCATGGCACTTTTGATGGAAGGAATCAAGGCTGCTGCCATAACGCCCAAGATGGCAAGGACAATGAGGATTTCAAGGAGGGTAAAGCCTTTTTTCTTTTTTATTTGGGATCCTTTGTCTTGCTTCATAATGATTTGATGACAACTGATATTCTTTAGCATGGTTCATTTCTCCTTTTTGTACTATATAGCTGTAGGCAGCCCATTCATAAGGCCCATTAGGGGGGACATGACCCCATAGAGGATAAGGACACTGACACCGGCCATAAAAACCAAAAGGATTGGTTCCATCAGACGCTTGACTGTCTTTAGGGTCAAGGTCAATTCCTCCATCAAGAGGCTTGAAGCCTCGCTAAGCATTTGCGGAAGGCGCCCGCTTTCTTCCCCCATGCTAAGAAGTTCCCTCGTCAGGGGTGAGATCAAAAGCGGCGCCGTAAGGGCCGCTTCCGAAAATGAATCACCGCTCGTCACTGCACGCAGGAGCTTTTGTCCTTCAAGACGCAACGGTCCTTTGGGCAAAAGGTTCCGTGCTTCTTCCAAGGCTTCATGGAGGGAAAGGTCGCTTTCAAGCAGAAGGGCCAATAATCCCACGAAGCGAACTTCCCAAAAGCGGCCATAAGCCCTCTGGCAGGGGGGAATGACAAGAAAAAGGCGAAGCCTGTAAGGGCGAATCCCATGGTGAAAAATAACAAGTCCCAACATGACAAAGACCAGTACTAAAGGATGATCTGTCAGGGTCCTCCGTAAGATCATCATCAGCGAAAGCCCGGTAGGAACAGAAAGATTGAGCTCTCCATAAAGACCAACAAATAGGGGCAGGATGGCGATGATGAAATAAAGGACGACGAGACCGCCTAGCCCCAGGACCAAGAGGGGATAAAAAAGGGCTCCCATCATTTCCTTCCAAAGCTCCCGTTTGCGGCGATAGGAATCAGATAGACGCAGACACAAAACGGAGGTCCTGCCGCTTTTTTCTCCCGCTTCCAAAAGGACTGGAGCCAAGGCCCCAATCGCCTGTTCGTACCGCAAAAGGGCCTTCGATAAGGATCTTCCCTTCTTCAGTTCCTCGCCGATTCGCCGACAGAGGAAGGCTACTTTCGCATTTCCCCGCAGTCCCATGATGTCCAAGGCTCGCAAGATGGGAATCTCACTTTTAAGCAGGATACCCAGTTCCTTGAAGAGCCGTTCCCGCTCTCCATCTGAAAAATGCTGCCTCGTTCCTTTCACTGAAAACCAATCTTCCTTAAGGGAGAGTATGCGGTCATGTTCCCCCTTAAGGACCTGTAAGGCTTCGCCTTTATGCTCCGCCAAAAGGACGCCGCTCATGATCGCCCCCTTTCCTGTCCGTACTTTGTAGCGGTATCGTTTCATGAGTCATTCCTCCTTTGCTCGTCTTCTTTATTCAAGATGGAGCCATTCATTCCTTGTTACCCCAGATAAATGTGCGTTTTCACGCTGCAACTGGAAAATAAAAGGACCGTCTTGACCTGCGCTGCTGTGCTAAAGCAAAAGGACCGAAAAGACGCAAAAGGGATGGCAGGTTAGTCATCAAGACCCTAGGAAAAGTGCCGCGAAAATAATAGAACCCTGGACCCTTGCGAAGGAAGAAAAAACTTTGGTTCTTTGTCAAATGTTGGGGTGCCCCACAACTAAATCGCCTTTTAGGAACTCGGCAAGGCATTTGCCGAGTTCCTTTTTTGCCAATTCACATAGAGAATCCGGTTCCTAAATCTGTTGAAATCACGCATTCCAAATGCAACTCTCTTAACCGTCTTAATCAGGTTGTTACAGCCTTCTGTGAATCCATTGGAGTATGGCTGGATAATTGCTTGAATAATTGCAGCCTCCCAATCTTTAAAAGATCTTAAAATCCCTTTAAAAGCATCTAAGTTGTAGCCCATTACCATAGCTAACCATTTGTTTAGCTCCCGCTTCGCAGCCAATTCAGTCTTCTGCCTCAATACTTTGTGAAATGCTTCTTTGAGTATATATGCACGCCTCAGTTCATCAGATTGAGAGAGGATGCAGCGCAGCTTTACCAGCTCTTCTCCACTTGGTGTTGTTCCCCTCTTTTGGAGAATCCTCTTATTATGTTTCAAATAAGGTGAGGTCTTTGGAAACGTATTTTGAATGTCTTTCCTTACTCTTTCCATAGCCCAGAGAACAAGTCGCTGTACATGGAATCTATCGGCTATCAGTGTGGCATTCAGGGAACATTGTTTTATAGACAGAACGAAAAGGGCAGACATGTCCATTACAACATAGCGAACCCTTCTTCGCTCCGCTTTAGGATAGCGAAGAAAATAACGTATAATCCAGTCTGCATCACGTCTTGGCAGAATGTCGATGAGCTCATTGTGTTCTACGTCTGTAATGCTGACCTGATACTTTTGTCCATGAGCATTGCCCCGGAATTCATCCATGGCCAGGACTTGGGGAAGGTGTTGGGGATGAAATGAAGGCGGTCAAAGTAACGTATGACCGTTGTAGTAGATGTGTGGAAGTCAGCCGCTATATCTGTGAAGCTGCGCTTTTGAAAACACGACACCATAATCTGCATCTGCAGATCTTTTGATTTGCGTTGATAACGCTGCAGGAACGGGACGGTTTCAAAGAATGTACGACCGCAGCAAGGGCAAACGTATCTTCTTTTATGTAATCGGACAAAAGCCTGTTGGTGCAAAATGGATCCGATAGCAATCCTTTGCCAACGGTAATCCTTGATTCTATCAGTCTTCGCATGACAATTAGGGCATTGGACAACAGCTCGATTCAGTTCCATAATAAATTCAATTTGTTGCTCACTGTGGATGCATTTTTTATTACGTTACCTTTGACATTCAAGGAATTTGCTATATAATCAAATGTGGACATAGGCCATCTTCCTTTCATTTAGGTTTGGCGATTTAATTGTAAGAGTGGATGCCGTCTATGTCCACTTTTTTATGCAAAAATGGGGTGAGGAAAGAATATTTCCTCACCCCAACATTTATTATAGAACCTAAACTTTTACCGCAAAGGCGCACCTGTTCGGGCAAAAGGAAAAGAGCCATGAAGCATCTTGCTTCACAGCTCTTCCTCGGTTTCAGTAATTATTTTTTGTCGTCCATCTTGCTCAGCATGCCTTGGATTTCCTGCATAAAACTATTTACATCAGCAAATTGACGATAGACAGAAGCAAAGCGGACATAGGCAATCTGGTCAATCTTTTCCAGTGCCTTCATGACGGTTTCGCCAATGAGGGTCGATTTGACCTCACTTTCGCCCAAAGCCCTCAGGTCCCGTTCAATACCAGACGCGATGGACTGGATCTGTTCATAGGAGAAAGGTCTTTTTTCGAAAGCTTTCAGCAAGCCGTTGGTCAATTTTTGGCTGTCAAACAGTTCCCGGCGGCCATCTTTTTTGATGACCAGGAGCGGCGTTTCCTCGTATTTTCGTAAGTCGTGAAACGGCGCCCACATTCCGGGCACTCCCGACGGCGTCTGATTGAAGTCCCGTTATCAACTGAACGGGAGTCAATGACACGGCTGTCAGCATAGGAACAGAATGGACATTTCATAAGCGTTACCTCAAAAGGATTCCTTATTTATTGCGGATCCAGGGCGGAATCTCCGAGCTCGGAGCGCCGAAGGAGCCAACCTTGCCAGCAGCTTCTTTTTCAGCAGCCTTGGTAAAACGGCTCTGCGGGGTTTCCGGTTTGGTGAAAGGAGCCGGTTTCGGAGCCTTGATGGAACCGCCATTGGTGTCATCAATCCCCGTGGCGATGACAGTGACACGGATGGTGTCACCCATGTTTTCGTCGATGGAAGCTCCAAAGATGATGGTGGCATCCGGATCAACGGCATCGGTGATGATTTTGCTGGCTTCGTTGACATCGATCAAGGACAGGTTCGGGCCGCCCGTGATGTTAAGGAGCACCCCTTTGGCACCGGAAATGGTACTGTCAAGCAGCGGGCTCTTGATGGCCGCTTCTGCAGCAGCGGCAGCGCCTTCTTCCCCATTGGAAGAGCCAATACCCATCATAGCAGAACCAGCATTGGACATAATGGTCTTCACATCATTGAAGTCAACGTTGATCAGACCAGGCACGCTGATGAGGTCACTAATGCCCTGGACACCCTGACGCAGGACGTCATCGGCAATCTTGAATGCATCAACCATGCTCGTACGGCGGTCCACAACTTGGAGAAGACGGTCGTTCGGGATGGTAATGAGGGCGTCAACCTTGCTCTTGAGGTTGGCAATGCCCTGTTCGGCAACATTATAGCGGCGGCGGCCTTCGAAAGTGAACGGTTTGGTGACAACACCAACAGTCAGGGCGCCAGCCTGTTTTGCGCATTCAGCCACGATGTGGGCAGCCCCCGTGCCAGTACCACCGCCCATGCCGGCCGTAACAAAGACCATATCCGAACCTTTGAGGAGATCTGCCAGCTGGTCCTTATTTTCTTGGGCCGCTTTCTCACCGACTTCCGGATCGGCACCTGCGCCGAGTCCTCTCGTTACTTCTTCACCAATCTGGATCTTGGTGGGGGCCTTGCTGGTCATCAGTGCCTGTGCATCGCAGTTTACAGCCACGAATTCAACACCTTGCAGACCCGTATCGATCATGCGGTTTACGGCGTTGTTTCCGCCACCACCGACACCGATAACTTTGATTTTTTCCAGCGGCTGTTGCCCAGCCTGTTGCTTTTCCGCTTCAAACATCTCCATGGTCCTCCTCACATCGATTATCTGAATAGATTTAGATTGTAATCTTAAAAATATCCTGTACTATAGTATACCATTTGGCGCGCTTTATTTCACGCACTTTTACAAGAAAATTCAAGAAACCTTTCGCTTTTTGAGTTCTTTATTGGGAACCCCGATCTGAACTCCTACTTTTTCATGAATAGCCGGCGGATAATGGCAATGTTATTGAAGATCCGGAGGCCAAAGGCTAAAACGGCTACATAATAAAGGTCAATGCCTAATCTCATGCCAAAATAGCAGAGAAAAACAGCGAAAAGACCGTTTGCAAAAAAGCCACTAATGAAGACACTGCTGTCATAGGTTCCTTCTTTTACGGCACGAAGTCCGCCAAAACCAGCGTCAAGGGACGCCATAAAGGCAACGGCAACAAGCTTGCTGTAGACCTGGGGAAAGACCGGCAGGTAAGCACCCAGTGCAATACCTAGAGCTAGACCAAAGATGGCATAGACCATATCACTTCTCCTCCTTTGGTTTGGCAAACTCATAATGGCGGGTCCCTTCAAAGGCGGGAACCGTCACTTGGTCCTTTTTGATCACATCGACCGTAATCCCCCAGAACTTCAGCGTCTCGACCACACCGCCGCGCAGGCGCAGGGCACTTTCAAGTCGTTTGGGGTCGCCAATGGCACGGACCACATAAGGCGGTGAAAACCGTGTGTTGTTGACGGAAACGGTCGGTCCAGCACAGCGCACTTCCGAAATATCGAGGATGCGCTGATCGTTCAGGGAAATGGCTTCCGCGCCAGCTGCCCGCAATTCATTGAGGATACGCAGGAGGTCATCATCGTGGATGATGTAAAGGTTTGGGTCTTCCCCCTGTTTGGCCGGCACTTTGCTGTCATCCAAGGTCACTTCGACGCCGGGTCCCTGCATGGTCACTTCCCCTGCCCGCATCTTCATGGCAAAGGTTTCCTTGGGATCGCTGTTGCCTGCACCGGTTTCTTCCAGTTTCTTGACCCGTTCCTGAAGGGCCGTCTTTTCCTTTTCCGAAGTCTTGAGTTTCTCTACTAAATCCTCGGCCCGTTGCTGGTTGATATTATGGCTCCGCTGCATTTCGGCACTGCGAAACTGCGTGGAGACCATGATTCCGAGCACAAGGAAAACGAGAAACATGAAGAACTTCTCTTTTTTATCTTTATAAGCCATTAGAGCGTTCTCCTTCTACTCGAGCTTGACATAAGGCTGTTCATACGTAATATCGATATATTTACCCTTGAATTTCCGGTTCCCCATTTCCCGGCAGAGCATCACAAAGGTATCGATCTTTTTGTTGGCATTTTCCGCATCGCCAACGATAATGGGAAGGCTCCGGCGCAGATGGATAGTGATCTGCTTCCGCCCATCCATGGAAACTTCCGTAATCTGGTCCTGAATGGAAGGTTCCAAGCGGCCCAAAAACTGCAAGAGCCCCCTTACATCCTCATCTTCGATTTCGTCTCCTTCCATGAGGTTACCCCCATGATAGCCTGTCAATAGCGGTGCTGTCGCGTCAGGGATGCTGCTATGGACGGCAAGGACGTGTCCTGAATAGGAAACCTTAGCAAACTGCGGACCATCACATTCCACGTACAGGCCGGGCAGCCGTTCCGTGATATGGATATCAAAATACGTAGGAAAGGCAAAGGAAATGCTCGCTTTTTCAATGCGTACATCCTTTTCAAGATTCTGGATCAGCTGCTTTCGGTCAATATCAAGGACATTGATAGGTTCCCACAGGCCGCCTTCTTCCAAGACTTCTTCCCGCGTGACATAGGTGGCCCCTATGATGCGGATTTTCCCAATATGAAGACCCGGACGATGGATCAGGAACCAAAAGAGTCCAAAGGCAACCAAGAAGGCAAGGAGCGCGCTCACCACACGGGGGGAAAGACTGGGGAGCATGAGGGACGGCCTGAAATGCCAGTGTTTCTTTCGTTTTTTACCGGTCCGTCTTTCCCCAGCCTCCTTTCCTTTCCCCTTTTCATGAGGGGCAGGCGGCACGGGCGGGCGAAAAGGCTGCCGATTCCACTTTGGCGGTTCCATAGCAATTAGCCCAAATGAGCCGTCTCAAGGATCTTTTCACACAGATCCGGGAAAGACAGACCCATGGCCTTTGCTGCTTTTGGCACAAGGCTCGTTGCCGTCATGCCAGGAATGGTATTTACTTCAAGGCAGATGAAGTTGCCTTCTGCGTCAACCATTTCATCAACGCGGGCGACCCCACTGCAGCCAAGGGCCTTATAGGCCTTGACGGCTTCTTCTTGGAGCGCCTTTGTGAGGCATTCATCAAAAGGTGCTGGGCAGGTGTAGGTCGTGGCTCCCTTAGTATATTTATTGTGGTAGTCATAAAAGTCGACATGGGGCTCAATGAGGACAAGGGGCATCGCAATCGGGTTTCCACTGCTATCCATCATGACGCCCGCGGCCACTTCCTTACCCGTAAAGAAAGCTTCGGCAAGGACCAGTTTTCCATAGGAAAACGCTTCTTCAAGGGCCTTATCCAGGTCTTCTTCCTTTTTGACGATGGTCACGCCAATGCTCGAACCCTGTTCTGCCGGTTTGACGACGCAAGGAATTCCAAGCTTACGGATGATATCTTGTTTGGCCGTTTGTCTGTCTTTATCGGTTAGATAAAGGCAGTTAGCGGTCTTTACGCCGTTTGCTTCAAACATTCGCTTGGTGTAGAACTTATTCATGGCAATGGCGCTTGAAAGAACGCCCGACCCTGTGTAAGGAACGCCAAGCATTTCAAGGACGGCCTGCAGCCTTCCATCTTCTCCATAAAGACCGTGGACGGCATTAAAAACGACTTTAACTCCTGCATCCTCAATCTGGGAGGGGAAAAGGGACGGATCAAGGTCGATGGGTACCGCGTCATAACCTTTTTCCTTTAACGCTTCCACAATGGCCGAGCCTGTATTCAGGGATACTTCCCGCTCCTTGCTGGGGCCGCCCATAACAACGCCAATTCGTTTTGTCTTCATCATGCTTTATGACTCCCTTCCAATGCTTCCACAAGGCTTGCGCCCAGCTGATTGATACTGCCGGCACCGATGGTCATGACAAGGTCACCGGCGGCTGCATGATCCACAAGGTAGTTTTTTATGGATTCAAAACCGCTCATATAGCTCACATCCTGCCCCGTCGTCCGTTGGATGGTCTCAGCCAGCATCTTGCCTGAAATGCCGGGAATGGGATCCTCACTGGCAGCATAGATATCCGTCACAATGAGTTCATCAGCCTCCTTGAAAGCAACGGCAAATTCGTCAAGCAGGAGCTGTGTCCGCGTGTAACGGTGGGGCTGGAAAACAACAATCAGCCGTTTGGGCTGCGTCTGGCGCGCAGCTTTTAGCGTAACCTTGATTTCCGTAGGATGATGGGCATAATCATCGACGACCCAGATGCCGCGTACCCGTCCCTTGGTCTCAAAGCGCCGTTTAGCTCCCGTAAACTTTTCGAGGCTCCTAGAAATTTCTTCCACGGAAAGACCCAGTTCACGAGCCGCTGCCAAAGCGCCCAAGGCATTGAGGACATTATGCCGGCCCGGCACGATCAGATGGCCTTTTCCGATCTTTTTACCGCGGAAAAGGATATCATAGTGGGTGCCATCCTTACCATATTCGATATTTTCGGCGCGGTAGTCCGCATCCTTTGCGTCGATGCCATAGCTGATGACCTCGGTCGCGGTCTTTTCCCCGACGCGGCGCACCTTTTCATTATCATAGCAAAGAATGGCCTTGCCTTGTTCCTTGACTTGATCGACAAACTGCTGGAAGGCTTCCTGGATCTTTTCTTCCGTTCCATAATGGTCCAGATGGTCATTTTCAATATTTGTAATGACAGCCAAATAAGGACGGAACTTAAGGAAGGACCCATCGCTTTCGTCAGCTTCTGCTACGACATAATCGCTTTTGCCATTGACGGAGTTGGTTCCTAGATTATTGACCACGCCACCTACGACGACAGTCGGATCGATGCCGTTATCACAGGTAATAAGGCTCAGCATAGAACTTGTCGTTGTTTTTCCATGGGCACCGGCTACAGCAATGCCTTTATGCTTATTCATGAGATAAGCCAGGACGTCACTGCGATGAATGACAGGAACACCGCGCTTGTGAGCTTCCACCAGCTCTGGATTGTCTGGATGGATGGCCGTTGAAACGACAATGACCTCGGCTCGCTCAATCTGACAGGCAGCATGGCCGATAAAGACAAGGGCACCTTCTTTTGCGAGCTTGGTCGCCATGTCTCCCGGTTTTGCATCGGACCCAGAGACATGGAACCCGCGTTTAATGAGGACATTGGCAAGGGCACTCATGCCGGCGCCGCCAATGCCGATAAAATGAATGTTTTTGATCTGATCCAAATCGATCACGCTGTTATCCCTCCCTACCCTCACCGGTCATGGCAAGGGCTTCTGCGGCAATACGGTCCGCCGCATCCTTCTGTCCTGCTTTCAGGGCTCCCCGATGCATCATGTTCAAAAGATCGGGGTCCTTCAAAAGCCGTTCCATCACGTTATACAAAGTCTCTCCCGTAAGCTCCCTATCGAGAATGACTTCGGCTGCTCCCTGAGCCTTGAGGGCCCGGGCATTGTACTCCTGATGGTTCGCCGTTGCATAGGGATATGGAACAAGGATGGACGGGATGCCACGCGCCATGAGTTCCGCAAGGCCAATGGCCCCAGCCCGTGAAACCGCAAGATCGGCAACAGAAAGTGCAAGGGGCATTTCATGGAGATAATTCACAATGTGAAGATTGTCAGCCCCTTCAAGAAAGCTTCCCAAAGCCTCCAAATGGGCCTTGTAGCCTAAATCTCCCGTCGCGTGGAGAATCTGGATTCTTCGGTTTCCAGCAAGTTTCTTTTCCACATAGACCATGCTTTCATTGATGGTCCGCGCTCCCCTTGACCCGCCAAAGACGAGGAGGGTCTTTTTCATGGGATCAAGGCCGAGCTTCTTATACCCTTCCTGCCGATCCGCTTCCGTGACATCTCGGCGAACTGGATTGCCTGTAACAATCATCTTAGCATGAGTGGAAAAATATTTTTCCGCATCCTTGTAACCCAAAAAGACCTTATCCACAAAATGGGAAAGGATCTTATTGGTCACGCCGGGCATGGCATTTTGTTCCTGGATTGCCGTAGGTACCCGTTTCATGGCGCCCCAAAAAAGGACAGGCCCGCAAACATAGCCGCCCGTGCCTATAACAAGATCAGGTTCGATTCGGTTCACCAGGTTGTAGGCGTCGCTCATTCCGCTGACCAGAGCCGCCGCGCTTTTGAGCGTTCCCACACCCAGATGGCGTTCAAACCCGGCGACGCGGATAAATTCCAACGGATATCCATATCGGGGAACAATATCCCTTTCGAGTCCCTTACGCGTCCCGACAAAGGTGATTTCCGCATCAGGGACCTTGTGCCGAATGGCATCAGCAATGGTCAGGGCCGGGTAGATATGGCCGCCCGTACCACCGCCAGCAATGAGGACCTTCATTATGCTTCCTCCCCTGCTTCCTTTTTGAGTGTATGGACAATGGACTTAAAGACACGTCCCCGTTCCGGGAAGTTTGCAAACATATCATAGGAAGAGCAGGCCGGCGACAGGAGCACAACCTGAGGTGGTTTGGCCATATCGTACGCTAGGCGCACAGCGTCTTCAAAGGAGCCATCACACATGACGATGTTCTTGACACCATTTTTTTGGGCCGCTTTAAAAAACGCTGGCGAGCCTCTCCCAAAAGGATCAAGGCATCTGTTTTCCTAGCCGTCACCTGCATGAATTCCGTAAGGTCCGTCATCTTGTCATGACCACCGGCAAGAAGGATCACATGCCCTTCCTTGAAGGCTTCAATGGCCTTCACAGCAGAATCAGTATTCGTTGCCTTGGAGTCGTTATAATACGGCACGCCCTTGATAGTCGTCACATATTCAAGACGGTGCTCCACCCCTTCAAAGGCTTTCAGGACCTTTTCCATATTTTCTACGGTGACGCCAGCAAAGTGGCAGCAAAGGATGGCTGCAAGAACGTTTTGCTCATTATGGGCGCCAAAAATTTTCAGATCGGACACCTTGCAGACCACATGCTTCGAGCCATCGACATCAAAGACAAAGTTTCCCTCTTCGATCCAGGCTCCCTTTTCAAGTTTTTCTTCGGTGCTGAAGAAAAAGACACGGCTTGCCGCGCGGGATGCAAGCTTACGATCAGGTTCATTGTCATAATTCAAGACCAGCACATCCTCTGCCGTTTGATGGGCAAAAATCTGAGCCTTGGCGTTGATGTAGTTTTCCATGTTGCCGTGCCGTTCAAAATGGTCAGGCGTGATATTGACGATACAGGCAATCTGCGGATGGAAGGTCGTCATTCCCTCGAGCTGGAAACTTGACAATTCAGCCGCCACATAGGATTCCGGTCCCATGTGTTCCAATTCCTTGGAAAGGGCATAGCCGATGTTGCCGGCAACCGTCGTCGGAACCGGCAGCGTTGCAAGCATCCGAGAAACAAGGGTCGTTGTTGTCGTCTTGCCGTTCGTTCCCGTAATGCCCACCCAGTGGCCTTTATAGAGGCGGCTTGCATATTCTGCTTCACCAATGATTTCGAGTTTCTCCTCGCGGGCTTTTTTTACGACATCTGTCGTAAAGGGGATCCCTGGGGAAATGATGAAAAGCTTGCTCTTTTTCAGATAGGGTCGGGGGTCTTCGGAAAAGACGATTTTCCCCCCCCGTTTTTTCATATCCTCACGAAACGTTTGTTCCAAATCCTTTTGTTCATCATTATATAAAATTACTTTTTCGCCCTGGTCGAGTAGGACCTGGGACACGCCCTGACCGCTGATGCCAGCGCCATAAACGAATACGAAATCATGTTGTGCCAAGATAGACGCCCCCTAGTTAAAATCGGTTTGTATAGATAAAAAATCCCACAAGGGAAAGAAGTAAGCTCAGCATACTGAACCGAGCAACGACCTTCGTTTCCTTCCAGCCGCCCAGCTCAAAATGGTGATGGATCGGTGTCATGCGAAAGACACGTTTACCGCCCGTCAGCTTAAAGTACGTTACCTGGATGATGACGGACAGGGTTTCCAAGACATAGACGCCGCCAATGATCACAAGCAGCAGTTCCGTATGGGACCCAATGGCCGCCGCGGCAACCGCTCCGCCAAGGGCAAGGGAACCGGTATCGCCCATGAAAACCTTGGCCGGATGATGATTATAGACCAAAAAGCCAAGGCAGCTGCCTACAATGGAAAGACTGAACAAACTGATGGAACGCTCGCCGGCCAAAAAGCCAATGGCCGAATAGGCCAGCATCACAAAGACGGTTACGCTGGCAGCAAGGCCGTCAAGGCCATCGGTCAGGTTTACGGCATTGGTGGTTCCTACAAGGAGCAGCAGGATAAAAAGAGCATACCCAGCCGTGCCAAGGTTGACGGTCACATTAAGGATGGGAATCCAAAGACGGGTACTTAGTACGTCACCGGGTAAAAATAGGTAGATACCAGCAACAAGGATCTGCAGGGCCATCTTCTGTTTGGACGTAAGCCCCAAATTGCGTTTAAAGAAAATCTTGAGGCCATCGTCAATAAATCCGATGAGTCCGTACCCCACAAAAAGCCAAAGGGCAAGGTACATGGTCCGGTCATGACCGTTCCATAAAAGGTTTGCTGCAATGACGGCCAGAATCATCATGATTCCACCCATGGTGGGCGTACCGCCTTTCTTGAGATGCTCCTTCGGGCCACATTCCCTGATGCTCTGTCCAAAATGCCATTTATGCAGTTCCGGAATCAGGAATTTTCCAATGAAAACGGTCAATGCAAACGCTGTCGCAAACTGCCAAAAGAACGTGATATTCATTTCTGGAGGCCTTCCTTCCCAAAAGCAAGGTCCGCAACCGTGTCAACTTCCATGGAATGGGAACCTTTAAGGAGGATCACGTCTCCAGTCTTCACAAGGTCCTTCAAGAGGGACGCAGCTTCAATTTTATCAAATGCATAATGGGCGGAAACGCCGGCCTTTTTTGCTTCCTCATAAATAAAGCGGGCCTCTTTCCCGTAGCAAATGACTTCCTCGATTCCATAGACTGCCGTCCAGCGTCCTACTTTGCGGTGGCTTTCTTCGCTGACGCTCCCCAGTTCGAGCATATCGGCAAGGACGGCAATCTCTCTGCCATAGCCTTGGTTCTTCACCACTTCTTGAAGCGTTTCAAAAGCCACGGCCACGGAAGCGGGACTGGCGTTATAGGCATCATTGATGATGGTCTTATCGCCAAGGCGCAGGAATTCCTGCCGTTTCCCTGTCATCTTGATGTTTTGCAGGGATTCCGCAATGGCCGTATCAGGTACACCGTAAAGTTCCGCCATGGTGATGGACGCAAGAGCATTCATGACATTGTGGCGTCCCAGCATGGGCAGGGCCACCTTCTGTTTAGCGCCAGTGATCTTGCTTTCATAGGTAAAGCAGGTCACAAGGCCAATGGTCGTAATATCCCGTGCCCTTACATCACAGTCATGGTCGATGCCATAGGTCCGCACCGAGGCCCCGGTCCTCATGACAGACACGCGGGGGTCATCGGCATTGAGCACGGCCCAGTTGTCTTTCGTAAAGTCTTCCAGAATCTCACTTTTTGCCTTTGCAATGTTTTCCAAAGAGCCAAGAAGTTCCAAATGGGTTTCCCCCACATTGGTTATGATGGCGGCGTCAGGATAGGCAATCTGCTTCATCTCACGAATCTGTCCAAGACCGCGCATTCCCATTTCGACAACGGCTACTTCCGTATTGTCCTTGATGCGCAGGAGCGTCATAGGAAGGCCAATTTCGTTATTGAAGTTTGCCTGCGTCTTAACGACGTTGTAACGGGCAGCAAGAACCGCTGCCGTCATATCCTTCGTACTCGTCTTTCCGTTCGACCCGGTAATGGCAATGACCTTGAGGTTCTTCTTGGAAAGTCGGTACGCTGAGGCAATCTCCTGATAGGCCTTAAGTGTGTCAGGCACGAGGATGCATTTTTGCGGCGCCACACCCGGATTATGATCTACGAGAGCGGCTGTAGCTCCTTTTTCAAGGGCGGCTGCCACATAATCATGACCATCAAACTTTTCACCCCGGAGTGCTACAAAGAGCGTCCCCGGCCCTATGCTTCTGGAATCAGTGGAAACATCAATAAAATCTATACTGTCAGGAAGAAGCGTCTTTGCCTGCGTTGCTTTTTTTATGAGATCGATTTTGATCATGCTCTGTTTCCCTTCCGGAAGAAGTCGCGAACAACTTCCCCATCATCAAAATGAATGGTCCGGTCCTTGAGGATCTGGTAGTTCTCATGACCTTTTCCGGCAATCATTATAACATCTTCCGGGCGTGCATGGGAGATAGCAAATTGAATTGCTTCCCGACGATCGGAAATAGTATAGATTTCTTTATGCTGCGGATTGTCTGAAAAACCCGTCTCGATATCGCGAATGATGGTGTCCGGATCTTCACTGCGCGGGTTGTCGCTCGTAACAACAAGGATATCAGCAAGCTCCAGAGCCAGCTTTCCCATGATGGGACGCTTTTTGGCATCCCGGTCACCGCCGCAGCCGAAGACGGCCCACAATCTGCCCTTGGTGATCTGTCTTGCAGTCCTTAGGACATTGTCCAGACCGTCCGGCGTATGGGCATAGTCCACGATAACCGTAAAGGGCTGGCCTGCATCGATGAGCTGAAAGCGACCGGGCACACCGGCAAAATTGTCGAGGCCGCGGACAATATCATCATGCTTGAGGCCTTCCGCTAACGCAGCGCAGACCGCGGTCATGACGTTATAAACATTGAATTCCCCTGTAATGTGAAGCCTTAAGTCCATATTCCCTTCCGGCGTATGAAGGGACAGTTCCATATGTTTGGCCCCGACATGGAAGCGGATGGGATACACATCGTTGGTCCGTGCTTTGCCATAGGTCATGACCTTTGTCTTCACGCGGTTCATGATCAGTGGGCTGGACGCGTCATCCATGTTGAAGATGGCCGTCTTTCCCTTTTTGCGGCCTTCATGGAGATGGGTAAAGAGCAGTGCCTTGGCCTCACGGTAATTTTCCATGGTCTTGTGGAAATCAAGATGGTCCTGGGTAATGTTTGTAAGGGCCGCCGTATCATATTCGATGCCGGCGACACGATTCAGGGCCAAGGCGTGGCTTGACACTTCCATTACGACATAATCACAGCCTGCATCTGCCATGCGGCAAAGGGTCCGCTGCAGATCCACCACGTCGGGCGTTGTATTGTGACTTGCTTCCACCTCATCGCCGATCATGATATTGATGGTTCCAATGAGCCCTACTTTATGGCCCGTATTAGTGAGCAAGGTTCGCAGGATATTGGTAGTTGTTGTCTTGCCGTTGGTCCCTGTAATGCCAATCATGCGCATCTTCTGAGCAGGATAATCATAAAACCACGGAGCAAGTTCCGTCATGGTTTCCTGTGTACTCTTCACACGGATCATGACAAGTCCCGGTACAGGCGGCACGTCCTTTTCCACAAGGACTGCCTCCGCCCCTAAGCTTGCTGCTTTTTCGATATAGGCATGACCATCTGTATGGACGCCAACAAGACAAATGAAGAGACTGCCCTTGCCTGCCGTCCGTGAATCAATCGTAAGGTCCGTAATGATTTTGTTTTTTGGGTCGCCTGTCACGGTACATCCCTTAATATGGGAAATCACGTCTTGAAGCGTTCTTTCCATAATAATTCCTCCTCAATGGTTACAAAATCGCTGCCACGTAAAAAGAGCAGCCAATGGTGGCTGCCTTTTTTCAGGATAAGCCCAATACAGCACGCCAAAGGAACCCTATTTTATTGGGGGCACGTTAATATTGACGTAGATATTTTCTCTCGCTGTATTGAGGCCTAATTTTTTACTGGCAATCGAAGCAATGCGGTTGGGGCTCTTGAGCCGGCTCACATCAATCCGAAGGGTTACATTCTTGTCGATGAGCGCCGCTTCCTGCTTCTTCATCTGGATCAGGTTATAGGATTGATCCATGACAACTTTTGCAAGAAAGGTATTGGCAGCTACTAATATTAACATGATTACGATAGAAAGTACAAATTTCTTGCTAGCAGCGGAAGCCACCTTGGACCGAGTTCGGCTTTTTTTGGCAGGCTCGTAGAAAGGTACCTCGTAAAGCGGTTCCTCTTGTGCTGCCGTATTTCCATAGTTATAAGCCGTATGATAGGCAAAGGTCCCATAGACCTTGTGTTTATTTTTAAGCATGGCAATATCCCCTACTACTGATTCATTCATCCAGCGAGTACTCTCTCCCCGCTTTTCTTACGCATCAGGAATGGTCCTTTATAAGGTAAGGATCCTATATCTTGATGGCTCCGCGGAGCCGTGCGCTCCGAGCGCGAGGATTATCCTCCAATTCCGTTTCCGACGGAATAAATTCCTTCAGTTTCTTTAGTTCTGGTTTGTGCCCGCACACACAAACGGGCAGTTCCGGCGGACAGATGCAGCCTTTGGCCATTCGTTTGAAACTTTGCTTGATGATGCGGTCTTCCAAAGAATGAAAGGTAATGACGCCAATGCGTCCCCCTTTTTTAAGGTGTTTGACAGCCGTTTCCATTGTCGAATCAAGGATCTTCAGTTCATCATTGACTTCGATCCGAATCGCCTGAAAAGTCCGTTTGGCGGGGTGAGGTCCATCTTGACGGGCCTTTTTCGGAATGGCGGCCTTGATTACTGAAACAAGATCGCTTGTTGTGCGCAGCGGCTTTTCCTTTCGTTTTTCCACAATAAACTGGGCGATACGACGGCTCCAGCGTTCTTCCCCATACTTATAGATCAGGTCTGCCAAGTCTTCTTCCTTGTATGTATTCACCACGTCAGCAGCCGTCAGTTTTCCCTCCTGGTCCATCCTCATATCAAGAGGACCATCATGCATATAGGAAAACCCCCGTTCCGGCGTATCCAGCTGATAAGAAGAAACGCCGAGGTCAAAAAAGATGCCGTCCACTTCCTGTAGATTCAGTCCCTCAAGGATGGTTCCCAGGTTTCGGAAATTGGAATGAACAATCTTGACCTTGCACGCAGCATCCTCAAGACGTTTTGAGGCAGCCATAATGGCGTCTTCATCCTGATCGATGCCAATAAGGAGACCTTCCGGGTCCAATTCTTCAGCTATAGCATGGGAATGACCAGCACCGCCCAACGTGCAGTCGACGTAAATCCCTTTGGGATCGGTGACAATCCAGTCAACGCTTTCCCTTAGGAGCACACTTTTGTGTACAAAGTTCACCGTCATCCCTCTTTTCAGTCACTAAATTTCAAGATCTTCCACGATGGCGGCAACATCGCTTTCCACTTCACTGCTATAAGCTTCATACCGCTTGGTATCCCAGATTTCCGCCTTGGTCCCCGTACCGATAATGGTCGCCAAGCCCTCGATCTGGGCAAATTTGCGAAGCGTTTGCGGCAGAAGGATGCGGCCCTGTTTATCCGGTTCCACTTCCATGGAATTGCCAAAAAGGAAGCGGGAAACATCACGGGCTTTTTTCTTGGGGAGCGTCTGCTGAGCAAAGCTCTGCTGCAGACGATCCCAGGCATCCATGGGATAGACATCGATACAGCCATCGACTCCTTTGGTGATGACAAACGTCTTTCCCAATTCACTCCGGAGTTTGGCAGGAACAAAAAGACGGCCTTTGGCGTCTACACTATGTTCATATTCACCCATGAGCATGGCTGCAATTCCCACCTTTCTTTCCGAAATTCACCACTTTCCACCACTTTTCCCCATTATAAAGCACAATATCCAAAAAATCAATTCAATTAGGAGCGAAAAAGCCTGATTTTACCTAGGGTTTTCCCATGTGGGGGAAATCAAATTGGACAGCCAAAGAAGCAAAGAAACAAAAGCACAAGGTATTGTGGTTGGTATGAAAACAGGTACAATACCTTGTATGTTTGGTGGTTTCTATGAAATTTTTATATCACTTTATTTAGATATATGAAATTTTAACAAAAAGCCTCTTTTTTACCCTACCTAGGTATGGAACTTGTATTCTTTCCCTTCCATCTTTTTGGGAAGTATTGCATTCTTTGTACCTCTCCGATATAATGACTAGGATAAAAGAACAAGGAGGTTATCCTACCATGGAAAAAGTCACTGCAGATTCCCCGATTATCCTCACGGTGCAGCAGCATCCGGAGATCATCGAAATCTTCATGCAATATGGCCTCGGCTGTGTCGGCTGCATGGCCGCCAACTTTGAAACCATCGGCCAGGGCGCAACTGCCCACGGGCTGGACGTCGATGCCCTCATTGCAGACATCAACGACTGCATCGCTGCTGCTGAAGGAGACAAGGAATAAGAAAATCGAGAGGAGTGATTTCTAAATAGAAATCACTCCTCTCACACCACCGTGCGTACCGTTCAAAGCGCGGCGGTTTCCTCATTTTCACATACTTATTTGTAATAGCTCGTCATGGATATATAACCAGGGCGGGCTATTTTTTTGTTCGTAAGGACCGAGCTCAGCATAAGCGCCGCTCTCCATGGTCCTTTTCGGCAATTTACCAGTTCATGCACTTTCCATTCTGGAATCGCGCAGTGGCGTATCATGCGGCACCTTGTTCGCACCTTCTTCCACTGTTTCCAGTAGATTGCCCAGGATTTTCCGCCGTATCCATGTGTCTACTTCCGTGAGCAGCTGTTTCATGTCTGCCAGCTTGAAATCATTGATCCATCCTTAGATGAACTGTTTCAGCCTGATGGACCTATCCTCATTCGAAGTTGGTTTGTTGCTGTCTAGAATGGCCCTCACCTTCTCCTTCATCTTTGCTGAGGATTTTGCATGCAAACGAAAACGAAGTTTCCCTTTCTGCCTGTAGAATCTACTCGGAGCAAAAATCGCTCCGATTCGATGCAGTTGCGTGTCATCATTGGCTTTAAAAAGATATATCTGATGCCAATGATGACATGTCCCGTCGCAAGAAGGTACGTACCACAATCTCATTTCTAAGACGTCCGAAAAAATGGAGCCCTTGGGCGGGCCGCTCCTTGGATTTTTTTCGGATGATGTAGGAAACCTTTTTCGCCTACGGTCCCTATCGGTCCATCTGCGTTGCCAGCCCAAAGAATAAGCCTCAAACCGAATGCATGTCTTGATTCAGTTTGAGGCTTTCCCTCTTTTATTCTTCTTTAGGTTTGATGCAGAATGCATCGAACCGTCCCTGTCGGGTCTTTTGCCTTACGCCGGTGCCAAGCGATTTTCTTCTACTTCCCAATCTTTTCAAACCGATATTTTTGCCTTACGTCAGGATACTTGACATGGTCCACTTCACTCATGAACATGTCGAGGGGGCGGCAGTAGATGCCGCCATCGCCATAAAGTGCTTTATAGACGCAGTACTGTTCCCGTGTTTCTGAATGGATGACGGGACAGGCAATGATTTCATAGCGTTTATTTTTAAAATGAAGCCAAGTTTCCCCAGCTTTAGGCAGTGCTCTTTCCATGGCTCTTTCCTCCTTTTTTCCATTGTAACACAGCAAATAGATGCAAAAAAAGCCCCTGCTCTCTATGAAATGGAGCAAGGGCTTCATTTTTTATCAGGTAATCGGGGCCGGATTAAAGATACATAGGTCGTTATGGAAGCCATACTGGTCGGAATAGGGGATTTTCGTCCCGCTTGCTACATCCAGGATATAATTGAAGATTTCCGTTCCGACTTCAGGAATGGTCTTCTCTCCCGTCGCAACGCCGCCAGCCGAGATATCGATGAGGTCAAACCAGTTGTCCTTCATTTCATTGCGGCTGCAGACTTTGATGACAGGAGCGATGGCAAGGCCATAAGGGGTGCCGCGGCCCGTCATGAAGACCTGCAGCCCAATGCCGCTTGCCAGCTGGCTCGGCCCGCAGACAATGTCACTTGCCGGGGTAGCGGCATAGATGAGTCCATGTTTGGTCGGTTTTTCAGCCGGCGACAGGACTTCCACAATGGGGCTTGTACCGCTTTTGGCGATGGAACCCATGGCTTTTTCCACGATATTGGCAAGGCCGCCTTTTTTATTGCCTGGCGTCGGGTTGGCATCGCGATCAACGCCGCCTTCAGCCAGATAATCATCATACCATTTCATTTCGGCAGCCAGTTTGTCCCTCACTTCCTTATTGACGCAGCGGGCGGCCAGCATATGGACACCGTCACGCACTTCCGTAACTTCGCTGAACATGACCGTGGCGCCGCCCTTAACAAGCATATCAGCAGCATACCCGGCACTGGGATTTGCCGTAAGGCCGGAGAAGGCGTCACTGCCGCCACACTGCATACCTACAACCAGTTCCGATAAAGGCAGGACTTCACGGTGCCGCTGATTGAGGCGTTGCAGTTTCCGTTCCGCCATTTCCATCAAGGCTTTCATCATGGCGTCATGCCCCTTGCAGTCCTGCAGGGTGAGACAGTTTTCAGCATTGATTTCATTCTCTTCAAGAAGCCGGTCATAGGTCAGTTTTTCGCAGCCCAGACCAACCAGCATGATTTCTCCACCAAAGTTCGGGTGACGGATAAGGTTCCTCACAGCACGAATGGGAATGACGGCAAGGGGGGCGTTGATAGCAACCCCACAGCCATAAGGATGGTTCACGGCAACAACGTCGTCAACGTGAGGGTATTTGGGCAAAAGTTCCTGTTTAATCTTCTGAACGGCTACGTTGACCACACCGGCAGCGCACTGGACAGTCGTCACAATACCGAGGATATTGCGCGTACCGGCAGGCCCGACGGTATTTTTATAACCCATCCATGTCGTGCGTGGCGGCGTGGGGAGTTCCTCCATCGGCACAATATGGGTCCCATATTCCATATGTTCTACGGAAGGACTTTGGGGCAGATTCAGCATATGTTCATTGATCCAGCTGCCGCAGGCAATGTCGTCCTTGGCATAACCGAGGACAACCCCGTAGCGGATAATTTCACCCCCTTTGGGTATATCCACAAGGGCCACCTTATGGGCTTGTGGAATGGGGTCACGGGTAACAACACCGGGCATGACTTCAACGTCCGTTTCCAGGTCATGGACGGCAATGGCAACATTATCGCGGTCCTTGACACGAATGACAAGAGGAGCTGTCATAAATAAACCTCCCTTTTTCCTTGGACAGGCTGCGCGGCAGCCCGTCATCTCTCTTGACTTCATTATAATTCAAGTTGTCGGACGATTACAATCACCCAGTATCTTCTAGTTTTTTAGTACTTTACTTAATTTAATTAAGTGATTTATGATATTTTCGTGATTTTATCACGATAATATCAATGAACTGATTTTCCACGGTTCCCTTTCATTTTATGTTAACCATAATTATTTAACCGTTGACTCTCGTTTTTCTTTTTCGTTATACTGATACCTGTACAATTAAGGGAGGTTATGAGACCATGTCAGATCAAACGATCAAAACCATGACACAATCCATCATCGATGGCTATCGCCTCAAGAAAGACGATGCCTTTGTTCAGGATATGCTGACCATGCCGCTTGCAGCACTTCAAGAAGGTGCCGGCGCCCTACAGCGCCATTTTTGCGGCAACCATGTTGATTTCTGCACCATCATCAATGCTCGAAGCGGACGCTGCGGCGAAAACTGCAAATACTGCGCCCAAGCTGCCTGCCATCACACAAGCTGTGAAGAATACGATTTTCTTGACGAAAAGACCATCATGGAAACGGCCAAAATGGACCAGGACGCCGGTGCCAACCGCTTTGCCATGGTCACGAGCGGCCGCGCCCTCACGGGAAAGGATTTCGATAAAGCGCTTTCCATCTACAAGGCCATGAAAAAAGACCTGACGATTGACCTCTGCGCGTCCCATGGCATCTTAAGCGAAGACCAGCTGCGCCGCCTTTTTGCGTCCGGCGTCACAAGCTACCATCATAACATTGAAACCAGCCGCCGCTTTTTCCCTCATATCTGCACGAGCCATACCTTCGATGACCGCATCCGCACCATCAAGGCCGCCCAGCGCGCGGGTTTCTGTGTTTGCTCCGGCGGCATCATCGGCATGGGAGAAACTTGGCAGGACCGCATCGATATGGCCTTTACCCTTCAAGAGCTCGGCATCGAGTCCATCCCCATCAATGCCCTTATGGCCATTCCCGGAACAGGGATGGAAGGCCGCCCTTCCCTTCCTGCCGAAGACATCCTGCGGACCATCGCCCTCTTCCGCTTCATTAACCCGACGGCAAACATCCGTCTTGCCGCAGGCCGGAAGCTGCTTCCTGATAACGGGGAATCGGCCCTGCTTCACGGTGCATCTGCTTCCATTACGGGAAATATGCTTACCACAAGCGGTACAACCATCAAAGAAGACATGGAAATGATTGCCCGCCTTGGCCTAGTCAACCACTGATCACATCATCCAAAAACAAAAAACTCCGTCCCCGAAGGGCGGAGTTTTGTTTTTGTGAGCTATTTTGCCATGAGCTGGGCCACTATGGCTTCCAGCTTGGCGATTTTTTCATTTTGCGCTTTCATGGCTTTATCCTGACTTGCCACAAGCGTCTGGAGGTTTGTAATGGTCTTTTGGAGATTTCCCTTTGTCACGGAGGATTCCTTGCCAAGCTTGAAGCTTGCACCCAGACCAACCATGTTTTCGCCGTTGCCAAAGGTACCGCTGATGTTTACCATACTCTTTTCATCGGGGCGATAAAAGGCACCGACAGCCAGGGCATTGGCATTGCGATAGTTCCCAAAGCCAGTGGAGAAACTCCACTTGTCGTCAGGATCAAAATCAAGGGGATGAAGGTTTGCCAAGGCCGCTGCACCGGCACCGACACGATTGATTTTCGTATCAAGGCGGCTGATGCGTCCATTCATGCCTTGCTGGACGCTCCACAGCTGGCCGCCGTTCACGGCATCCTTGGAGCCTTCATAGACATCCCCGTCGGCGATATTGGTGATCTTCGTATTGTTCATGTCGATGCCGCCCTCGTTGATGGTCGGGCCGCCGTTATTGATGGTGATGCTGCTTACGCTAAGGTCCTTGCTGAGGGCAACCTTCACATCACTGCCACTGACGCTGGTCTTGATGTTTTCGCCGTCGCCCTTGATGCCAAGCTGATTGTCATTATTGTCCCCAAGGCTTGTCGTATTGCCGTCATCGGCCGTAAGTTTCGTTTCGATGACAGCCGCCTTGCCAGTGTCCGGAGTCGTGCCACTGTCCGTGTTGGTCGTATCCCCCGTGTTCGTCGCATCCTTATACGTCACTTCATCCGAGCCAGAGTTCTCGAAGTTCGTGCTGATTGTCCAGGAGCCGTCGGTACCCTTGACGAGCTTGATGCCGTCGCCGGCAATGAGGTTTGCCGAACCGCCGGCGCTGCCTGCCACCTGTTTCAGCTGGGCCACGTTGACCGCATCCGTATCATTGATGCCGGCAGCGACATTCGTAATGCGGCGCGTATCCGTGCCGCTGACACCAACAGACACAGCAGCTAGGGTCGGACGCCAAATGTAGCTTGTGTCGGTGGAGTTTGTCTTCGTCGCCGGATTATACCCGGACTGATCCAATCCCGATTCCGAGTCATTCAAAATGGATCCGGCACCCAGAGCCACGCCGCCTTCAGCCTGTACGTTCGCATTGTAGCCAAGGATGGTGGCCTTCGAAGCGGTCAGTTCCATTTCGCTTTCGGCAGAGCCGAGAATCACGGAGTTCTTAACATTTGTCAATTTCCGGTTGTCGCCTATAAGCTGGACCGTACTCGAATCACTGATTGTATTCTTGTACCCGATGGACGCCACATGATCAACATTTTTTGCCGTCACATCAAACCCATTGATCATGTTGAATTCACTTACATCGCTCTGTGTACCAGTAAGCGTGGTATTGACGCCAATCATCATCGAATGCTTTGCGTAATCTGCCGTGTTGCCGCCGCCAATGGCAAGAACCGCTCCACCAGCATCGCTATTTTTTACCGCAGTGGCAAGTTTATCCAACAGGTCGTCTGCCGAATCAGCGCCAGTATTTCCACTAAAGTTGATGTAACTATTGGAATTCGTAATCTTGTTTCCCGCCCCGTAAATGAGTGCCCCATTCGCGTTTTCTGCAATGTTGGCAACGCCGACCATCGTATTGGCAATGCCACTATAGCCGCCATTTCCCTTGGAACGGTTCTGGTTCAAGGACCCAATGAGGACGGACCCCATGTTCTGCGAACCGTAAGAAAGGCTATTAAACCCACCGCTGCCATCAAAGTCTCCGGTATTGATGGAATAGGCACCGACGATGGTCGCCATCATACCTTTGTTGTATGAGTTCGTACCGATGGTCGTCATGTCAATGATATTCGCCGATGTCTTATCAACAGTCGTTCCAGCCATAGTCATCCCCTGCATAGTATGACTGCCGATTTCCACAGAACCCGTACGGGCATAGGCATTGGTGCCGATTGCAATGCCGCCGGAAGTCGATCTAGTGCATCCGTTCCCTCTTTGGGATCATACTTGTAACTAAAAAAACCACTACTCGTCTTTATCCAAGAATCCTTGTTAAAGCTGAATTCGTATTCCTGCTGTCCCGTTCCGTTGAGGACGTAGGCATTTCGACCGATAGCGATACTGGTTAGGGAATATCCATTGGATTTTACCTGGGCATAATCACCAATCGCTATAGAGGATTTTCCATCGGCGAACGAACTTCTGCCCAACGCCACGGTTCCCTCTGAATTAGCCGTTGAACTAGCACCCAGCGAAACACTGCCGATTCCTATGGCTCGGGACAACGCACCAAAAGCGGCAGCGTTTTCTGCCGTTGCATTTGCGCCATTTCCCACAGCCAAGGCACTTGAAGCACTTGCTTTCGCTTGGTAGCCTTCTGCTACCGAATTAACCCCAGATGCAGTGGCACCGTTTCCTTCTGCTACCGAATTAGCCCCGGACGCAGCGGCACCGTTGCCAATCGCCGTACTTCCCTTTCCCGTCGCTTTCGCAGTTTTTCCAACTGCTGTATCCGTAGCATCCGTTGCTTGTGAATTGGTTCCTTGGGCAACTCCATTTCCGGTACCGGTCGCCGTGTCAGCGGCATAAGCCGTACCAGCAAAAACCATGGCAAGCACGGCAGCGGCGAGCGTTCCCTTGGTTAAAAGGTTCTTGTGTTGTTTCATTGTCATGACTCCTCTCACTGAAAAATGGCCCTTTTGTTGGTCCCATCGGCAGAAATACAAACCGCTTCACGATTTACAGCACAAAAGACCGTATGGATGATAGTCCCTGGATTATTTGGTCCTGAAATTCCATTCATATGGCCGTGGTGATAAAAGGTAAGTATGGGTAACCCTTTTCCCCAGTGCTTCATGGTAAAGCCCTTCCCCCATCCGGAGTATGTTTTTTATACCGCTCTCCAAAGCGGCATTCTCACGAACAAGCCATTGTTTTTTATTGATAATTTTAAATGGCTATCGGTTCTTTTTCTCAAAAAAGGCCTTTATTTAATTGATAGTATATATTAACTTTATGATTTTGTAAATATTACGGATAATTTTAGATTAATCACGGTTAAATTTTATTTTAAATTATATTTATATTTTATATTATATTAGTTTGTTTATCGCTATTTATTTAATCTTTTGCGATATTTAATATCACATTTCAGCAAAAAGTTATTCTTAGCTAAAAAAGTAAAGCTGCCTGCGATTCATTGACAGAAAAAGTGTTCCCCGATATGATAGGATGTATCACACATAATTAGTAGGAAAGAAGGATGCACAATGGCTCCCAACAGCCCCTTTGACGAATTGGTGAACCGACACGGAACAAGCTGCCTCAAATATGATTTTGGTCTTGCCCGAAAAGGCCGTACGGACCTTCTTCCCATGTGGGTTGCTGATATGGATTTTGCTCTCCCAAAGGATATCCTCGCTGATTTTCACGCCCGTATCGATCACGGAATCTTTGGTTATACCGACCCTGACGCGGACTACTACGAAGCCTTGGATGGCTGGTTTTCCCGCCACCACGGGTACCACATCAAACCTGAATGGGTGACAGTGGGCTGCGGCGTCGTCTATGGTCTTGCTACAGCCATCAAGGCCTTTACACGCCCAAATGACGCGATTTTGATTCAGCAGCCGGTCTACTACCCTTTTCGTGAAGTCATTGAAGATAATGGCCGCGTCTTTGTCAATAGCCAGCTTCGTAATGAAGGAGGCCGCTATACGATTGACTTTGACGATGTAGAAAAAAAGATGATCGCCCACAACGTGAAAGCCCTGCTCCTTTGCAGTCCCCATAATCCTGTGGGACGCGTCTGGTCACGAAAAGAGCTGGAACGCCTAGGAGACCTTTGCCTTACCCACCATGTCATCATCCTCTGCGACGAGATCCACTGCGATTTTGTCTATGCGCCCCATCACTTCACAAGTTTCCTGACCCTTGATGAAAAATATCGCAGGAACCTCGCCGTCTTTACATCGCCCAGCAAAACATTCAACGTTGCAGGCTTCCAACCGGGAAATATCATCATCCCTGATGAAACACTCCGCCAAGCGTATCGCCGGGCCAATGCCGCGTCTGGCTACAGTCAGGGCAGCATTATGGGGCAGATTGCCGTAAAAAGCTGCTACACCAAAGGGGACGCCTGGGTAAAGGAACTTGTAGCCTACATCAAGGGCAATATCGACTGGACGAGGGACTTTGTCAAGAAGAACCTTCCTCAAGCAGTCATGACCGATCCCGAAGGCACCTATCTTGTATGGATTGACTTTTCCGGATATGGTCTTTCGGATGAAGGCTTGGAAGAAGCCGTTACGGATAAAGCCAAACTCTGGCTTGACTCGGGAAAGATCTTCGGGCCGGAAACCGCCCAATTCGAGCGCTTCAATATGGCGGCACCGAGGGCTGTGATTGAGGAGGCCTTTGGGAGATTAAAGAAGGCACTGGAAAATTAAATAAAAGGTCAGTCCAAAAATCGGGCTACCCTTTTATTTAATATGCTCTTAATCGGGCGGCCCAAATACACCGATTGATGTTATGATTCCAAAAGACCGCAAGAGACAATCTCTAAGGGTGCGGACCCAAACCGTCCTTCGGAACCGGAGGCCGAATTGATTTTTCAATAACACGGTTCTGCGGTCTGCCTGATATGGTAAATGCCCTGCCTACGGAGAGCCTTGAACCATCGAAAAATGCTCCTTGCTCCCGCTCATATTGTAATGTCGGGGCACCCCCTTCCCACCCGCTTGATGGTTCCCCGCCCCGGCAAAGGGACGGATTGCTGCTGCGCGACCATCGCGTTGTCGGGGGTACGTTTCTTGTCCCTGCAGAAAAAAGAGCTGCCAGTGACGAGTTAGCCCATCCCCCATCATCACAGAAAAAGGCCGCACAGAAATGATTCCATCATTTCTGTGCGGCCTTTCTCTCTACAGCTTAAAATCGATAACAGCGGAGACGCCGACGCCTTCGACGCGATTCACGTTTGTAATATTGATGTTGTCAATGGGGATGAGGCCTTTGATACGGGCAATCTTACTGAATTTAAATTCAAGCTGGCCCACGGCTTTTACCTTATCCACTTGGGCTTTTGGCCCCACGACCTGGACAGCACCGATGTAGCCGCCCGTCCCCATACTGAGGATGGGCACGACCTTTGTTGCATAGTCCGTACTGACTTCATTTTGGGAAAAAATCTTGTTGATGAAGGTATTGATTTCTCCGCCAAACTGATTGACGAGGTAGCTGATACCGCCGAGTTTCAGAACGGATCCAAAATCAAAAGCCTGAGCCGTCATCACCCCACCGCCAAAGCACAAAAAGGGATGCGGCAAGAACACCTGCAATAAATTGTTTCTTGATCATTTTTGTCCTCCTACTTCCTGGCAGATATGTTTTCTCTATTGTACCCAAAAGATTTGGACAATTTGTGACAAAAAGAAAACTGCAGGGAGGGATGATCCCTTACAGTTCTTTTTTGAAATAGACGGTCACATGCTTTTTCCCAGCAAGCTGTTTTTCTCCCACTTCCGTAAAGCCAAGGTGCCGGTACATCGCCGCAAGCCAAGGATGACTCTTGGCCGTACCAAGGGTCACGGCGGGTGCATGAAGCAGCTTGGTCAAGATTTCTATTTCTACATAATGAAGGAGTTTAGTGGCGTTTCCTTGATGCGCCTCATCGGGATCCGTAATGAAGTGTCCAATATGGGGCACACCAAAGGGGCCAGGATGGTGCCCCCAAGGCATCCGCAGGGAAATGGCACTCACGAGCTTATGGTCCACAAAAAGACCAAAGGTCGGCTCTTCCTGGAGCCATTGTATGGCCTCTTCCCGCGTTTCATCCATGGCGTCAAAAGAAAGTGGATATGGCCGGTCAGTTGCGTAGCTTCGATGGAGGACGTCAAAATAAGCATCTCCATCGTCTTTAGTCAAGAGGCGGTATTCAACCACAAGGCAGCCTCCTTTTTGGGGTCCATTTCATCGCAGGAAAGGCATTGCGGAGCCAGGAACCGGCTAAGGAACTGACGGGTCCTTTTCTCCTTCGGATGGACGAGGACTTCCTGGGCACTCCCCCGCTCCACAATATAGCCATTTTCCATAAAGACAACTTGATCGGCCACTTCCCTGGCAAAGGCAATCTCGTGAGTCACAATAATCATGGTAATCTTTAATTTTGAGGCAATCTCTCGGATCACAGACAACACTTCTCACACGATTTCAGGGTCCAGGGCGCTCGTTGGTTCATCAAACAAGATGACCTTAGGATTCATGGCAAGGGCCCGGGCAATGCCAACGCGCTGCTGCTGACCGCCTGAAAGCTGGATGGGATAGGCATTCAGATATTCTGCCATGCCGACCTGCTGCAGGCAGGCAATGGCTTTTTCACGGGCTTCCTTTTTGGCCATTTTCTGGACCGTCACAAGCCCTTCCATCACATTTTGAAGAACGGTCATATTGGAAAAAAGATTGTAAAGCTGAAAAACCATGGCCGTATTGCGGCGGACATGAAGGATTTCCTTTTTGCTGGCGCGTTTCATATCAATGATGGGTTCCTCATCAAGCTGAAGCGTCCCTTTATCAGCGGGTCCCAAAAAATTAATGGTTCTCAAAAAGGTCGTTTTCCCACTCCCAGAAGGGCCTATGATGACTGTCACACTGCCCGTTGGCACCTCAAGGCTGACATCTTTTAGGACCGGGCGTTTCCCATAGCTTTTTTCAACGTGCTCAATGCGGATCATGCTAGATTCCCCTTTCTAAACCGATTGCTTCTAACTTCCATCTTCCCAAAAATAAATTCAAATCCGACGCCCATAAGCCAATAAAGGATTGCTACTGCCATATAGGCTTCAAAGTAGCGCATACTGTCTTCGCTGAACAATTTGGCTGCACCAAAAAGCTCAACTACGGTAATGACAAAGACGATACTTGTACTTTTCATAGTCGAAAGAAACTGATTGGCAAACATGGGCAGGGCCACCGTTACTGCTTGAGGGAAGATGACCCGAAAAAAAGCCTGAAGTCCTGTCATTCCAATGGATTTGGCGGCTTCTTTCTGACCTTCCGGTACTGCTTCATAGGCAGCTCGAAAAATCTCCGTTAAATACGCCCCGGTATGGAGGGTGAGCCCCACGACAGCTACTTGGAGGGCTGTTACTTTTTCCACGGGAAAATGAAATACGCCTTCTTGGTCCATGGCCATAACAAAAATGGGCAGTCCATAATAGACAAGATAGAGCAGGACCATATTCGGCAAGCTACGGCAGATGAGGACATAAAGGGCGGCCAGTTCCTTAAAAAGAGGGACTCTGCGGATTTCAAGAAAAGCGCAGAAAAGGGCCCAGAAAGTGCCTAGACAAACACTGCTGACAGTCAGTCCCAAAGTCACCTTGAGATAGGGAAAAATGTAGACGAGGCCTGAGACAATATAGGATGGATCAAAAAAAGCTGTACTATTCATATTCTCCTCCTATCACGGTCAAGGTGTCTTCTGAAATCCGAAAATGATGTTCAAGGGCCCGTCCCAATAAGGTAAGGGCAAAGATCATCGCCCCATAAAGGATGGCGACATCCACGTATAGTTCCAGATACCGCTGGGAATTTACGCCCATGAGTTCAGCTTGGCGCATAACATCAACAATGCCTACATTAAAGATCAAGGCCGTGCCTTTAAGGGTGCTGATGACCTCATTCACAAGAGGCGGGATGGAAAGCACAAAAGCCTGAGGAAGGACGATGCGCCGATAAATCTGGGCATCGGTCATTCCTAAACTGGCAGCGGCCTCTTTTTCTCCCGGCTGGATGGCCGCTAAGCTCCCACGCAGGATTTCCGCCCCATAGCCAGCAACGTGGAGTGCAAAGATCACCAAAACAAAGAGCAAGGGCGGCAGGTCCGACACATCCACGCCTGCACCTGAAAGAAGCTGGGGAACACCAAAATAGACAACAAAGAGTTGGACGATAAAGGGAGTACTGCGGATAAAGGAAATAAAGATTCGATAGCCCCCACTTACTATGCGCGATCCCTGATCCTTCCATACGGCCAGAAGGGCTGCCAAAATAAGTCCTGGGACAACGGATAGGAGCGTCACAAAGAGCGTTACGGAAAGGTAGCCGGCCAGTTTGGGCAGCGAGGCAAGCATATAGGCTGAACTGAAATAACTTCCTATTTTTGTTTCACTCCTTTCCTTGGTTCTTTATTTTGGCTGGACGGTGTAGTCCTTGCCAAGGTACTGTTCGGAGAGCTTTTTCAAGGTTCCGTCTGCCTGCATTTCTTTTAGCACCTTATCAATCTTTTGGATGACGGATTCAAACTTAGGATCCTTACGGAACATGAAATAGGTCGGAACAGACTGGAAGACGGGGCCAACAGAAACAACAGGGAGATTCTTGTCCTTTCGGGCCGCAGCCACGACATATTCATATTCTCCTGCGGCATCTGCCCGTCCTGTTGCAACAAGATTCAGGTTTTCCGCAGATCCCTTATCACTGTAAATGGCCTCAATGGCATTGCCATTTTTCTTATTGAGATCGTTGATGAGATCGCGGAACTCAGAATTTGCCGTAAGGGCAACCTTCTTTCCCTTGAGGTCGTCGAGACTCTTGATGTCCGTACGGCCTTCTTTGACAACAAGTTTCCGAGCCGTGTAGTTATTGGGCACATTCGTATAAAGGTACTTTCCTTCGCGAGCCGGATTGCGCCGCATTTGGTTGGCGATGGCATCAACTTGTTTGGAGTTCATGGCAACAATGGCAGCATCGACGGCCATTGCCTTGAATTCAAAATGCAGACTCGGATCACGGCGTTCCACTTCCTTAAGGATTTCCACATCATAACCGGTGAGGTTTCCCTTATCGTCCGTATAGGTGAACGGTTTCGCCGTTCCACGGGTGGCCACCACAATCTTTTGAGCCTCTTTATGGGGGACATTCCCTTCTTTTTTATCATTTCCGCAGCCGGCCAAGGCAACGACAGCAGCGACAACGGTCAAAACAGCCGTCCATTTTTTCACGCGGTTTATCTTCATCATACTTCCTCCCCTGATTCTACACTTAGGAGCGGCCAAAGTGACTCCATGGTCCCCTTGGGCCAATTCCTCGTTTGTTCCATAACTTTTCCGGCCCAGTTTTCATCCTTCGAAAGGGCCAATTTTTCAAATAGGTCTTCCTCTGTAAAGGGTCGATTGGGCGACCCTGGCGGTGCGGATTCCTCTGCCGTGATGACCTTTCCCGATCTTGTCTGGACTGTTACAACAATCCTGCGCACACTTTTGGGGACACGCGGCAAATCACGGCTCCGCTGCATTCTGGGTAAGGCTTTTGTAAAGCTTTCCGGGACCTTTTCCAGATCAAAGAATCGGTCTTCTACGCACCCTTGGGTCAGAACCTGATAAGCGACGTATTCCATGGAAAACTTCCCTTCCACTCCTGTTAGAGGCGCCTCATAGCGAAGGGCTTTATCTGCGCCAGGCGGAAAATGAAAAACAATTTTTTGAAGGTCATCGAGCCGAATACCCTGCTGCCATAGCTTCTTACAAGCAGCTTCCCCACCAATGGCGGCACTGCAGTAAGGATGGGTCTTCATCCATAACCCGGGATCGAGGATCTGCCCTTTATTGAGCCAGTTAGACTCAAAAAATTCAGCACTACCCGTTGGTGCTGAAAAGGTTTTCAGCCATCCCGTTTGGGAATTGAAGGGTGTTTCCCTAGCGGACAGCCCGACAGCGGTTACAAGGTCAAAGGCAAAGACCGCGTTTCTTGCAGCAAAGCCTGAATGAAGGGGTTTTCCATCACTGCCGGCCTGCATCCCCAGACCGCCGGACTGACTGCCGCAGAGGGATAAGAGCTGCGCCGTTTTAGACTCGTCAAGTTGGGCCCATTTAGCTAGGGCGCAGGCGCCGCCCAAAGGGCCCAAGGTTCCTGTGGAATGCCACCCCTGCCATTTATGTTCGGGATTGACAAGACTTCCCAATAGGCCTTCCAATTCAGCGCCCACAACATAGGCGGTCAAGAAGTCTTTGACTGACTGCCGCGACGCCATAACAGAAAGGAGGACGGAAAAAAGAACGGTACTGAAATGACCGGCAATATTTGATTGGGCATCATCAAGGTCAAGATAATGGGAAGCAAACCCGTTATAAAAGGCAGCAAAAATGGGGTAGCTGGTTCCCTTCTGTCCCACCATAAGACCCTTACCGGCAAACCCCTGGGCCCAGTGTGCCGCCGCCTTGACTTTCTGCCTCCCTACCGCCCGATAAAGGGAAGCGAGGTAGTCCAAGAACGCTCTTCTTGCTTCCAGCAAAAGATCGTCCCGATGGGTCAGATCTGTTTCCTTGATGAGCCGGACAATGGTTCCCGTAATGTCATCCATGGTTTCCACCCCTGCCGCTTTTATTTAGCGAATTTTGCCGCCCGGTCATTAGGCTCTTCCCAAATTGACATATCCGGGCCTTTAGGCACAATGCGCGGAAAATCTTCAAAAGGCGTGTGATCTACATAATAAAAACGCTTGCGCATGGAGTCAAAATCCGTATTCTTTCCAAAGGCCGGATGGGAATAAAGATCCTTTGCATAATTCCAAAGATTGGGATAATCCACGAGCCGTTTTTTGTTCACATAATATTTTTGATAGAACACAAGATCGAAACGGGCAAGGGTCACATAAAGCCGAATATCCGGATCGGTGATGGTATCGCCAAATAGGTAGCGCCGTGAACTAAGACGTTTTTCCAGCCAGTCCAGACGGTCAAAGACTTTATTGTAGTAGAATTCATAATCCTTCTGGCTGGTAACAAGGGCTGCCAGGTTGACTGCAAGATTGACGTCAGCATAGATGATGTCATTGAGGGCATCAATATCATCATGCAGGGCTTCTGGATAAAGATCCGGTGCGTCAGGACGGAAGTATTTTTTCCAGGCCGTTTCCAGCTCCGTCGTAAGGTCGTGGTAGTCATTATTGACAACAGCGCCCGTTGTGACATCAACAATGGCAGGAACGGTGCTGCGCTGATCATAATGAGGATTGCCTTTTCGATAGCATTCCCCCAGGGAATGAACCTTCAAAACAGGGTCAACGCCGTCGGGATCAAGGGTGAAGAACCAATCACCAACAACACCGGCAGGACGCAGGGGATCGACAACCCCCTTGGAAATCACTTGATCAAGACCTAACAGATCGATGGCAATGGCAATCCTATGAGCCCACGGACAATGGCGGGACCAAATGAGACGATACCGTCCCGCTTCCACAGGAAGGAAACCCGGTCCTTCACCAAAGGGCGTCGTAAACTGCGGTTCCTCGTCGTCAGCATATTTTTGGCGACGATTGAAGTTGGAATGGTCCTGTCCATCATATTCCTTTTGAACCGTATGGGCCCGGGGATTACTGGAATGAAACTCGGAAAAATCAATGGGGCATGGGTTCATGGCTTTTTTTACCGTAACCTTTTTCCATTCTGCTGCGATTTCAGGATCTTTTGCAAAACTCATCTTATCCGCTTCTTTAATTCCTATATATTTTCTATGTTTTTGGTTATGCCCTATATCATAGCACTTTAGTCTAATTTGTCAATCAATTTTTTTCATAAACTATATTCTTATTATTAATAATCTTAATGATATGATTATAAAGCCGTTTATTGGGATGGCTTGAGATAAACCGTGTTTCTATGCGCTTTATCGCACAAAAAAAGCTTTTCGCATCAGCCAATCAAACTGCCTCTGCGAAAAGCCAACAAATAAAGCATTGATTTCTTATCCTACTGAAAAACTAGTAATTTGTAAGATCCATCTCATGAAAAATCTCCCCGTCAAGGGTTTTCCACGTGACTTTGCTGCCCTTTATGACGAGGTAGCTATGGGGCGAATTCTCTTTGGGTAAGGTCACGGACCCAGGATTGAGAACCCAGTGATCTGTCCCAAAGGGCGTCCAATTAGGCACATGGGTATGGCCATGGAGCAGGATATCACCTGGGCCCAAGGGCGGCAAGGCACTCAGGTTATAATGATGGCCATGGGTCACAAAATAGGTCCGTTCCCCTACCATCATGAGGGCATAATCCGCCATGATAGGGAAAGCAAGGACCATTTGATCAACTTCACTGTCGCAATTGCCCCGTACAGCCGATATGGGGCAAGGCGCGTTCGTAAGTAGCGCAATGACTTCCTTAGGGGCATAGCCTTTGGGAAGATCATTGCGGGCCCCATGGTATAGCAGGTCCCCCAACAGAAGCATTCGTTCCGCCTTTTCCCGTGCGGCTGCTGCCATGAGTTTTTTCGTGTAAAAACCCGAACCATGAAGGTCAGACGCTACGATAATCTTCTTCATCCTTCTTCCTCCTCCAGATAATAACGGATCTCGTCGAGGCAGCGAGGAAAGAGCACAATTTCTTCATAGTCAGAAACGATGAATTCCTGCCGGCCCATGCGCTGACACATGGATTCCAAAGGATCATAATAGCCGCTTACATTGTAGATGAGGCAGGGCGCGGTGCACTTTTTGAGGCGTCTTAGGCTCATGATTTCAGAGATCTCTTCCAAGGTTCCTGGCCCGCCGGGAAGGGCAATGAAGGCTTCGCCCAGGTCGATCATCCGTCTTTTGCGATCTTCCATGGTTTTCACCGTATAAAGCTTTGTGAGCCGGTCATGGACCTTATCCGGGGTCTTCAAAAATTCCGGGATGACCCCAATGACGGGACCTCCCTCGGCAAGCACCGCGTCCGCTACGGCACCCATAAGGCCAATCTTGCCACCTCCATAGATGAGGGTATGGCCATTTGTGCCAATCCAGTGTCCCAGTTCTTTGGCTTTTTCTTGGTAAATGGGATCCGCACCAAACTGGGATCCACAGTAGACGGTGATATTCATAGAAAACTCCTTTGGATAATTGAGGAAAAGGACCCACTCCGCAAGGGGCGTGGATCCAAAGTAATCAGAGAATGCTTAGTTCTGAGTTAAGAAGGTCGGTGACGAACATGTGACCAGGAGCATGCGTAATCATAAACTCAGGTTTTACGGCCATGGCGACGGCTTGAGGCGTTACGCCGCAGGCCCAGAATACAGGAATTTCCCCAGGACCAATGGTGCTTGGTTCCCCAAAATCAGGATGATTGATGTCCTTGATCCCGATGGCGGCAGGGTCCCCCATATGAATGGGAGCGCCATGGACGTTGGGCATACGGCTTGTGACCTGGACGGCACGGATGGCGTCCTTCATCTTCATAGGGCGCATAGAAACAACAGTTGGTCCATGGAAGACGCCGGCGGGGATGCATTCGCGGTTCGTAATATACATGGGAACGTTGTGCCCTTCCGTGATGTGGCGTACTTCAAGGCCCGCGTCAAGGAGCGGTCCTTCAAAGGAAAAGCTGCAGCCGATAAGAAAGGCGACAAGGTCATCACGCCAATATTGTTCAAGGGTGGCCACTTCTTCTGCCATCTCGCCGTGACGATAGATGCGGTATTTGGGAATGTCATAGCGCAGGTCGGCACCGGGCGCGGCAAGGCGCGGCTCGGGGTTTCCCACTTCCGTTACATCAAGGATGGGGCAAGGTTTGGGATTGCGTGTTGCAAAAAGGAGAAAATCAAAGGCCAGGTCCTTGGGCAAAATGACGAGGTTTGCTTGAGCGTAGCCATTGCAAACGCCAGAAGTCTGACCTGTAAAGCGGCCGGAACGAACAAGCTCACGAAAAGCGGTCGGTTTCATGGTACTGCAGTCCATTGTCATGCCTCCTTTTGCCGTCTAAGCGGCATCCTTGTAAAATATACTTATGCTCCTTTCACTATACCCTATCTTGATGGCTTTGTGAACTCTTTTTTCAGCGGCAAAGGCCGCCGCCCGTAGGCAGCGGCCTTCATTTCAGGAAATGAGTGCGTTCCACTGACGGGCAGGACCCGTCATGCCAGATTTTGAGGAAAAGGAACCTGTTGCTAGAAAGACCATAACGAGGTCCCAGGTACGAAACATCTTTTCTTCTGCCATTTTAATCATGAAGAATCCCTCCCTTTCAGATTGGTTCAAATGAGCTGGGAAGATCAGTTTCCCTTCAAGAAACGGATTTTGATTATTCCTTTCTTGAATGTTTTTCATTATACGCTCCTTTTCGTTCACGTAAAGGCCTTCACAAATCCTTCACAATTTCAATTTGCAAGTTCATTTATATTGTAATTAATTTTACTTAATCTCGAAAAACTTATCACATTTCACCAATTTCTTGAGTTTATTTTCATTTAACCGTTCTATTTTATCAGTAAAAATCCACACGAGATAGGATTTCCTTTTCTCATGTGGAGGGCAATATTTTTTAGGATCTGTATTTTTCTGAACAACAAGCATCCTCAGGCAACGGTCATGGTCACATCCCCTTTGCGTCTTTGAAGGCGCCCCATCTTGTGATAGAGGTAGAACCAGTAGCTTGAAAGGACGGTAAGAAGGATAACCCAGGAAATGGGCCAAGACAAATAAACAAGGGAAACAGGGCAGTTCGGGGCGCCGAGGTAGGCAATCCAGCCCAGGCGGAAGACGCAGGTCGCAAAAAGGTTCACGACCATGGGAGCAACGGAAATCCCGAAGCCGCGGATACTGCCAACGAGGACGTCTGCAATGCCAAAAACAAAATAAGGGGCGGTCACCCACAAAAGCCGTTCTACACCATAAGCGATGACATCAGGGTTGCTGTTAAAAAGGCCAATCATTTCCGGTGCCCAGAGCCGCGCGGCAATGGCCTCCATGATGCCTACACAGGTCACAAGGCTGACACAGATTGTAACAACCCGTTTCACGCGCTCCCATTTACCGGCGCCCAGGTTTTGTCCCACAAAGGTCATGCTCGCCTGATGGAAGGCATTCATGAGGATATACATGACGTTTTCAATGTTGGCCGCGGCGCCGCAAGCTGCTACGACCAGACTGCCATAAGTATTGATAGCGCCTTGGATGACGACGTTGGAAAGACTGAAAAGACAGGCCTGGATGCCCGCAGGAACACCGATACGGCAAAGGTCATAAAGGGCGTTGCGATGGATGGCAAGGCGCCGAACGTCAAAACGCCAGGGCCCTGTTTCCTTGCTAAGGCAGCGAAGGACCAAGAAGGCACTGAGGGCCTCACTAATGATGGTCGCAAGAGCTACACCGGCCACATCAAGCTTCAGGAAAATGACAAAGATGAGGTTCAGCACCACATTCGTCACGCCACTAATGATGAGGAAGAAAAGCGGCCGCTCCGTATCACCAATGGCGCGCAGCGCTGCCGTCCCATAGTTATAGGCCATGAGAAAGAGGGTTCCTGAAAAATAGATACGCATATAAAGGAGCGCTTTATCATAGACATCCGGCGGTGTACTCATCCAGTGCAAGACGTAAGGAATGAAGATGATGGCAACGCTCCCCATGATAAGACCGCCTACAAGGGCAACGGTCATCGCCGTATGAAGGGCATGGGAAATTTCCCGGTCCTTATCTCCGGCGCCAACATAGTTGGCAATGAGGACATTGACGCCAACGGAAATCCCAACCAGCATGTTGATGAAGAGAAAGATGGTTGATGTCGAACTGCCAACGGCAGCAAGGCTGCTATAGCCCGCAAACTGACCGACCACAATGACATCGGCCGCGTTAAAGGCAACCTGCAGAAGGCTTGTCAGCATGACGGGCACACTGAAAAGAAGAATTTTCCCAAGCAGAGGTCCGTGCGTCATATCAAGATTGCGTCTTTTTCTCACAGCCATGTTCCTCCAAGCTTCCATGATTTCCTTATTCTACCATATTGTGTGATTTATTTGTAAACAATTTATGGGGTAAATTGGGCGAAAAGTCGGGTGATGGAGCCTAAGCGGTTAACTAAGGCGCTGCTAGGGCAGCTTGGCTAAAGCGGGCGATATGAAATGAAAGATGACCCTTGGCTAAGACGATTCGCCTGGCTTAGGAGGCTAGGAGGCTGAAAATCGGAGGGGAAAAGACCGTAAGACGTGCATCGAACCTAAAGAAAAAAAATATAAAGAAAGCCTCAAACCGAATCAAGACACGAATTCGGTTTGAGACCTTCTTGTTGGACCAGCAATATTTTTATTTTTAATTAACCTAAAGATGTTTTACAGCATGAAATTAGGAAGCAATTTCTTCTTATTAGCTCTATCTGGTTCTATCTTTTTCCTTAGAGACGGCATATGCTGTTCTTCCTTACCAGGGTGGGAGACCATGAAAGGGTTCATGAATTGAACCCCTTCATGGAGCGATTTTGGTAAGACGTCTACACACGAGAAGGAGCAAGGGGCATTTTTCGATGATTCAAGGCTGTCCGTAGGCACAAGCTCTGCTGGCCAGGCAGACCGCAAAACCGTGTTATCGAAAATATATTCGGCGCCCTCTCTTGAAGAGGGATGGTTTGGCGCCGTGCGTTGGGCCTTTCAGCTAGTTATCACAGGCAGCTTTAGCCTTCCTGCTTGCAGGTTTAGGCGTCTGCATCAATCCCCTATCACTTTCATTTCTTAACGGTCAAGGTATGGCCGTTTTTATGGATGGTGCCGTGATTGACAAGCTGCGTCACAACGGAGTCTTCTGTCAGGTCCCACACGGCGCCTTTTTCAACGGTCACAGAAAGGGTGCCGTCCGCTTTTGACGCCGCACGATTTTCTTCAATTTGGGTCGAACCCGTAAAAGTGCTTCCCGCCCCCAAAGTGAGGTCCAGTTTGGAAATGGTATCGGTCACAATGCGGCCGGAAAGAGTCTGGTCCTTGGTCGTAATGACAGCATCTCCTCCATTGACACCAGCTTTCCCCCAGCCCCTCGAGGCGCTGTTACCCGAGACACGGATAAGGGCTTTTTGGGCCTCCTCCTGCTTAATGTCCACATGGTCCAGGAAAATACGGCATTTCGTGTTGGTTACATAAATGACATCGCCTTTATGAACCATAAGGGATCCCCCGACCATGGAAAAAGTACTCTTGCCTTCTTCCGCATCGCCGCTCATGGATTGATAGATCATGATTCCCTGCGTATTTTCTTCTTGGATTGTTTTAGGGCCCATCAGGCGCGATTCATCCATGGCGCCTTCCAAACTGCAGTCCGTAAGGGAAATACTATTTTTGCCTTCAATAACGGCCCCTTCAGAATGGGCCGCACGCAAAGCCGCTCCTGTTACGGCAATATCTGCTGTGGAGTAGATGGCCGGGGATCCATGTCCCTTGGTCTCAAACGTGCCGCCAGTAACGCGGACCGTTCCGCCCCCTCGGTCGGAACGAATGGCCGCAGCGGAATCTCCCTCTGTCAAGACCTTTACGTCAACGGCCTTCATGCTGGCTCCGCCTGTTGTCTGAAGACCGCCGGAATTGCGTCCTGTCGTATGGATGGTGACATTTTGTGCCGATACTTTCGTACCTTTGCCGTAGCTAAAAAGGGCGTTGCCATTGGGTGCGTTTGACGTAATGGCTGTATCTTCCACAGTAAGCGCTGCCCCATCCGTTGCCAAAACAGCTGCATTCATGCCGTAGAAGTCGCCGCCTTCCGTAGAAGACGAAGTGCCGCCCAATTTTTCGATTTTGCTGCTTTTTAGCGTGACTGTGGCACCTTTGACGCGCAGGGCATTTTCATTGCTCCCTGTGGAGGTATAGGTCTTTTCCGTAAGGGTTTGCGCCTTAGTTACGGTCACCTTCGCAGTTCCCTGCATCACCGTTTGCGGTGGATTGAAGCCGCCCATTCCCCCTTGCGGCGGCATTCCTTGCGGGGGCATTCCATCCGGCGGAGGACTAGGCGGCAGTGGCTGTGAAGAGGCACTGGAAACACGCAGGTCCGTACTTGCCGCTTCACACGCAGCATAAAAAGATGTCCCTAGGGGACTCATAAGAAGGGCCGCCAATACGGCCGCTGTCATTTTTTTCATGGCAATCACCTCGGATTCTATCATAAGGGAATGAAGTGAAGGCGGGATGAAGAACCTTTTTTAGTCAGAGCAAAAATCGCTCTGATTTGTTGAACATACGTGAACCCTTTGCTATAGGACATATTGATCTGAGGCAAGGGGCTCATGGCCTATCGTACAATGGGCCATCTCACGTTTGGGGACAGTTGGTGCCTGGGTGCTTTTCCTCCTAACCACGTGTCGTCACTTCCAGCGCCCAGCTTATCAGGCAAGAGGCTTTTTCAGCCTATGGACCTATACGCAGCCAGCAGCGTTGTCGCCCACAACCTCAATCTCCTCGCTATACACAAACCGTATGCCGTCGTCGATGAAGCCGGGTGCTCTTAGCCGCTGACCACGTCTATGCCCTATTTAAAAAAAGCAAATGGAAATAAAAAATCGTGAGGAAAAAAGCGCAGTCTACGTAACATAAATCACGCCGAGTTAATACAGGGTAGCAAGCGGTCCAGCTGTCACGAGCCTACGGCTCTAGCTATCAAGCTAAAACTTAATTCGCCCTCAAACATGTTCATCGTCATTCCGCTTCGCTCCAAAAGCATCCTTCGAAACTCCGGGCGAATCTGCCTTGTTCCCGCTCGCAAGAAAAAAAAGGAAACGTCGGGCAAAAACCAGTCTCATCATCCACCACCATAAAGGAGGTCATGTCATGATCCCACTTGATGGTTCCCCGCCTTGGTAAGGCGGATTGATGCTGCGCACCGAGCGCTAAGGCAAAACACGTAGGAAAAATGACCAAATGCCGCAATAACTTTTATCGTGCACGTCCCTTGTTAGCACAAAAGAAAATCGTACCGCGATTGTGAAACAATTCCTACGTGTTTTCTGTACTTTTTTAAGAACCCCATGTGCCACCTCTTCCCATTTTTCCAAAAAAAAGCCGTGAAAAAATGAACAAATCATTTTTCACAGCCTCTCCCCATCCCTTATTCTCCAAGGGAACGTCCCATGTCATAGGCTTTTTTTAGGGCCGGGTGACCTTTAATGTCGCCGACACGCGTTACGCCGCCCGCAAAGACGGTGCCTGTAAGGTGCGCTTTTGGAAAGCATTCAATCCAGCCTTCCAGACTTGTGATGGATCTTGACGGCGTCTTTGCTCCCTCTTCCGCAGCGCTTGCAAGAAAATAAATGTCACGGAACTTGTAATCTGACGCAAATAACGGATTGGCCCGGTCAAGAAGGGTCTTTAGCTGACCTGTCAGGCCATAGTAGTAGACAGGAGAAGCAAAGACAATCACATCACTTGCTTTCATTTCTGCCGTAATGGCTTCCGCATCATCATGAAGGATGCAGTGCCGCGTTTCCTGACAGGAAAGACAGCCTTGGCAAAATGCCAGTTGCTTTCCGGCAAGGCTCACTTTTCCACCTGATATCCCGCTTCTTCCGCGCCTTTTTGAAAGGCATCACAAAGCGTTTCAGAATTTCCCCCTTTGCGAAGGGAACTTGAAATGATGAGGACTTTTTTCGTCATAAGGGCATGCTTCCTTTCTTCTTTTCTTTCAGTATAACGAGAAAGGGACATCCCTTCCAATACTTATGATGTAGGGAATTCCATGCGTAAAAGCTATGATATTTTTTATCAGAACCAAAATCGCTCCGATTCGACGAAAAATGCACGAAAAAGCTCATGCTGCTAAAGCCATAAAGGCACTGCTTTGATGCCGTGAAGCTGGGATGCTGTGAGGCTAAAAGACCAGAAGGGAAAACACCGTAAGGCCCTAACGACAGTGTGAAAGCTGTGTTATCAGGAGTATGTTCTGCAAGACGACATCCAAAAGGAGCCGATAAGAATCACTTCTTATCGGCCCCGTGCCTTTTGCTATTTCTTATTTAAAGGTTGCGTCGGCATAAGCCTTCAGTTCGTCCCTAAAGGCTGGATGAGCGACGGAAATCATGGCATAGGCCCTTTCTTTCAAGGTAAGGCCTGTGAGATGGGCCACGCCGTATTCGGTAGCGACATTTTGGATGAGGCCGCGCGGTGCGGAAATGGTACTTCCGGCAGGAATGGAAGCAAGAATATTGGAATGAAGCTGCCCTTTCTTATCTTTGCGGGCCGAATTGATGCAAATATAACCCGCCCCGCCCGGAGAAAGGAAAGCCCCTTCGAGAAAGTCCAGCTGGCCGCCCGTACCGGAAAGCTGGCGGGTTCCGACAGATTCAGCATTTTCCTGTCCCATGAGGTCAAGCTGGACACCGCCATTGATACTAATGAAGTTTGACAGTTTTTCCATGTTGCGCGGGTTGTGGATATAGTCCACATCGGCAGGATAGAAAAGATCCGGGCGATCGTTCAGCCACTGATAAAGTTCCGCACTGCCGCTTGCAAGGTTCCATGCGGCAAGACCGGTATTGATTTCCTTCCTGCGACCCGTCAGTTTCCCGGCTTGATAGAGCATCAGGAAGGCATCGCTGATGGTTCCCGTATGGCAGCCCAGATCTTCCTTATCGGATTTTGCGAGCATCTCGGCAATGGTAAAGGGAACCGTTCCCACACCAAGGGACAAGGTGGCGCCATTTGGGATTTCATTGACGACATATTCAGCAATCTTGATGTCCGCTTCCGACGGTGTACGGTACTTGTTGGCAGCAAGCGGTGCGTGTTCCCCTTCGACGATGAGATCAGCGTCGTCAAGGCTCACGCGGTGAGAACCATCCACACCCTGAAGAGTCGGCATGTGTTCATTGACTTCAAATATGACGGTCCGGGCTTTTTTCATGATGGTCTTCCAGGCATAGCTGGCAAGACCCAATCCGCAGCAGCCATTTTCATCAGGCTTGGAGACCGGAATGCAGGCGACGTCAACGGTTAGGTATTCACGGAACATCTGCGGCAAAAGGCGAAGCAACATGGGAGCAAAATGGATCTGTCCAGCCGAGAAGTACTTGCGTTCCGCGTTTCCCAAATGCCAGCTGTAGTAATCAAAGCTTTCGTGGTCCGGGTCGCATTCAACGACGGCAATGGATGGCCGGTAGACAAGACCGCCGCGGATCTTGACATCCGTTACGGCCCCCTTTCTTTTAGCAAGGGCGGCATCCATCAGTTCCGGGAAGCCGGAGCCAAAACCAAAATCAACCCAGTCGCCGCTTTTAATGGCTTCTGCCGCTTTGTCAGCGGTCACAACTTTACTGCGATATTTTTCAAGCATAACGATACTCCTTTCAGGAACTGAATTTACCTTCTTTCATGGATCCATTCAGGATGCCAACGGTCTTCGGCGCTCCGCGTCTTTTGAGGGTGCCCCAAAGCAAAAAGGGCAAAGGCCTCTTCCTTAACAGGAAGGCCAAGGAGTTTTTTTACGGCAAGGGCTCGCTCGCGTCTTGGATAAACGCCCATCAATGTTCCGCCAAGCCCCAGTTCTGCGGTCTTGAGCCAGAGGTTTTCCGCGGCACAGGAGGCATCGATGGGAGCAAATTCAGAAACGATGCAGTCAGTCACATAGGTGATGACAATAAGGACCGGGGCCTTTGCGCCAAATGCCGCGTAGGGGCTGGTATCACAAAGCGCCTGTTGAAGCTTTTGTCATAAATGACGTAAAACCGCCAAGGCTGCTGGTTGCACGCCGAAGGCGCCAGCATGGCGGCGCGAAGAAGTGCCATCACCTGACTTTTGGCCACAGGTTCGTCCGTAAATGCCCGGACACTGGTCCGACTCTCAAAATGTCCATCAAGGTCTCCTTTTTGCTTTTCCCAGATACGCCGCAACTCTAGACAGCATGCTGCCTAGAGTTGCGTGTAAAGAAGGGTTTCAGACGGTCCAAGGATAAGAGGGGGATGGCTTAGACCGTCAGATGGAAGGAAAAACCTGCAATATCACCATCAAGGTAGATAAAGGTAATCTTTCCTTCTTCATTTCTTCGAATGGTATTTTCTTTGAAGGTGATGCCTTTAGAGGCGAGGTCTTTCATGGCCGCCTCAACATCATCGGTCTGGAGAGCAATGTGCCCGTGCGTTCCGATCTGGTTATGCTTCATCACTTCAAAAGCCGTGGAAACAAAGGTATGGGTATCGTTTTCGTGGCCGGTTTCCATGTTGAAGAGATGGCACAAAAGACTGACAAGCTTTTTGGCCTCGGCCTCATTTTCACAATTGATGCCAACATGTTTCAGTCGATAGGTTACTGCCATGGTGGGCATTCCTCCTCATTTGAGCATAGTCATTGGGCCTTGTCATGACAAGGTACTCCCCTATTGTACCATAGGCCGTAAGGAAAGTCCCTGATCAAAATCAATCATGGGTATGGAGGATGGCTCCTTTATCCGCAGAAGATACAAGGGCTGAGTATTTCTTAAGGAGCGGAGACGTTGCCTTCACAACAGGGGTAAAGTGTTTACGCCGCGCGGCCAGTTCCTCGTCAGAAAGATCCACAGTCAGTGAGCGGTTCGGGATATCGATGTGAATGATATCGCCGTCTTCAATAAGGCCAATGGGACCGCCAGCGGCCGCTTCCGGAGAAATATGACCAATGCAGGGCCCACGGGTCGACCCGGAAAAACGCCCGTCTGTAATAAGGGCCGTGCTTTCATCCATGCCGCGTCCCACAAGAAGGGCCGTGACAAGGAACATTTCCCGCATGCCAGGGCCGCCTTTCGGGCCTTCATAGCGCAGGACAATGACTTCGCCAGCATGGATTTCGCCGTTTTCAATGGCCGTAATGGAGTCTTCCATGCTGTTAAAGACGCGGGCCTTGCCCGTGAACTGGTGCATGGACGGTTTGACACCACTGGCCTTGACGACAGCGCCATCAGGAGCCAGGTTGCCATGGAGGATAGCAATGCCGCCCTGCTTGTTTTTCGGTGCCGACCGAGGATAAATGACATCATTTTCCACAAGGGGTTGGGCTTCCAGCACTTCCTTGATGGAGTGACCCGTGACCGTGATCTGGGAATCATCAATCTTATCCTGGATGGCCTTTAGGACGGCAGGAATACCGCCGTTATCATGGAGCACATCCACAGCATAGGCGCCGGACGGACGCAGGTTGCACAGATAGGGTACCTGCCGGCTGATCCGGTCAAAGTCATCAAGGGTGATGTCCGCATGGGCTTCATGGGAAATGGCCATCAGATGCAGGACGGAGTTTGTAGAAGCGCCAAGGGCCATGACAGCCTTGATGCCATTGAGGAAAGCTTCTTTGGTAAGGATCTTATCCGTGGAAAGGCCTTCTTTAACCATCTTTACGATGCGTTTGCCGCTGGCACGGGCAAGGCGCCGTTTTTCCGACGCGACAGCCGGGCAAGTACCCATAAAGGGCAGGGTGAGGCCCAGGACTTCGGCCAAGGCACTCATGGTATTGGCCGTCCCGAACATGGAGCAGGAACCCACCGTCGGAAGCGATGCCATTTCCATCTTGCGAAGTTCATCATAGGTCATCTTGCCGACCTGATATTCACCGACAAATTCGCGCAGGTTGCTCAGGCAGATATTGGTCCTGCCATTGCATTTACCGGCAATCATAGGGCCGCCCGTTACGACAATAGCCGGGATGGACAAGCGGGCTGCCGCCATCATCATCCCCGGTACAATCTTGTCGCAGCTGGCGATGAGCACGACACCGTCAAGCTGGTTGCCTTCGACAACAGCTTCTACGGAGTCGGCAATGATCTCACGGCTCGGCAGGGAGTAGCGCATACCGCAGTGGCCTTGGCAGAGGCCATCGCAAAGGGCAATGGTGTCGAATTCGCGGGGAATCCCGCCGCCTTCAAGGATACCATCGCTTACATCCCGGGCCAGTTCACGGAGATGGATATGGCCAGGGACGAGTTCACTAAAGGAGTTAGCAATCCCAATCATGGGTTTGCGGAAATCATCTTCCTCGAGACCCATGCTGTAAAGCAGTGCCCGGTTTCCGCTGCGCCCCACTCCATTGACAAGGATACCGCTTCGCTCGTCCTTGTAACGCAATTCTTCTTTGTCACTCATGGGGAATCCCTCTTTCTAAGGAAAGGCGCATGCCCTTCCTCTTCCTTTTCTAATTGCTCGATCGCCGCTTGTTTGATCAGCGATTACAGTTCAAGGCCTCGCTTGAAGGCCTTTTGGTTCGATTCTACCACTTTCTTCTTGCCGCCGAAACGGTCTTCGATAGCTTTAAGGCAGCCTTCAGCACCCAAAAGTCCCGTCTTTTTGCTCATGGTTCCCAGGGCAACGAAATTGGCGCTTTGGATACTGCCAAGGGCAATGGCTTCACTGCGATACGGAAAACCGATATGTTCACCTTTGGCGCCCGCCTTTGGCGTAACTTCCTCGCTGTCATAAAAGACGATTGTGTCATCACGGAAAGCGTCAACATAACGGTCGTAGGCAACCTGGGCCAGGCAGAGGATGATATCCGGGGAAGCAACATTCGGATAGCCGATTTCCCCATCGCTTATGATGACATCCGTTTTCGTGAAGGTTCCGCGAGCTTCGGAACCATAGGACGCCGACATAGTTGCGTTCAGGTTTTCTTCATAAAGGGAAGCTGCAAGACCCATGACTTCGCCAACAGAAACAACCCCTTGTCCGCCGACACCACTCAAAACGATTTCTTTTTTCATCTTCAATCCTCAACTTTCTGGGCTTCAATGATCCGGGCATATTCCGTATAGTAATCATCCCGCGGTTCGTTCTTCAGGCAGCCCACAACGAGTTTCCCTTTCAGCTCTTCCGGAGACAGTTTCGCCGCCTGGCTGACGGTGACGCTCTGCTCGTTCATGAGCTTGAGCATGCGGGAAGCTTCACCTAGTTTATTGAATTTCCCATAGTGGGTCGGGCAGGCACTCATGACTTCAATGAGGGAGAACCCTTTGACCTGCATTCCTTCCTTGATGAGCTTGCGGATCATGAGGGGGTTATAGGCCGTGGCACGGCCAACGTAGCTGGCTCCTGCGGCAATGGCAAGCTGGCAGATATCAAAAGCCTGTTCAACATGGCCATAAGGAGAGGTCTGGGTAATGCTGTGGGTCGGCGTCGTGGCGGAATACTGGCCGCCGGTCTGGCCATAGTTATAGTTATTGGAAATGATGGCCGTCACATTGATGTTGCGGCGGGCCGCATGGATGAGGTGGTTGCCGCCGATGGTCGTGCCGTCGCCGTCACCCATGGTGACAAGGACATTGAGGTTCGGATTGCCAAGGGCAACCCCGGTTGCGGCCGCAAGGGCACGGCCGTGCGTCACGTGCATGCAGTTGATGTCCAGGTAGTCATCAACACGGCCAAAGCAGCCAATCCCGCTGACAAGGGCCATGTCGTGCTTATCCACTTCCAGTTCAGCCATGACAGCGGCAATGGACTGGAGCACAATGCCGTGGCTGCAGCCGGCGCACCAGGTCTGCGGCAATTTATCAAAGAGCATATAATCCTTGTAGGACTTCATTATTCCCGACCTCCTTTAACAGCGCTTACAACTTCCTCCGGGGTAATGAGGACGCCATCGGTGCGGTTTGCTTGAACAACCCTGGCACCATAGTCATTGTATTTGCGGACTTCACCAGCCAGCTGACCCATGTTGAGTTCGGCAACGACAACGGTCTTTGCCTGCTGAAGGGCTTTGCGGATGGCTTTTTCCGGCATGGGCCACACGGTTACAAGCTGCAGCATCCCTGCTTTGACGCCTTCCTTACGGAGCAGATCGACGGCTGTACGGGAGCTGCGGACAGAGCAGCCAAAGGAGATGATGACCGTATCTGCATCTTCCATCTGATATTCACGGGTGATGGTGATATCATCAGTATGATTTTCAATCTTATCAATGAGATAATGGGTTACGCGGTTAATATTTTCCGGCGTCGGTCTGAATTCACCTTTTTCATCATGGGTGGAACCCGTCGTTCTCATAAGGAGGTCTCGGTCTCCGGCACCAACCATGGGAGCGGGCACATCGGAGGAATAGTCATAGGGATGGAAGTCTTTTTGAGCCGTTCCCTTTGCAGGCGCTTTGCGGTCAATGATTTCTTCCGGTTCCGGTTTGCGGATGCGGACCGTTTCACGGAGGTGGCCAATGACTTCATCAGCCAAGAAAATGACCGGCGTGCGATATTTCTCAGCAAGGTTGAACGCCGTAATGGAAAGATCATAGCAATCCTGGACGGAAGACGGAGCCAGGGCAATGATGCTGTGATCCCCATGGGTCCCATAGCGGGCCTGCATGAGGTCCCCTTGGGCCGGTTTCGTGGCAGCCCCCGTCGAAGGACCGCTGCGCTGTACATCATAAACGACGCAGGGCAGTTCACTCATGACAGCAAGGCCGAGGTTTTCCTGCATCAGGGAGAAGCCAGGACCGCTGGTTGCCGTAAAGGCTTTCTTCCCAGCAAGGGAAGCCCCGCACAGGGCAGCCATGGAGCTGATTTCATCTTCCATTTGGATATAGACACCGCCGTGACGGGGCAGTTCCTTGGCAGCTCCCTTAGCGACTTCCGAACTCGGGGAAATCGGATAGCCCGCATAGAAACGAGCACCGGCAGCGATGGCGCCGGCCACCATGGCATCATTGCCTTCCATAAATTTCTTGACAGTTTTTCCCATTTACTTTCCCTCCACATCAATAGCAAAGTCCGGGCAACGCATGGCGCACATCTTGCAGCCAATGCATACGTCAGCACGCGCGGCAACAGGCGGTTTGCCTACTTCCTGATCAAAGACCTGTTTCGGACACAGGGCAGAGCAGATTCCGCATTGCTTGCAGAACTTTGTGTTGATCTTGATGAGAAACTTTCCTTCCATGGTCATCCCTCCATACAGATTGTCCCCCTAGAGGACAGTTAACAGCACCCCAGCCCTCAGCGGGTCGGATGATTGATGATATAAAGCGGCTCTTTACCAGAAAAGAGATCATCAATGGCATGAGCACAATTCATGGCAACCGCAGTAACAGCTTCTTCACTAAGGGCCGCTGTATGCGGCGTCCCGATGAAGTTTGGCAGTGCAAAAAGTGGATTGTCCGGCGTCGGCGGTTCCGTTTCAAAAACGTCTCCGGCCGCGGCTCCGATCCGTCCCTCCTGCAAAGCCTGATAGACAGCTTTTTCATCCCAGATGGCACCGCGGGAAACATTCAGGAGTATACCGCCGCGTTTCATATGGGAAATACTCTCTTCATTTAGGATATGGAACGTTCCCTTGTTAAGGGGCAGATGGGGCGATACCACATCGCTGCGCTCCATCAGGTCGTCCAAGGTGTTCGTAAATTCGATCCAATCCGGGAACTTCGACTGGTCCACAAATTTATCATAGACAAGGATCTTCATCTGAAACCCAAAATGAGCAATCTTGACGGCCTCCATACCAATGGGCCCAATGCCAATAGAACCAAAGACCTTGCCGCGGGCTTCGTGAGTTTCTACACGGTCACGGCTCTTCCAATCCCCTTTGCGGACTTCCCGGTCAAGCTGTGAAATCTGGCGCAGGGCGGCGAGCATGAGCGTAATGGCATGCTCAGCCACGGAATAGGTGTTGCACCCACGGGCGAGCGTCACGGTAACGCCTTTTTTGTCGCAGGCCTCAAGATTGATGTTTTCGTAGCCAATGCCGTAACGGGCAATGATCTTGAGGTTCCTAGCGGCTTTAATGACAGCAGGTGTATATTTTTCCGTACGGGCAATGACGGCATCAACGTCACTGATTGCCTTTTTCATGGTTTCTTCATCCGTGCCTTGAAGTTCGACGAGTTCATAGCCTTTATCCGTAAGGAACGTACGCGCCGACTCTTTCAGGGCTTTTGGAATCAAGATCTTATACATGGATAAATCGCCTCCCCTGTCTTACAGGAAAGGGAAAAGCAAATGCTTTTCCCTTGATTTGACTTACAGAAAGAACTGGATGACGAGCAGCTCTACAAGCCCCACACCCGCCATGATCATGGAAACAGCCGTTTTGCAGGCAAGCTGTTCCTTAAGGTCAGAAACACCAAACATCCCGTTCCATACCCAGAATCCGGAATCCGTAAAATAGCCGAAGGAAATGGCACCGACGCAGCAGCTCATGGCCATAAGCAGCGGGCTGATGGTCAGCTGGCCCATAAGCGGCATGGTCAGCGAAGCCGCCGTGACGATGGCAACCGTGGCAGAGCCCAGGACAATTCGCATCAGGGCTGCAATGCAAAAGGGAATGAGGACAGCCGGAATGGGAAGTCCCACAACCATCTTACCGAGGACACTGCCAATACCAGAAGCACGGACAACATAGCCCAGGGAGCCGCCCACACCCGTAATGAGCATGATGAGCCCTGTATCCTTGATGCCTTCATTCATGATATCAAGGACTTCCTTGGTCTTTCGCTCCGGCATCAATCCATAGATGGCGATCAGGCAGCCAATCATCAGCGCCACGATAGGACTCCCAAATAGAGCCAGGGCCGGATAATAAGCAGCTGCCTTATCGACGCCAGCAAGGTCAAGAACGGTCTTTAAGAGGATCAGGAAGAGTGGAACCACAATCGGCGCTGCGGAAATCCAGAAACCGGGCAGGTCGTCCCGATTCAGGAACTGGTCCAAAGATCCGTTGATGCCCGTTTCACGTCGCCATCTTTACTGGGGCGAACATATTCATCGTCCTCATTGACGACTTGATAGATTTTCTTTCCAATCCACATGCAATACGGTACGACCACAATCAGCATGGGAATCGTCAAGAGCGCACCGCCGGCAATCATCTGACCAACGTCAACGACAAGCATGCCCGCCGCCGTCAAAGGTCCTGGGGTGGGCGGTACAAGGACGTGGGTCAGCTGGAGCCCGCAGGCAAGGGCTAGTCCCAAGCCGATGACGGATTTGCCCGTCACCTTGGAAATGGCCTTGCAGAGCGGGCAGAGCATAACGACAGCCGAGTCAGCAAAAACTGGAATGGAAACCACCCAGCCCGTTACGCCTAGGGCCCATTCTTCATTGCCCTTGCCTACGGCCTTGATGAAGCTTACAGCAAGACGTTCGGCTGCGCCGGATTTTTCCAGAATGGCGCCCATCATGACGCCAAGGCCAATGATGATGCCCGTGCTTGACAGGGTGTTGCCAAAGCCCGTGGTAATGGCATTGATGACACCAACGATGGTCTTTCCATCAGCTGCTTTGACGGTCACGATCGGCATGCCGCCGATAATGCCTGTAATCAGGGCAGCTAAGAGCATTGCAATGAAACTATGGACCTTGGTTTTGGCAACCAAGATGATCATGGTTATGATGCCAAGGCTTAAGCCCAGGAGCATCCGTGTAGATTCTGCCATTTTTTGAAACTCCCTCACATATTTTCTTTTTTACTTGGATGAAACGGGAAAGGCCTCACTCCTTTCCCGTTCGACTTGCCGCCTCACCTCGGCAGGTCTTTTTTAATCAGCGAACAAGGCACGGAGACTTGGCATCAAATTTCCAGCCCGGAATCAGGTACTGCATGGTGATGGCGTCATTGCGAGCGCCCAAGCAATGTTTCTTGTAAAGTTCATGGGCTTTCATCACCTGGTCACGGTCGATTTCAACGCCCAGGCCCGGTTTATCCGGGACCTTGATCCCGCCGTTCGCAATCTTGAGCGGCTCCTTGGTCAAGCGTTCACGACCTTCCTGCCAGATCCAGTGCGTATCCAGGGCATTGTATTCACCCGGTACGGCAGCACCGACATGGACGCACATGGCAAGGGAAATATCGAAGTGGTTGTTGGAGTGGCTGCCCCAGGTATAGCCGAATTCGTGGCACATTTGGGCCACACGGACGGAACCATTCATGGTCCAGAAATGGGGATCAGCAAGGATAATGTCGACCGCTTGGCTTTCCAGGGAGTGACCGACTTGACGCCAATCCGTAGCAATCATGTTCGTTGCCGTCGGAAAACCAGTGCGGCGGCGGAATTCGCTCATGATTTCGCGGCCAGAATAACCGTCTTCGGCTCCGCAGGGATCTTCACAGTAGGTCAATATGCCGTGCATATCCGCTACATAGCGGACGGCATCATCAAGATGCCAAGCGCCGTTGGGATCAAGGTCCATACGGGCATCAGGGAAAGCCTTCTTCATGGCTTTGATGACTTTCATCTCTTCGTCACCGCGCAGGACTCCGCCTTTTAGTTTGAAATCCTTGAAACCATATTTATTCTTGGCGGCTTTGCACAAGGCCACAACATGTTCGGCATCGATGGCTTCTTCATTGCGGAGACGATACCATTCGCAGTCGGAATCTTCTTCGGACTGATAAGGCAGATCAGTTTTCTTACGGTCGCCAACAAAGAACAGGTAACCCAGGAAGCGGACAAAATCACGTTGCTGACCGGCGCCAAGAAGACGGCAGACCGGCATATCGAGTGCTTTGCCCAAAAGGTCAAGGCAAGGAGCCTCAATGGCCGTCAGGACGTGGACACCTGTACGAAGGTCGAAGGTCTGGGCGCCGCGTTCATCCTTTTCACCGCTCTTATCAAGTTCAGCCTGGACCTTAAGAAGCGTATTGCGGTAATCCGAGACTTTCGTCCCTACAACAATATCGCTCACATTTTCAAGGGCTGTCGTGATCTTGGGCCCTCCCGGAACTTCCCCTACCCCTGTATTGCCTTCGCTGTCCGTCAGAATTACGATGTTGCGGGTAAAGTATGGGGCATGACCTCCGCTGAGATTGAGCAGCATGCTGTCGTGACCGGCAACAGGATATACTTCCATTTTGGTAATCACAGGAACCATTACGCTTTTTCCTCCTTCGTGTTATGCACCTTGTTACAGATGCCCATCCTGAAATAAGTGTTTTCAGTTATTTTAGAATCTTTTTAAGATTCTCTCGTTGACTTTATTGTACGGTCCATGGTACTATAATTCAAATTGTTTGTTTTAGAATTATTCTAAGAAATTCTAATTAAAAGTTAACCTAATTTCTAAAAAAGAGCCTACCCTGCATGAAACGATACATGTCGGCAGCTCTCCCCTTTTTAAAGGCGGGCATACGTGCCCAAGGAGGCATCCATGGACCTAAAACAGATTGAATACATTGTCAAGATTGCAGAAACGGGGAATATCACACGGGCAGCCGAGCAACTTTTTGTGACCCAGTCCGCCCTCAACCAGCAGCTTCTCAAACTGTAAAATGCCTTGGGCATCAAGCTGTTTTACCGCAGAAAGCACGACCTTACGCCAACGGATGCAGGAAAGGTCTATCTAAAATATGGCCGGCAGATGCTCATTGAAAAAAGGGAAGCCTACAACATCATCAACGACCTTGCTCAAGACAACTTAGGCCATCTTTCCTTTACCTTTTCTCGGGAGCGCGGCCTTGATATGTTTGTTGCCACATACCCTGCCTTCCACCGTCAGTTTCCCGGCATCATCGTGGAGCCTCACGAAATGCGCGTCCATAACCAGCAGCTCCAGATTGCCCAAGGCTATGTTGACCTGGGACTTGTCACGCTTTCGGAGCAGCAGAAACTGGCCGATCTGCAGTATGACCACATCCGCTATGAGCCCCTGCTCCTGTGCCTGCCGCGGAAGCATCCCCTGGCCAAGGACGCGGCGCCTGTAGGGACCTATTTGGAAGACCTTCCCTATATGGACCTATCAGCAATCAAGGAGCTGCCCTTTGTGCTCATCTACAAGGAATCGACCATGCGAAGCCTCATCAACCGGATCCTCGGGGCAGCTAAGATCCGTCCCTATGTCCTTTTTGAATCAGGCAGCATCCGCGCCCTGTTAAAGATCGTGGCAAGCGGTCTTGCCTGTACCATCACCTCGGCGGGCTATATCCGCGGCAAGGACGATGTGGCGTTTTACCGAATTCCCGGCGATCCCTTGTGGGAAATGTGTACGGTCCACAAAAAAGATACCTACGTCAGCAAGGCCATGGCCTGCTATAAAGAGCTGATTGTTAGGTATTTCACTGAAAAAGACCCGCTCCTGACAAATCAAAAGTAAAAAAAAACGCTCCTTGTGAAATGTACCCTCCTTACTGGGTGTCCAGTAAAGAGGGTACATTTCAGTGGAGCGGGCATTTTATGTTGCCCTTATTTTTGGGAAGCAGCGATCAACGCCTTAAAGAAAGCAAGACAGATGTCAACATCAGCATAGCCTTTTGGGTCCTTATGGTTCAGGACAACTTGCTTGATATCATTTTCCGGATGGAATTGAAGCCCAACTGCAAATTTGCGATGAGGATCTTCAACGCCCTCGACAAGGCTCAGTCCCTGATCGGTATATTCTGCCGTCTGGATGAGACCCGTTCCTGCAACGGAAAGGATATTCTGATGATGCCAAGAAGAAACCTTGTCAAACGTATCGTCCCCTACAATGCTGCGTAACTTGCTGTTCACGGGCAGGATACGGATTGCATGATGGGTGTAATCGCGATTGGGCGTTCCCGGCGCCATGCGATGGATTTCCTTATAGGCCTTGACGCCCTGTGTCTTGTAATAATCAGGAATATCTTGAATGAAGGTGACGCCGTACACAATGCCCATCATCTGTTCGCTGCGGCATACGTTAAGAACGGGAATGTCATGACGGCGGCAGTAGTCCTGCAATGCATAGTCAGAAATATCCCGGGCCGCATTGATTGTTTCACCGTGATTTTTTTCTGTCTCCGGTACTTTATACAGGGAGGGACTGATGTCTTCCCCACCCGTTCCAAACACACCGTCGATTCCCTGCATCACAGTCTGGATATTGGTCCGTTCGAATCCATCATGGCGAATTTTATCAGCATACGCCTGTTTCAGCATCCCAGAAGGTTCCACATAGGCCTTGTCCACCGTTCCATCGGCGGCGTAGGTAACGTCCGTGCTTTTGATCTGATCCAGTTCGACAGGAATTCCACCGGCCATTGTAATGATCTTTTGAAAGCCTCATACGATTTTGCCTGTTTAGGACTTTTCCAGGAAATTCCAATGACCGGTTTTCCGCCCACCATGGCCTGGGCTTCCTGCCCATAGCCTAGGCAAATTCCTACCGTAAGAATCGCCGCAGATAAAACATGACTCCATTTTTTCATCTTTTCCTACTCCTTTCTGTATTCCGTTTAAGTAACTGATTCCAGTGTATCAAGACGCTGAAAAGAAGTCAAAAAAAAGACAGCTTTGAATCAATCTGCATCGATTCTTGAAATCATTTCATCGATTCACTGGCTTCTAACGTTGATACCCACGGCTGAAGGTTCCTCTTCCCCCCCCACTCATCGTCTCTTTGTTTCAGTAAAAGAAAAGAATATAATCGACGAAATGATGGTTACGTCCTTTATCATACGTTTTTCGATCCTTAAGAAAGTTATATGAAGTATATGAAGCCGCAATCCCTACGCTGCTTCTTGGCGGCTGCCCGAGAAGAAAACATAACCAAAGCAGCATCATTCCATCATTTGACGAGCTTACCTTATCAAGGCCCCTTCTGGAACTGGAACACGAACTGGGGAAGCGCTTTTTCCGCGCGGCAAAAAAAGGCCTGATTCTCACCGAAGCACGCCGGCTCCTACAGCCCCGCGCGAAGAAATCCTTTCCCTCGTGGGCCGAACGGAAGAAGAAATGATAAAGGGAATGGTAATCAGCGGGGACATTTATCTTGCGGCCGGTGCGATATCGCCATTATAATGAAAGAACTGCAATCGGCCTATCCCCGACTCCGTCTTAGAAGCAATTCGGGAAGTCCCCTCTTTATCCTCAAGTCGCTTGATAAAGAAAAAAGAAAACCCTGTCCTCATAAGGACAGGGCAACGTTTTTAGCGGCCTTTTCTCGATTGAGCCAAGACCTGCATTTTTTCTTCGTAGTAGGCTGGCGTCATATCCATGAAGTGAGGATGCGGATTTTCAAAGCGTTGTTCTTCCTCCCAGATTTCTTCGGTCAGCTGATGCCGCACAAACTCACGGATTGCGTCAAGGCTTGGTGTTTGATAGATTACCTTGCCGTCACGGACAACGGGAACCTTGAGGGCTTTGGCCGTGCAGTTTGTATAGTGACGGAGACGCCAAGGTTCCTTGGGATCGACATAGCGGAAGGGCGCCGAAAGGTCAACCGTTTCACCCTCGCAGGCAATGAGATCACAAAGGGCCTTGCCATTGCTGTTATAGATACGGTACAGGTCCTTCCGGCCAGGATTCGTAATCTTTTCAATGGATTCAGAAACCTTGATGCGCGGCGTCCAGGTCTTGTCTTGGTTTTCGACAGCAACCAGCTTATAAACCGCACCGAAGACCGGATCGCTTTTAGCGGTAATGAGGCGTTCACCAACGCCAAAGGAATCGATGCGTCCGCCCTGATCAAGGATGGACCGAATGGTATATTCATCAAGGCTGTTTGAAGCCACAATTTGACAGTCATGGAGCCCTTCATCATCAAGGATCTTGCGGACCCGTTTGGAAAGGTAAGCCAGGTCCCCAGAATCAATGCGCACGCCTTTGAGCCGTTTGCCCATGGGATGAAGGATTTCCTTTGCCGTCCGGATAGCATTGGGCAGACCGGAATGGATGACGTCATACGTATCAATGAGAAGGACCACATTATCCGGGTAGATCTCCGCATATTTTTTGAAGGCTTCAAATTCGTCATCAAAGTACATCACCCAGCTGTGGGCCATGGTACCGCCTACGGGAATGCCAAATTCCTTGCCTGCAAAGACGGTTGCGGTCCCATTGGCCCCGCCAATATAAGCGGCACGGGCTCCGTAGACAGCTGCATCCATGTTGTGGGCCCGGCGTGCACCAAAGTCAGATACAACGCGGCCCTGGGCCGCACGGACAATCCGGTTCGTCTTTGTCGCAATGAGGGACTGATGATTGATTTCCGCAAGGATAGCGGTTTCAAGCAACTGGGCATCGAGCATGGGCGCGGTAACCGTTAGGATGGGTTCATGGGGATACATGACGGTTCCTTCGGGCAGGGCATCGATATCGCCATGGAAATGATAGCTTTCAAGATAGGTCAAGAATTCTTCGCTAAACAGATGGAGGCTGCGGAAATAAGCTACGTCACTCTTTGAGAAATGGAAATTCTTCACCAGTTCGAGCACTTGTTCCAGGCCAGCAAAGATGGCATAGCCGCCATTATCAGGATTGTTTCGATAAAAGACATCGAAAGTGACTTTCTTTATCTTGTCCAGACCATCACTAAAATAGCCATTTGCCATGGTCATTTCATAAAGATCCATAACAAGGGACAAATTTCGTTCATCTGATTGCATTGGTGCATACCCTCCCAAGGTTTTGGCCCACGAAGGGGAATTCCTTGTGGGCCTCTGATAATGAGCCGCTTGTCTTGGGGGCGGGAAGAAGCGTCCCCTCTCAGCCTGTTGGCCATTCCGTTCTCATGACAAGCGTCAATATGTTTCATTTTATCATGTTGCATAGAAAAAGTCATGGCAATTATCTGAAAAACTGCACGTCTGACAAGTCAGTGCCCTTTTGTTTCAGGGAGCCGAATCATCTGTGTCTTTTTATCGTAAAGGGTCCGTGCTCCTGCATAAAGGGAGGCAAAACTTGTCAAGGTAACGACGGAAGCAATGGCAATCATGATGGAGATCTGGTAGAGAATGGCCAAAAGCGGAGGCGCCCCAGCAAGGATCTGCCCGGTCATCATGCCCGGCAGGGATACGATTCCCATGCCCACCATGGAGTTCAGCGTCGGCACCATGGCCGTTTCAAGGGCTCTGATGACAAATGGCTGGAGAATGTCTCCACTATCCGCGCCTAGGCAGGCCAAGGCTTCCATACGGGCCTGCTGCCCCACCAGGGTCTCCCGAAAGGTCTTGATGCCTAGGGAAACGCTGTTCATGGCATTACCGAGGAGCATGCCGCCCAAAGGGATGACATACTGGGGGTCAAAAAAAGATCTTCTTGCGACAGCCATGACAAAGAAGGCTAAAATGGAAAACCCGCCTAGAGTCATGGATAGCCCAATCACAAAACGGAAAGAAGGAGAAAGGCCCGGATTTTTGGATAGGACGCGGTGGATGGAAAAAGCCATCATGACAAATAAATAAAGACCGGTCCATAACGAGTTGGGTCTATCAAAAGATAGGTCAGGACCCATCCTGAAAGGATGAGCTGGATGGTCATCTTCGCGCTTGCCATAAGAAGCAGGCCTGTCTTTTCAATGCGGCACCGCTTCATAATAAAAAGGATCAAAAGGAGCAAGAGATAAACCGTCGAAAATTGCAGAAACTGCATCAGGAACAGGTTCATTTTTCATGGCCTCCTGCTAGAAAAATCGTGGCATCAGCAAATTCATGCGTGAGGTGGGTATCATGGCACACACATAAGAGGGTCCTTCCCGTCTGATGGCTTTCTTCCTTTAAAGAATGAAACAGGGTTCGTGCTGTATCTTCATCAAGGGACGCAGTGGGTTCATCCAGCAGCAGAACATCAGGGGAAAAAGAAAGAAAAAGGGCAAGATAAGCGCGCTGCCGTTCCCCGCCAGAAAGACTGCGGCAGTCAGTTTCGATGGAAATAGGGAGGGCGGCCCGCCGAAGAGCTTCCCGCATCTGATCCAGATAAGGCGGCTTTTCACGCAGGACCCCATAATACGCTTCAAAGTTTTCCTTGATGGTACCTTCAAATAAAAAAGGTTCCTGAGGTACACGAAGTACTTTTTTCCGATAGCTGAGGATGTCATAGCTGGCAAGCGGCCTTCCCTCATAACGGACGGTTCCTTTATCTGGCAGGAGTGTGCCGTTAAGGAGACGCAGATAGGTACTTTTGCCGCAGCCGCTGGGTCCGATGAGGAAGGTCATGGTCCCTCGTTCAATCTTGATTTCCGGGTACACGATCCTTCCCAAAGCTGTCATTTGATCATCAGAATATAAAATCGGATTGTTCATTGCTGTCATCCCCTTTTATTCCCTTTTAATAGATCCTTTTTTCTGCAAGTGAGCACGAAAATAGGAGGAACCATCATACGGGCATCTTTTCTTCTTCTTCCACTTCTTTGATCCGATCCATGGCCTCTTCCTCTTCTGTTCCGCCATACCGGTCGGAAAGATGGACAAGGATCATGGCAATGACAAGAAGGGCATACCCATAAAAGGCTCCATAGACGCCTTCCCGCAGGACAGCAAATCCGGCTGCCAGGCAGCCAGCCATAAAGGAAAGGATGGTTCCTGTATAGAGAATGGCCTTGTGGAAATATTTCCAGTCCTTCGTCATGAAAAACTGGGTCCAAGCAAGTACGGACTGCTTCGTGTTATTTGAAAGAAAGATGGTCGCACTGGCATAGCCCTGGGCTTCGGAAAAAGTTCCCCATTGAAAACTAGCCGCAAAAATCATGGGATAGATGGTCATAATGGGGTCCCAAGTAAGAGGCATGAGCGCTACGAGGGTTATGGCAACGGCATTGACGCAGATGACGATTTTGCGCATATCTTTTTGGATTTTCTGGGAAAGCAGGAAAGAAACCACAACCCCAGCGGCAAACATGATGAGGGCCCCTACCCTCGTCATGACGGAGAAAAAATCACCGCCCAAAAAATCTTCCGTAATGCTCATGAGGTTTCCCGTCTGGGCATTGACAAAATTCCGGGCATGGAGCACTACGGAATACATCCCGCCAAAGCCAGCATAGCAGGCCATGAGCCAGTGGATGATTTCATCATAATGGGTGGCAAAATAGCCGCCTGTGTTCTTATTGGGTATCATTGGCGTTTCGTAAGCTCCTTTTGAAAATCTTCTTTGATCCGGTCCATGAGATCCTTGCCGCAAATGAGGTCATAAGCCGTTCCTGCAAGAATCTTGGCACCATATAGGATGGCGGCATGGCCCATGTCATCCTTGCCATGATCCAAATATTCCTGGGAATGGGCTGCCGCGCCTTCCGGAACGAACTTGATGCGGGCGCAGGCGCCGGGCATGCGGTGAAGGACATTGCCAAAATCCGTGGAACCTGTCTTTTCGCGAGGCGGTGCAATCCCTGGAGCGCCGCAGGCCTTGGCATTTTCCATGATGACGGCATTGAGGGTTGGTGCAGGCAGTTTATCGTCAAAAGAAGGACGGTCAACCATAGTAACCGTTACACCAGCCATAAGGGCCGCGCCCTTTAGGATATCGCGAACGCGGCTTACAACTTCATCAAGGGCTTCCCGGGAATAAGAGCGAAGGCAGAAGGATCCGACTGCTGTATCGGGAACGATATTATTGGGACCGGGCAAGGTTTCAATGGTATAGTGCATGCGTACATCGTCAGGCACATGTTCGCGCAGATATTCGATTCCGTTAAAGGCAAGAAGCAGGGCGTCCAGTGCCGACCGCCCTTTGTGGGGTGCAATGGCCGCATGGGAGGATTTGCCATGGAAGGTGGCAAGGATCTCACTGAGGGCAAGGCTCTTGACATCGGTTTGGGTGTAAGGACCGCCATGCATCATGAGTGCGACATCAATATCCTGGAAAAGACCGGCTTCAAGCATATTGATCTTGCCGCCAAAGCTTTCTTCAGCTGGCGTTCCGTAAATGACAAGCTGGTAGGGACGGTCAGTGAGGATTTCTTTCAAGGCATGGGCCGCTCCAATCACGGCCGGTCCTTGGAGATGATGGCCGCAGCCGTGACCAAAATCCTTAAGTGCGTCATATTCGCATAATAGGCCGATAGATGGCCCGCCCTCCTCATGTTGGTACCGTGCACGAAAGGCGGTTGGAAGTCCGCCCACGCCAAGTTCCACTGCAAACCCCATTTCCTTCAAAAGGCCCGTCAGCAGCGAAGCTGCATGGACCTCCTTTCCTTCCCATTCAGGGTGGTCATAAATGTCGTCAGCCGTCGAAATGAGTACCCCCTTTTGTTCATCAATGAGGTGCCAAAGGGCTTCTTTTTGTGTATCCAATGGAAAATCCCCCTCTTTTCCTTGTTGCTTCTTTCCTAAGTATAGAAAGGCTGCTTCCGCTTGTCAAACCCTCAAAAAAAACGTCACCACAAACGGATGTTTGCAGTGACGCTTCAGGTTCAGGTACAAAATTATTTGCGAAGACCCAGTCTTTCAACGATGGAGCGGTATCTTTCGATATCCTTCTTCATGAGGTAATTCAGAAGGCCGCGGCGCTGACCAACCATTTTCAGAAGACCGCGACGGGAATGATGGTCTTTCTTGTTGTTCTTCAGGTGTTCTGTCAGATAGCTGATGCGTTCAGAAAGAATGGCAATCTGGACTTCCGGGGATCCCGTGTCAGCTTCGTTGATGCGGTAGGTTTCGATCAGTTCTTTTTTTCTTGCAGGTGTCAACATAATAAATTCCTCCTCAATACAGATCATGCCGATAACTGCAGCCAGCGTCGGAGATCGCATGGCAGCGTCATGGCTCGCCCTTGTGGGCACGTTGGTAGTATATCATAGTTTAGAAGCCGCCGCAACTAAAATCCATGAGCAGCGTCGCTTTTTTATCCTTTTCCATTTGCCGGATCAACTGTTCTGCCGAGGAAAAACGGATTTCATCACGAATTTTTTCCATCAGCTTCACGGTGATGGTCTCACCATAAAGATTGCGATCAAAGCCGAACAGATGGGCTTCCAACCGGATGTCCTCCGTATCAAAGGTGGGATTGTTGCCCACATTGAGCATGGCTTTGTACCATGCGCCTTTGGCCTTGACAAGACCAGCATAGACACCATATTGGGGAATGGCAATCTTTGCATTCATAAGGCTGATATTAGCCGTGGGGAACCCCAGGGTACGGCCCCGTTTATCCCCATGGACGACGGTTCCATGGATTACGTAGGGCCGTCCCAACATGAAATTGGCTTTATGGATCTGTCCCTCCCCAATGGCCCGTCTGATCTGCGTACTGGAAATCACGCAGCCATCCAAGGTCAAAAGAGGACTGGTCAAGATGGTGAGCTCATACTTTTCATGGACTTTGTTCAAAAAGTCCACATTCCCGGTACCGCCGGCGCCAAAGCTGAAATTGGTCCCAATCCCAACGGCCCGTACGCCCTTGTCTTCAAGGAGCGTGAGAAATCCGTCTGCGGAAAGATCTGCCAATTCCCGGGTGAAGGGAATGTTACAGAGAATATCAATTCCCATTTCCTCAAGAAGAGCGATCTTATCGGGATTGGAAAGAAGCCGGGGCGGTTCCTTTTCCGGCTTCAAAAAAGCCAAGGGATGATTGCTGAAGGTAAAGACCAAGGAAGAAAGTCCATGCTCCTTCGCATAGGCCCTGGTCGTATGGATGACCTTCTGATGCCCTCTATGGAGTCCGTCAAAGGTTCCCAGTGCCGCTGCCGAGGGCGGCAGCACCGCCTGATTCAGTTCATCCAATGTTGTTATGATTTGCATGGTACGCCATCACTCCGGAATGTAGATGATTTTATGGGGACACAGCCGTCCTTGTTTAGCACGGGCAAGGCCAATGACCTCATGACCGTTGCGCTCGATGACATAAAGTTGTCCTTCTTCAATGCCGCGAACCGTCTTGGCGACCCCTTGGGCAATGCGGCGGGCTTGGATGTCATTGACCTCACGATGCGGAAAATGACGCAGCACCACATCCAATGAAAGAGCGGTCCCATAGGGGTCCTGCTGGATTTCCTCCAAGGTATGAGCGTTTTCCAAGGTGAAGTCCCCCACTTTTGTGCGTAAAAGAAAACTCATGGTTCCTTCCATGGCAAGCTTTTTAGCAATATCCTCACACAGGGTCCGGATAAAGGTTCCCTTGGAACAAGTGACTTCAAAGAGCAGGGTCTTTTTCCGATAAGTCAAAAGGGATAGATCATGGATGGTAATGGGTCGAGGCTCCCGTTCCACTACAATCCCCTGTCTGGCTAGTTTATAGAGTTTTTTGCCGCCCACACTGATTGCCGAATACATGGGGGGAACCTGCATGCCCTCCCCAACAAAGGATTGGAGGGTTTCCTTGAGTTCAGCAAGATCAAGGTCCCGAACAGGACTTTCCGCAAGGACTTTTCCCTCCAAATCTCCCGTATCGGTACGAAAGCCAAAGGTCAGCTCCGCCCGGTAGGTCTTGCGGTCATGGGCCGCATATTCCAAAAAGCGCGTTGCCTGCCCAGTAAAGACAGGTAAGACACCGGCAGCCATGGGATCAAGGGTTCCTGCATGACCGATTTTTTTCATTTGGAGGATCTTCCGCATGGCGCCAACAACATCGTGACTGGTCATCCCCGGTGGTTTCAGAACATTGAAGATGCCGTCCATGTTAGGCTCCTTGCAGGGCCTTCGAAAGGGCCTTGATCAATGATTCTTTGGCTTCGGGAAGAGGCGCTTTGATGGTACATCCCGCAGCTTTCACGTGCCCACCGCCGCCAAAGGAAAGGGCAATCTGACTGACATCGACCGAACGAGAACGCATGCTGACCCGCGTCTCATCTTCTTCCACAGCCTTGAAGACCACGGCCACTTCCACGCCTTCAATATAGCGTGGATAGTAGATGAAGCTGTCCGTGGAAATCTCCTTTCGATAAAGGCCATGATGGATTTCCAAGGTGCTGATCTTTCCACCTTCATAGAAGGTCAGCGTCGGCAGGACCTTGGCCAGCAGTTCGATGGTCTCCCTTGATTTCATCTCCAGGATATCGGAAATCTCGTCGGGATGGACGCCATAAGGCAGAAGCTCTGCGGCAGCCATCATGCACGCCGGCGTCGTATTTCCATACTTAAAGAAGCCGCAGTCCGTGACAATTGCCGTATAAAGGCAGATGGCCATGTTTTTATTGATGGGAACGTGATTTTCCTTAAAGAGCCGATAAATGATCTCACCGGTTGCCGCTGCCTTTGGGTCAAGGAGCAGGTAGTCGGCGTAATGCGTATTAGAAATATGGTGATCGATGTTGAGGATGGGAGATGACAAGGCCGCTTCATTGGCCCCCATCCGGTCCTTGGAGCTAGCATCAACCACAACAGTAAGATCCGTGGGAATGGTCTCCCCTTCCGCCACCTGATGGTACCCATCCGCACCGGGCATGAATCGATAGGTCGGGGGAATGACATCATCCACAAGAAGGTGCACCGTCTTTCCCTTTTGACGGAGTGCTTCAGCAAGGGCAAGCCCGGATCCCGTCGTATCCCCATCAGGGCCGATATGGCTGACGATGGCAATGCGGGAAGCCGTCATAATGAGATTCCACGTTTCCTGATAGCCCACGTTTTTACTCATGATGGTCTTCTTTCTCTTTGATTTCCTTCAGGATAGACTCAATATGAGCCGAGTATTCCATGGACGTATCTTTATGGAAGCTTAAATGGGGCGCCATCCGAAGTTTGATGCGTTTGGCAATTTCCGTCCGGAAATATCCCAGGCAGCTCTGAAGGCCTTTCCAGGCCTCCTCCTGCTGTTTTTCAGAGCCATAAAGGCTCACATAGATCTTGGCATAGCTGAGTTCATTTGTGACTTCAACGCCCGTAATGGTAACAAATTTTACACGCGGGTCCTTGACTTCACGCAGCAGCATATTGCTCAATTCCTGTTTGATCAGGGCCTGAAGTTTTTCAGCCCGTAATTTTGACATAGTACTTCTCCTTAGTCAGCTGCGACTTCTTCCATGATGTAGACTTCGAGCTGGTCGCCTTCCTTGATATCGCGATAGTCGGCAAGGGTGAGACCGCATTCATAGCTGGCCGCAACTTCCTTGACATCATCTTTGAAGCGGCGCAGGGAATCAAGTTCACCTTCATGGACAATGATTCCGTCGCGGACAAGGCGAATCTTGGCGTTTCTCGTAATCTTCCCGTCCTTGACATAAGCACCGGCAATAAGGTTCTTGTTGATGGGAATAACCTTACGGATTTCAACATGGCCAATGATCTTTTCCCGGAACTTCGGTGCCAGCATCCCCTTGATAGCCGCTTCAACATCATTGAGGGCATCATAGATGACGCGGTAGGTCCGGATATCGACCTGTTCGGTCTCGGCAGCTTTGCGCGCATTGGCATCAGGACGAACGTTGAAGCCAATGATGAGGGCATTGGAAGCACTGGCGAGCATGACGTCCGATTCGTTGATCGTACCGACACCGGAGTGCACAATCACAACCTTGACTTCCGTGTTCTTGATATTCGTAAGGGCCTGTTCAAGGGCCTGGATGGTTCCTTGGACATCGGCTTTGACAACGATGTTCAGGTCCTTCATTTCCCCTTCCTGGATACGGCTAAAGATATCATCAAGGGAAACCTTGGCTTTCTTCTGCTCGTCCATCTTTTGCTTATCCAGCCGTTTTTCAGCAACAACGCGCGCCGTATGTTCATCCGTTGCATCAAGGAAGTCACCGGCTTCTGGCACATCGTTGAGGCCCAGGACCTCAACCGGCGTAGAAGGGCCGGCCTTCTTTACTTTTTCACCCCGGTCGTTGACCATGGCACGGACTTTGCCATAAGTTGTTCCAGCAAGGATGGAATCACCGATATGGAGCGTCCCGCGGTCAACAAGGACCGTTGCCACCGGTCCACGGCCCTTATCCAGTTTAGCTTCAATGATGGTACCATGGGCGGGCAGGTCGGGGTTTGCTTTCAATTCGAGCATATCGGCTTCCAAGAGAATCATTTCAAGGATATCGGAAATCCCCGTCTTCTGGCGGGCCGAAACAGGAACCATGATGGTATCGCCGCCCCAAGCTTCCGGAATGAGACCGTGTTCGGACAGCTGCTGCATGACAAAGTCAGGGTTGGCCCCTTCTTTATCGATTTTGTTGATGGCAACGATAACAGGCACATTGGCGGCCTTGGCATGGTTGATGGCTTCCAGTGTCTGGGGCATGACGCCGTCGTCCGCGGCAACAACAAGGACAGCAATATCCGTGACCTGAGCCCCTCTGGCACGCATGGCCGTAAAGGCTTCATGGCCCGGCGTATCCAAAAAGACAATGGGCCTGCCTTGGCAAATAACACGGTAGGCACCGATGTGCTGCGTAATCCCGCCAGCTTCACGGGCCGTCACATTGGTCTTACGGATAGCGTCAAGAAGGGACGTCTTCCCATGGTCAACGTGACCCATGACGGTAACAACAGGGGGACGGGGCTTGCGTTTGGCCGGATCATCTTCGACTTCCGGAAGTTCCGTCGGATCCTGTTCAGGAGGCGGTTCCTTGATTTCACAGTTGAAGTCCATACCTACGAGCTCGGCCGTTTCATGGTCAATTTCCTGATTGATGGTCACCATCTTCCCTAAGAGGAAGAGCTTCTTGATGACTTCATTGACATCGCGGCACAAAAGTTTGGCAAAGTCCTTGACACTGATGCTCTCGCCTACTTCAATGCTCGTCGGACGAACGACTTCAGCCTGCTTTTTCGGTGCGGCCTGGTTGTTGTTTTTGTGTTTATGGTTTTTCATCATATGATCTGCACTGCGTAAGGGGCGTGTATCGCGGCTTGCGTACGATCCCTTGATTTTTTCCTTTTTCTCCTTATGTCCGAAGTTCTGGTTTCTTTTTCCCATATCCTTTCCGGCATGGGGGCTGTTCATATTGAATCCGCTGTTTTGCGGACGGCCGCCGTTATTGCGGGGATTGTTCTGGCTGCGGCGGTTATTGCTGGTACCGCCGCGGTTATCCCGATTGTCATTATGACGGGGGCCATTCCCATTTGCTCTGCCATGGTTCTGCTGGCTGCCGCGGCTGCGATCATTATGGTCATTATGGGCAGTGCTTGCTCCATTATGCTGAGTGCGCTGACCATTTTGCTGATTCATGCGGCCGCTGTTTTGACGGTCCCGATTGTCAGGGCGACGGCTCTCCCCGCCATGACCGTTATGGTCGCCATGTTGGCTTCCCTGCTGATTGTGGCCTTCCTTGCGGCGGTCTTCCCGCTGCTGGTCTTTCTGAGCAGGCTGCGCTGGATGAACAGGAGCAGCCTTGGGAGCAACTCGTTCCTTCGGCTGGCCAGAAGATTGCTGAGGCGCCTGAACCTTTTGCGGGGCTTTGGGTCCATTTCCCTTGCGGCCCATTTCCTTGAGGACCGTTTGCCGGACCCCTTCATCGACGGAGCTCAGGTTACTCTTGACAGCAATGTTGCGGCCCTTCAGGAAGGACACGATTTCCTTGCTGTCCACATTGATTTCTTTGGCGATCTCATATATTCTAAATTTTGTCATCCGCACACCTCCAGTAAAACGACTATATCATCATTTTCATAAAGTTCTTATCTAATAACACGACAGCAGCGCGAGGGGCCTTCCCAAGGGCTTGGCCAAGCCTTGCGGCTGTAAGACGTTTGGTAAAAGGAACATGGGTCTCTTTGCAGAGAGCCACCACTTTTTTGCTGCGTCCTCGGCAAGGACAGCATAGCAACCCATTCCCTTTTTCAGGGCTTCGCTGACGGCCATATCGCCAGATGTGGTCTTTCCTGCCTTTTGGGCAAGGCCCAAAGCAAAATAGAGCTGTTCATCGGTCTTCATGATTTTTTCAGTTCCTCTAACAAGGCATCCTTGCATTCCTTGGATACAGGTATGTCAAAAGCCCGTTCCAAGCTCTTTGAAGCAAAGGCTTTTTGGATGCAGCTGGGATCATCACAGACATAGGCACCGCGGCCCGCCTTTTTTCCGGTCCGGTCAAGGACAATGTCCCCATCCGGTGTCCGAACGATGCGAATCAGATCCTTCTTGTCCTTTTTGGTGCCGCAGCCAATACAGCTCCGCTGCGGGATCTTCTTGACCTTCATGCTTCATCCCCGTTTTCTTCACCAGCTGCGGCTTCCGCACTTTCACGAGCCTGGGTCTCACTCTTGATGTCGATTTTCCAGCCAGTGAGTTTAGCTGCAAGCCGAGCATTCTGGCCTTCCTTGCCAATAGCAAGGGAAAGCTGGAAGTCAGGTACGACGACACGGCAAATCTTGTGTTCGGCATCGGCTGCTGCCGATACGACCTTCGATGGGGAAAGGGCGCTGGCGACATATTCTTCCGGATTGTCACTGTATTTGACAATGTCAATCTTTTCGCCGCCCAATTCATCAACAACGGTCTGGACACGCATTCCCTTAGGACCGACGCAGGCACCAACAGGGTCAACACTGGGATTGGTGCTGTGGACCGCAATTTTGCTGCGCATCCCCGGTTCACGGGCAACGCTGTCAATGATGACAGTTCCATCCTGGATTTCCGCCACTTCCAATTCAAAAAGACGTTTCAAAAGACCAGGATGGGTCCGTGACAGGATAATTTGCGGCCTTGGTCGTCTTTTGACTTCGACCACATAACATTTGATCCGCTGATGGTATTCATAGGTTTCCCCCGGAATCTGTTCGTTGGGAAGGAGCGTTCCCTCGGCCGTGCCCAGATCGACAAAGATGTTGCGGCCCTCGATGCGCTGGATAGTTCCGGTAACAATATCGTTTTCCCGATCGGAATACTTTTCGTAGACCATCCCTCGCTCTGCTTCGCGGATGCGTTGGACAATGACTTGTTTGGCATTTTGGGCAGCAATGCGGCCAAAGTTCTTGGGCGTCACTTCTTCTTCCACAACGTCCCCCGCCTGATAGCGCGGGTTCAGCTTGAACGCTTCGTCAAGGCTGATTTCGGTCAGGGGATTTTCCACTTCCGTTACGATATTTTTCTGCGCATAGACGTGGATTTCCCCATTTTCCTTGTTCATGGAAACCCTGACATTCTGAGTGGAGCCGAAATTCTTCTTATAGGCTGTGATGAGCGCCTCTTCCACCGCACTGTACAGTACGTCCGGAGAAATATGCTTCTCCTTGGCCAGCTGCGCAATGGCTCTTACAAAATCCGCATTCACTTGTAAAATCCTCCCTTAAAAATCCAAATGTGGTCTGACAGATGAAATAAGCGACCGCTCCAGGGTCACTTTCTGTTTCTTGAAGTTTTTCACGACCAAATGGGCTTCATCGTGGCTGACGAGTTCATAGGTCTGCACCTTCTTGCCTTCAAACGGGGCATAAAAGGATACATCAATCTTTTTTCCATAGTGATCGACGTAATCACTGTCCTTTTTAAGCGGTCTGTCAATCCCGGGGGAAGAGACTTCCAGATAGTACTGTTCCTTGATGACGTCTTTTTCATCCAATACTTTTTCAAGGTCACCGCTTACAGCCGTGCAGTCATCGATATCGATACCCCCTTCTTTATCGATGTAGACCCGGAGATACCAGTCCCGTTCCCGGACATATTCCACATCGACAAGTTCTACGCCGCACGCTTCACAAATGGGAAGGGCGAGCTCGCTGACCTGTTCCACGATTTTCTTTTTGTCCATTTGGCACCTGCTTCTTTTTCATTCATGATTCCGGAGAGCACCGGATATTGAGCAAAACATCGGTCCGCACCTTGCTGCCCCCTCCCCACTTCCAGGGAGAAGGAAAATCGACTGGGAGCATGCTCCTTTTGCTCCTTGTAAACGAAAGAGCGGGTATAAATACCCACTCTCCAAGGTTTGCCTCAGTTTTCTATCGTTCATTATAACACGTACGCCAAGGAAAGGCAAGGAACTGTGCGCTCTCTTCGGCTTCCCGCCTTATTGGTTGAGCAGATACGCGTTTAAGGCCTGGGATAACTCCATCCCCAGCGTATGAGGAGATAAGGGCGTCCAAGCGCTGTCACGGACGGTGGACTCGCTGATCATGGTGCCCTGCCGGCGGCTGTAATCCGCGCGGTACAGGTCCATATAGGTCTTGAGTCTCACATCGTAACGGGAATAAAGAAAGGTCGTGTTACCTCCCCGGCGGACCCATTTGTTCCAGACCGTCAGTATGCCCGTCTCTTTATCATAGCTTAGGGAACGGGAATCAAAATAGACTTCATAGTGGGAGTTCATGGCAGCCAGTTCCCAGGCAGCCTCCTTGTCACTCGGCACGGTGGGAAGAGATTCTTCCTCAAGGGTTGAAAGCTTGTTTCCTTTTTGGGAGGATGTTGCCGCTTCTTCCGTAGATTCCTGCCTCATTTTATTTTTTTCTTCCGCCCGTCTCAAATACTTTTTCCAGGAAGGCTCTTCCTGTTCCGCCACAGATTTTGCTTTGGCCTTTTCCGCGATAGGATCCGCCATTTTTTGGGGCACATCCATTTTCTTTGCTGGGACGGCTGCCATTTCTTTTCTCCCCGCCACGGATTGGGCCGATGTTTCAGGCTGCACGGTCTTTTTAGGTGCAGCCTCTTCTCCGGTTGAAGTTCCAAGGGCTTCTCCAGTCAGGCCTTTTCCCGCAAGCGCTTCTCGTGCCGCTTTGCCGCGGCTCGTATAGCGTTTCCACAGAGGCTCGTTGGAAAGGACTTCTTCTGCTTTTTGACGGGCAAGAGCCGCTTCTTTATCTTTTCTTCCTTAGCAGCCGCTTCCTCGGCAGCTCTTTGTTTGGCCCTGGTTGTATATTTCCGCCACTGGGCACTTTCCGCGGCGCTTACCGCTGCCGAAAAGGGCATGGCTGCAATCGCGCCGAGGACCAGGACGGTGATGATTTGCTTTTTCATGGCTAAATTTCCTTTCCCCCAAAAACTTATTTTAACCTTTTTATTTTACCATATTTTAAGCGCTCCGTCAGGCCAATTTATCCTCAAGGCAGCATAAGGAAAAGCGCGGCGCTTTCCTTTCCTCCAGCTATTTTGTAACGGTTACGGCGTGCATCTTTCGTCCATTTTTGTCATAACAGATAAACTCCAAGGCCTCATTTGAAGCCCGAAGAAGCAGATAATTCCTATCCTCCGGTTGGGGTGCCACCATCTTGTCAAGGGCATGCTGCTTCCATAGCCCCGGGTACTGCACATCACCGGCAACCCCGGTCAAAAGGTAAAGGGGCCCTGTTTCATCACGGCGGAACCCCTTGATATGCCCGCGGTCCCGGAAGGTATGGAGATGGGCCGTAAGCACGGCATCCACTTGAGCCTCGTCAAAATGGGCATAAAAAGCGTCCTGTATCAGAAAAACCTTCCTCCCGCGGGGTCGGTCTTGAGGCAAATCCATACTGCAGCACATCACGGTGCATAAGAACGACTTTCCATTTCTTTTTTGTTCCTGCCAGATCACGCCGCAGCCATTCCGCCTCATCCTTAAGAAGATTCGGTTCCCACGCCTTGAGTTCACTGTCCTGGGTATTGAGGACCGTGAAATGGACCTCCCCGACATCAAAGGAATAAAATTCCCCGGCATAGCGGGCATCGCCTGCAGGCAGCTGAAAAAGCTGGAGATAAGCCAGAGGTCGGCGCACTTTCCAATCAAGGGTATAGGTCTCATGATTGCCGAGGAGGGGAGCCACGGGGATCCGTTCAATCACGCCTTGAAGGGCATCAAACCAGGCATCCCACTGGTAGGCATGCTCCCCGTTATCCACAAGGTCCCCCATATTCACAAAAAAGGACACGTCAGGATGGTCTTTAAAGGCCTTTTGAGCAAGGGCCTTCCAGCCGCTGTAATCAGCGGACTGGGAATCGGGAAAGATAAGCGCCGAAAAAGAGCCCTGTGCCGGCGTTTCAAGGGGCATCCAGGGCTGCGTTTCCGGTCGTTGCCAACGCGGTATTCATAGCTTGTACCGGGCGTAAGGCCAGTCACCATGGCCGT
>SCPO01001114.1_pt1 | contig 76560 bp, 79 predicted proteins | sample 6106821 | NCBI WGS metagenome assembly SCPO01 (sample SAMN10720448, study PRJNA508395) | human gut metagenome | isolation source: Participant 2 stool, 0 month | host: Homo sapiens | collected 2017
CGGCGTATTTAAACTCAAACAGATACCAAAAGATAATTTCAGGCGAACCGGAAATATCTTCTAAAAATTATCCGATAATTCAGACCAAAGAGAACTTTTACCACTGTTAATCACTTCATTTACCTCATCAATAGCCTTTCCGTAATAAGAATTATCAGAGTAATCATTGAACCATGCATTGTGGTTCAAATACATTTTATGAAAGCATATTGATGGCATAGTCGTTCAGCTTACCCATTTCTACTTTTGTTCCACATTTCCCTTTACATCCGTCAACTCACTGATCAGGAATCCCACATCTGTTGGGGAGTTGCCTGTTCGGGCAACCATCCGTCTTCATGTTCATATTGCGTATCCAATGGGATGTTGCGGAACAAATCGAATAAAATATAATAATAAAGAGCGCGATAAGCCCTTAATTGCGAAGAAGTGGTTATATCAGCAGCAATGACTTCATCTGCCAACAGTTTGTTACAGGCATTGATACCGGCATAGTTACGGTTCCATGTATCATTGAAATGGGCTATCTGTGAATGGAACTGATGTTTGTGCATAGACACGTACAAATCTCCCAGCCGATACTGATCCGATAAGGAATACACCATGAATCGGACGACTGGTCCATCATATCGGCATAACTATACCATCCCCAATACACATCACGAAGACTGCTGTATACCGGAGCAAACATGGCCGCCCGGTCTTTTTCTGTAAACTCATACTTCTCGGAAGCAATCGTATCATAAATCGTTTCGCTCAAATCTGTACAACTGCCCAAAGACAAGGTACAAGCTCCTATCGCTGAAGCCCAAAGTGCTTTATTGAATATTGTTTTCATGTTAGTTCTTCATTTAAAAGTTAGAAAGATACATTCAGACCGAAAGTGAATGAACGGGTAGAAGGATATTTATCGCGCCAGTCAATACCCAAAGACCAAATATCACCATTTGACATTTCAGGATCCAATCCATCATATCCAGTAATGCAGAATAAATTATCGGCAGAAACATAAGCCCGGATATTTTTCACAAACTTACTGCTTTTCAATGGAATGTTATAGCCCAACGTAATGTTAGTCATTTTCAAAAAATCACCATCCTCCAAATAATAGCTTACAAAGTCTGTTTTGGGCTGTTGATAAGGTATATTGTCCACCATAAGGAGCCTTTTGCACAGATTTCAAGCGATTATAAGCGATCGAGTTGTTCTCATAATAAGCACGAGGCTCGTTCAGAATCTTAAAACCAAACTGGCCTGTCATCTGGAAAGATAAATCAAAATTTTATATCTGAACGAGTTGTTCCATCCCAAATACAATTTAGGAAGAGCATTCCTAAATATTGACGGTAGTCATCATTAGACAGCATATTGTCTGTAAACTCTTCAATCTCACCAGTCTTCGTATTCTCAACCATCCAAAGTCCGTTTTCTGAAACACCAACGGACTTCATGCCATAAAATTGTCCCATAGATCTCCCCACTTCCATCCGCTGGGTAGAAAGACTGATAGGTTCACCCAAATAAGCATGATCTATCTGATTTGAAGTCTCATACAAGTCATTTGAAAGACTCAATAATTTGTTCGCATTATGAGAGGCGGTAACTGTGGTTTTCCATTCAAAATCCTTTGTCCGTACAGGAATGGCATTGACAGCAATTTCAATACCTTGGTTACGCATCTTGCCGGCATTAGCCAAAGTCTTGTTATACAAATTGGGAGGAGTCGGTACCGTAAAATCATATAGCATATCCGAAGTCTTCTTCTGATATACATCAATAGAACCACTCAGGCGTTCATCCAATACAGCCCAGTCCAGACCAATATTAAATTCCTTGGAAGTTTCCCATTTCAAATCAGGATTAGGATTGGATTTTACGCTTAACCCCTGATGCCAGACGCCATTATCATAGAAATAAGGAGAACCATACTCATACCGGGTTAATGAATTATAAGAGTCACCTACAATGACACCTGTCACACCATAACCGGCACGTAACTTTAAGTTATTCAGCCACGTAAGGCCTTCCATGAATTTTTCGTTACTGATAGTCCATCCCAAAGAAACAGAAGGGAAAGTAGCCCATTTATTGTTCTCACCAAATTTGGAAGAGCCTTCACGGCGTACACTCAGCAGAACATTATATTTATTATCGTAACCATAGCTTACGTCCGAAGAAACCAATCAAGGTATTGTCATTCTTGTAACTGCTCATGCCGGCTTTTCCATCTTTCAAAGCTGTACCTAATCCCAAGTTATTCCAAAGATAAAAATCTGTTGGATAATCATAGTTATTAGCTCCAAAACCTTCATTTACATTATACTGGTAATTATATCCCACCAATGCATCAAAACGATGTTTATTCCAAGTATGATTATATTTAGAAGTAACTTCCAGATTATCTGTGGTATATTCATTCTGAGAATGATAAGCATATCCTGTGTGATTCTCGCTCTTCTGTGAAAAATATTCGGAAGTATAATATCCACGATTATGATCACTAGTAACCCTACGGCTTAACATGAGGTTGGTCTGCCAGTTTTTAATCGGTTCAAAGGTGATATTCCCCGTCATCCGGGTATTCTCACTATTGTATTTACCATCCTGTTCACGGATGATACCTACCGGATTATAATAATAATTTACGGCAAAATTCTCGTAAAAAGTTCCATCCTCATTCCAGATGGGTTCAGTAGGGTTACGCATAATAGCCTGTCGGTAAATACCGACCTGCCGCATCAATCGGACCATTCTTATGGAATGTCTTTACCATATTGAAATTCACTTTCAACATATCATTTAACATCCAGTGAAACATCAAACCTCATTCTCATCTCTTCATTATAGGTCTCAAGCAACACACCTTCCTCTTTGCGATACGTAAAATCCGCAGAATAAGTGGTATTTTTTGATCCTCCGGAAATATTAAAATTATGGTTATGAGTAAATGCAGTACGGGATACCGCATCCAACCAATCCGTATCATACCCTTTATCAGCATAGTTTGTCAATCCCTGACGGATTTCCTCTGCTCCATAGAAATCAAGCGTCTTGCCAAACTTGGAAAGAGACATATACCGGAATAATTGGCAGCCGTACGCGACTCGCGCTGGTCGTTTTGTAGTAATCAAAATGACGCCATTAGCACCTCGTGTACCATAAATAGCTGCCGCAGAATCCTTCAACACATCAATAGAAGCTATGTTTTCGGGAAACCGTTCCTAAACCACCTTCTATTCCGTCCACCAATACCAATGGAGTAGAGCCTGCAATGAAATCACACCACGCAAACGAATTGTAGATTCCGCATTCGGATCACCGGAGCCTTTCGCAATGGTCAATCCTGCCACTTTACCTTTAATCAGTTCGGCTGCATCTCCAATCTTACCTGCTGTAAAGTCTTCGGCCTTCACAGAAGCCACCGCACTGGTTACATCTCCCTTGCGCTGCGTACCATAACCGATTACAACCACTTCATCCATCAGTTCGGAATCGTCTTGCAGGGTAATATCTTTCTTACCACCATTTCCGACTGGAATTTCCTGAGTCTGATAACCGATATAAGATATTGTCAATATGGATTTGGCATTTTTACCTTCAGCGTATATTTACCGTCAAAATCGGTAATGGTACCGTTGGTCGTTCCTTTTTCCATGATATTGGCACCAATGATAGGCTCCCCTTTCCTGTCTTTCACCACACCGCTTACGGTTACAGTTTGCTGTTGTACCATTTCGGTTCTCATAGATTCTGTTGTTTCCGGTGTTGCCCATACACTACTGACTCCTGCACCCGCAGTAAGGAAAAGACAGGTGGTAGCCTTCAGCAAAGCCCTGCTGAACAAGGCCCGGTTCTCATGTGTTTTCATCATACAGTTTTATTTAAAAGGTTTATATGTTCATTCAGTTCACTTTCCATTCAATCACCCCTCCCGAAGCTCCTTTCTGCAATTGTGCTGCAATTTTAAGCCCCTTTGTTTTGACAGGTTTGAAATCCAAACTATTATAGCAATCTTTTTTTACAGTATATTCAGTCAACGCCTCTACCTCTTTCCAACTTTCGCCTTCTTTATAATATAGTTTCCAGCTTTCCGGCACACGGAAATCCCCGTCATAATGGTCAAAATCCAACCAATACACTTGTACGTTCGATACGGTATAAGGCTGGTCGAATTCATAAGCCAGTGTTTCGACAGTACCGTTCTTCAGCCACCAATAGTGGTAAGGTTTCGAGATATCCGATGAGCGTTTAGGTTCCCATTGGTCATTTACCCCCCATGCCCATGTTTCCACCGAAGCCGATTCGGGAGCATCTTTCTGTATAGGAGCCTGTATCATCAGAGTACGTGCTTTGCTGGCAATAGTAGCTTCCGGAGTGGGGCGGGCATACTCGGCCGCTTCGGGAATCCATACAGCCATCTGGTCGGCACCGCGGTTGTTCCATGTAGAATAAGGAATTGCTTTGAAGGGAACATCTTTTACCTTACCATTCCTGTCAATTTCTTTAGCTGTACCGCTCAGCACCATTACGCCATTCAACAAACCGGCATCGTAAGAAGCCTCCATCGGAGTACCGTCGGGGATGAATTTGTTGAATACAGTACTGTCGGCCTGGTCTTGTCCTTCCAGACAGAACATAATAGGACCCGTTCTATAGCCAGTTTGCCACGGTCATCCTCTACTTGGTCATTTGCTTTCACACGACGTACCTCCATAGGAAGATTGATTTCAACCACATCACCCGCTTTCCAGTTGCGTACAAGGGTGGCATAACCGTCATATTGCTTCGCATTGACTTTGGAACCGTTCACAGAAATGCTGTAAGCCTGAGCCTTGTCTGTAAATGAGTAGAGATCTGTGGGTACGGGGCGTCTTGCGCCCATCCGGGGATACGCACACGCAAAGCAAACTCCTGTTCTTTTCGGGAGTGACGGCAATATCTTTCCGTCCACGGATAGCCTGTAGTTTGTTCCACATTTATTTTATTACTTTCCGTTTCAATATCCGCCTTGCTTTGGATAAAGAGATTGACATACACATCATTGCCTTGAGTGGCATACATATAATAAGGTACTGAAGCCATGAAACGGGTTATGTTGCCCGGACAGCAGGCACATCCGAACCAGTGCTGGCGCTCATGCTGCCCCATGGATTCCAACGGATTGTCATAGAAGAACTTGTCACCGCTGAGTGATACGCCCGAAATGACTCCGTTATACAACGCGCGTTCCAGCACATCCGCATATTTGGCATCTCCGTAGCGAGAAACATACGATGATTCCAATACACATTGGCTATAGAGGCGCAGGTTTCGCAATAGGCTGTGTGATTATTCAGTTCATAGTTCGGACCGAATCCTTCACCTTGTGGGCGGGAACCGATTCCGCCTGTGATAAAGAGTTTTTTGCCGGCCATATTTTCCCAAATACGGGTTAAGGCATTGAAATAGGCGGTATCATGAGTCAAAGCGGCTACATCTGCCACTCCGGAGTAGAGATATCCGGCACGGACGGCATGACCTACTATCTCGTCTTGTTGCAGGATGGGCTTGTGATCCTGACTATATTCGCTCAGTTTATGTCCGTCTGTTCCTCTGCCGGTTTCTTCTACAAAATACTTAGCCGTCTGCAAATATTTCTCATCACCTGTCACCTTATATAGTTTGACAAGAGCCATCTCGGCGATAGGATGACCGCTGGGACGATGGATCTGCCCTTCGCCGGGTCCGAAGACCTGACATACCAGATCGGCATTTTTGATAGCCACATCCAATAATGTACGTTTTCCGGTGGCGCGATAATGAGCAACGGCGGCTTCGTACAAATGGCCGCTGTTATAAAGTTCGTGGCTGTTGATTTTTTCCCAACGGTGCGTGCCCATAACCGGCATTGATTGGTTACACAAGTAGTAAGATAACCATCCGGTTCCTGTGCGGTAGCTATGATATGGATTACACTGTCCAGATAATGATCCAGTTTCCCGTCATATTTTACGGCCAGCGAGTAGGAAGCTCCTTCTATAATTTTATAGGGATCGGTATCGTCGAAAGAAAAGTCACCGCGATGCTCGCCTTTCATCAGACCACCCGCAATGGCAAAGTTATCGAATCGGCCGTTCTTTTCACATTCTTTGAAAGCGGATGGGATGGAAACGGTGCGGTTGGTTTCAATCCGCGGTGACCAGAAATTATCATCTAAATGAACTTGGGTGAAAGGAACTTCTTTGATAGGAGCATCAGGTTGTGTATAAGGTGTGCTACATGCGCATACACTTATTATAGCAATGCTGCTCCATACTATTTGCAATTTGTTTTTCATACTATATCTGTGTTTTATTTCAGTATCAACTATGTCAACAGATGCAAAGTAAGTGAATAAACCATTAAGTAGATAAAGAAAAATCTATTATACTGCGAAAATCGTCTTAAAGATGATCAATCCATTTTCAATAATATTGATTATCAGTGTTTTATACTATTGTTATAGACAATTTTTCATTCTATTGGACAATCGTTTTATCTTGTAAAGACAAGGATTAAGCAGATTTGTCTGTTTTGAGCTTGAATAGTTGGAGATACTTAATTCTTCTTAGAAAACCTCAATAAGATCCGGTGAAACTTTCCTCCTCTGATAATATAAATTAGATTGGCGTTCCTTATTCAATAAAAACTTAATGATGCAGCTATGATATATGCGTATATTCGGGTTTCAACTGATAAACAGACTGTAGAGAACCAGCGGTTCGAGATAAATCGTTTTGCCAAACAAAGGGATTTCCAAATTGATGTGTGGGTGGAAGAAACGGTTTCAGGAACACGGTCAGCCAAAGACAGAAAGCTTGGCGTACTATTGAAAAGAATAAAGAAAGGGGATACATTGATTGTGTCGGAGATCTCTCGTTTGGGAAGAAGATTGATGGAAGTAATGAGTATACTGAATGCATGTATGTTGAAAAATGTCATCCTGCTCACGGTGAAAGAAATATGAGCTGGGAAATAATATACAATCTCAAATATTGGCATTCGCTTTTTCCCTTTCCGCACAAATAGAACGCGACTTGATTTCCCAACGTACCCGTGAGGGACTTGCACGCAGAATCGCCTCCGGACAAAAGTTGGGACGTCCCATGGGAGGACATAACTCGAAATATAAACTTACGGGAAAAGAAGAAAAAATTAAGGCTATGCTGGAGGCGGGAACCAGTAAGGCGGAGATGGCGAGGAAATTGAAAGTGAGCAGGAATACATTGGCAGCTTTCCTTAACAGAAACAGGACAGGGATTCCTTCGAACTGATAAAAGTGATATGTCTGTTATTCGTAATAAGAAGAAACAAAGCCTCTGATAGATTATTCTTACTTAAATTTCGGTTTTAGCATAAGGATATACATAAAGCACAAAAACGCTCTGTCACAGTAAAATGCACATTACTAATCACTTCCGGTGTAAAGTCTCTCAAATCCTTCAATTGGTATGTCGGTGGGGAAACAAATCCGTTTTTGGGAATGCTCGCATTCGGGAATACCAGCGGACAAGATGTAGAGTCAGCCCCTCACTGCCTCCCGGCTACTCGTGGGCATCATAGTTCATATCTGACAGGATACTGTTTGTTTCGGCTATTGAACCTTGTTGCGTATGTAATAAGAACCTGTTTCTATCGTATCTTCACTCCGTTCCGTTTGATATTCCACCTAAGTGAAGCAACTATTCCACCCTAGTGAAAATGGCTGTTCACTAAAGTGAAATGTAAGCATTCGGCCTCGTGCGTGTTTTTTTCCCCTCTTTTCCTTCCTACCTTTGTGGCTTCATTATAATCTTAATCCATTATGTGTTCAGTATTAGAATTTTCTAGCGAAAGTGATAAACTACGTACTCTCTTTTCCGAGTCTAACCATTTTGATTCTGTTCTTTTCATATTTGATGGCGGCCGTCGTTATAAAGTTTCGTCTTCCAGCCTTGGTATCCATTCCCCTCAGGACCTACTTCTCCCTTTAGGTCTTGGCCTTTTCCGCAGCAGTCCTTTTTGGTCTTATTACCTTTATCCCCAAGGTTGTAATTTCCATAAAGGTATTGACGGTCTTTGTGGCGAGGTCATCCGACACACGGGTTCCTGCGTGTCAGAGCAGAGCTGTCATATTTTCCCGACCGCTCCGTAGCAGGTTGCATATCCTTTATCGGTGCGACGACGAATACCGTCTGGAATGCCGTCGTCTGAATCGCGGTTCTTTCCTCTTGAAAAAGGAGGAACGGAAGAAGGATTTTCTTCAAATTTCCTGGAATCGCCTGAATGAGCTGCTTACTGTTAAAAGTATCGGAAAACAGTTGAAAAGTAATTCCCCATTCTATAAGCCGTGCAGTTTTATTTTGATAACTTTGCCACATAATAAAAGTGGATGTACAGTGAAAGAACCGGTTATTACCCTTACTTTGGAAGAGTACGAAGAGTTGCGCAAGGAACATGAATGCCTTGAAAGGGCATGCGGAACTTCAGAGAAAATACGAAGCCTCTTTGCAGGAGTATTCCCGCCAGGTCGAAGAAATCTCGGCCTGTACAGCCGTCATTGCCGATCTGAGATGGAAATTGGCTGACTTGACACGCCGTTTATGGGGTAAATCCAGTGAAAACGTCATCTTCCCGAAGATGCCGGCCAGCTGAGCATCTGTTTCGAGTCTCCGTCCGATGTCAATGACCCGGTAGCGGAAGAACAGAAAACCGCTGGGAAATCCGTCACATCGGAGAATGGCTACAATCGTTTCCGTAAAAGCTTCACGAAAAAGATCACTCCCCACGCCCGTAAGCCCATCGACCCGTCCCTTCCCGTGAGGAGATTATCATTCCCATGCCGGAAGGCCTTTCGTTGGAGGGCGACGAAGCTGGGAGAGGAAGTGAGCGAACAGTATGCTGTCAGTCCCGCCCGATTCTATGTGAAACGCATCATCCGTCCTAAATACCGGCTCGCCGACGGTCGTATCATAACCGCTCCCATGCCCGTAATGGCACATCCCCACAGCAATGCCTCGGAAAGTGTACTGGCCCACATTGCTACCGCCAAATATTACGACCACCTGCCTCTGCACAGACAGCTGGATATCTTTGAGCGTGAAGGAATCCATCTGAGTCCTTCCACCGTAAGTAACTGGATGATGGCTGCCGCACGGCGTCTGGAACCAATCTATAATGAACTTCGTGAACTGGTCAAGGACAGCTATTACGTCATGGCCGATGAGACACCCCATCCCGTACTTGAAAGCGACCGGCCCGGTGCTCTTCACCGCGGGTATATGTGGAACTTCTATCTGCCCCGGTTCCATACCCCCTTCTTTGAATATCACAAGGGCCGTGGCAGCAGCGGAATAGACACACTGCTGGCAGGACAGGTCCGGGTGGTACAGAGTGACGGCTTTGCAGTATATGACAAGTTCGACACGCTACCCGGAAAGTTGCATCTGTGCTGCTGGGCACACGTCAGGCGCAACTTTGTGGAAGCGGAAGGAAATGACCCTCCCAGAGCAAGGCATGCACTTGGAAAAATAGGCGGACTGTATGCCGTGGAGGAGAAAATCAGAATGGAACATCTGGAAGGGGAGGCGGTGGTAAAGCTTCGCCGGGAAAAATCGTACCATATTATCAAAGAACTGGAAAAATGGTGCAAGGAGGAATATGGACATACGGTCGATAAATCGCCTATTGCCAAGGCCATGTTCTATATGTACACACGCTTTGAACAACTGTCCGGATATGTCAATGACGCACAGTTCTGCATTGACAATAATCCGGTGGAGCGTTCTATAAGGCCGTTGACTTTAAACAGAAAAAATACGCTCTTCTCCGGATCACATGAGGCAGCACATGCAGCGGCAATTTTCTTTTCACTGATGGGATGCTGTAGGGAAAATAAGGTGAACCCAAAACTATGGATGCAGGACGTGCTGATTAGGGTACAGGAGAAAGAAAGAGAAGAGAAAAACGATTACACCGATTTACTGCCATTTAATTGGAAAGGATAAACAGGAAAGCTATAATAAAGTCAAAAGCCAGACATGCTTCGTCTGGCTTTGACTTTAATAACTTGGAGAGAAACACGCACGAGGCCGAATGCTTACAGTGAAATCGCCTCTTCACCTAGGCGAAGCAACGAACGCAGCCAGACAAAATATGCCACAGCTATGCTCTCTTGCAAGGAAGCGACCACAGCTATGGCACAGGAATTAAAACAACCTGTATACGTCAAGCCGAATTTGACAGCGGAGAATGGCAAACCGTTTCAAGGGGACTTGGAATCTATTTACACAGTATATCGTTGATTTACAGTAATATACTGTGCATGATTTGGAATGGTAATGTGCTGATGCAGAAGAAACTGATACGAAAAATCATCGAAAAAATGGCATCTTATCTTTGTAATTACAAATGCGACAAGAAGCAATAATTTTGTACTTTCGATGAAAACGTGGATAGAACGGACGAATGAATGCTTCCATTGTAAGGGCAGACACTGCCTCTTATCGATTACAATTCTTCGCAAACAACCATTTCCATGCCTCGGTATACAACAATGATTTTATGTAGCATGGTAGGGCTTATCGCTTTCTGCACAGACTCGCTTGAAGCGTAGCGTTCAGCTTGTTCAATGGCTTGTCGCCTTAATTGTTCTATCCGTTCGCTACTGTCTTTTCCTTTGGCATATTTCAGTTCGATGATGTAGGAGTGACTTATGTCTTTGTAAATATCCAATAACGGATGCAAGAACAGGTCGACGTATCCTTCCTGACTGTCTTTCTCGGACACAGGACGATAGAAAGGATTTTGTGCGGTCATGGCAAGAGTAAAACCATGAACAAAATATTCACCTTTCTGCTTGTCCCGTTGCGAGGCATAACGGTGCAGGCATCCGGCAATGTATTCAAAGTAAGGTTTCCATTTGCCATCATAAGCCAGCCCTGAGACAAGCTTCCTCTTTTCATAACTGTCGAAAGTCAAGTCGTTTTCATGATAAGTATCCAGAATGTAGGCAAAGAGTTGTTCACGTACCACCTAGTTGGGGATGGTGAGTTTGGTTTCTCCTTTATGCATTCCGCTGATGGTCAGCATTCCGAAGTAGAAAAGCAATCAGTTCTATCAACTTGTCTACCGAATGATTGAATGGGCATGTTGTGGAGTAATACTCCAGCATATCCCGTACATCTTTTTCTGTGAATCCTGTCATTTCATTGAATTGTGGATTCAGCGTGTAATTGGTGCCGATGTTGAATCCGCTGGTCAGGTCGTTCATGGATAGATAATAAGATAAGAATTGCGTTCGGGAGTGGGGTGTTGTCCATGGTAGTTTTATCCGTTTACGATAAAACAATACCGGGTGACTCATATTAACATCTTCACATGCCAAGCTTAAAATAAAATATGCAGTAATATATGTGTATAATTATTTTCTTCTTCTTCCTGTCAAAACAAAGGGGCTTAAAATTGCAGCACAATTGCAGAAAGGAGCTTCGGGAGGGGTGATTGAATGGAAAGTGAACTGAATGAACATATAAACCTTTTAAATAAAACTGTATGATGAAAACACATGAGAACCGGGCCTTGTTCAGCAGGGCTTTGCTGAAGGCTACCACCTGTCTTTTCCTTACTGCGGGTGCAGGAGTCAGTAGTGTATGGGCAACACCGGAAACAACAGAATCTATGAGAACCGAAATGGTACAACAGCAAACTGTAACCGTAAGCGGTGTGGTGAAAGACAGGAAAGGGGAGCCTATCATTGGTGCCAATATCATGGAAAAAGGAACGACCAACGGTACCATTACCGATTTTGACGGTAAATATACGCTGAAGGTAAAAAATGCCAAATCCATATTGGTTGTTTCTTATATCGGTTATCAGACTCAGGAAATTCCAGTCGGAAATGGTGGTAAGAAAGATATTACCATGCAAGACGATTCCGAACTGATGGATGAAGTGGTTGTGATCGGTTATGGTACGCAGCGAAAGGGTGATGTGACCAGTGCTATTTCAAGTGTAAAATCAGAAAGTTTTGTGAAGGGGGCGGTAACCGATGCAGGCCAGCTGATACAAGGTAAGGTAGCAGGGCTGAATATTTCTTTACCTTCAGGAGATCCTACCGGCAACACACAAATTATGCTACGTGGTATTTCATCTTTAAAAGGTGGAACTTCACCATTAGTATTAGTTGACGGAGTGCCAGGAAGTCTGAATACAGTAGCCCCTGAAGATGTTGAGTCCATCGATGTATTAAAAGACGGTTCGGCTACTGCCATTTATGGTACACGTGGTACAAATGGCGTAATTATTATTACAACCAAACAAAGTCGTAAAGAAATGGCTCCCACCATTGATTATAATGGATATGTTTCTGTATCAAACATTTTAAACAGACCTGATTTCATGGATGCTGATGACCTTCGTCAGAAATGGAATGAAGGATATACTTTCAACGGAGCTAACTTGAAAGATTTCGGAGCCAATACCGATTGGCTGGGTGAACTGACCCGCACAGCTGTTTCTCATTCACACAACTTATCCTTAAGAGGTGGTAGTAAAAATACCAATTATACAGCCTCCATCAACTATACCAACCGGCAAGGTACTTTTATAAAGACTGACTTTGAAGCTATAAACGGTCGTATGGACATCACTCACTCTATGTATGACAATAAATTGACAGCCAATGTCAGTACATTCGTCAGCCAACATACCATGCCTCGCAGTTGGAATACATACGCTTATCGACAGGCTTTGATTCACAATCCTACAGAACCTGTAAAAGATGAGAACGGTGACTGGTTTGAGCGCGACTTGTATTTTTATGATAATCCTGTAAGTTATATCCGCGAAACAATTGGTGAAATGAAACGTAAAAACATCCGTTTCAATGGTAGCCTGACTTTCCGCCCTATTGAATCTTTGACCTTGAAAGCCATGTATGCCCGCCGGAGTACGACTTCTACCGATGGATATTACCAAACCAAGAAACATGTATCTACAACCAAGAGTGGCCGTAACGGCTATGCATATCGTTATGATTCTGATTTTGATAATAATCTGATAGAATTGACGGCCAACTTTCAGAAAGCATTCGGCAAGCACAATGTCAGTGTATTGATAGGTTATAACTATGAAGACAACACCAACTCTAACCTGTCCATGTCCAACTACGATTTTCCTACCGATGCTTATTCTTACAACAAAATGGAAGCAGGTATGGCCTTGAAACGTGGTGAAGCTTCCATGACCAGTTATAAAAATTCTGATAAATTAATCGGATTATTCACCCGTGTCAGTTACAATTTCAATGACCGCTACTTATTGATGGCTTCTTTGCGTCATGAAGGCTCTTCCAAGTTCGGTAAAGATCATAAGTGGGGTAATTTCCCCGGCATCTCTTTAGGATGGAGAATTAACAGAGAGAATTTTATGAAAAATGTGAATTGGATGGATAACCTGAAACTTCGCGTGGGATACGGTGTGACCGGAATCAATGTAGCCGACCCGTACACATCACTCTCAAGTTTGAATTATAATGGCGCTTTCCTGTACAATGGAACATGGGTCAAAGCATTGGAAACAATCCGTAACAACAACGCTGACCTGCGTTGGGAAAAGAAACACGAATTCAATGTAGGTCTGGATTGGGATGTCCTAGGAGGACGATTGGGTGGAACCGTTGACTACTATATACGTAGAACAAAAGATGCTCTTTGGGACTACGAGGTTCCTGTTCCGCCTTATATGTATCCAACCATGCTAGCCAATGCATCGGAAATGGAAAATAAAGGACTTGAAATTCTAATTCGTGCTACGCCTATCCAGACAGAAAAATTCACTTGGAATACCAATGTGTCCTATTCTACTAATTCAAACAAGGTCGTTGCACTATCCAGCGAGAAATTCTCGATGGACCAAGATTATTTCTATACAGGGTATACCGGAGAACCCATTCAAACCACTACCCATATCGTCCAAGTAGGCAAGCCTATAGGTACTTTCTATGGTTTGAAATCGGTTGATATTACAGATGACGGACTATGGTTGGTAGAAAACAAAAAAGGTGAACATGTTTTAGCCGAGGAAACCGATGCCACTGACTGGCAAGTATTAGGTAATGGTATTCCTAAACATTATCTGAACTGGAACAATACCTTCAATTTCTTTAATTTCGATTTAAGTATAAATATGCGTGGTGCTTTCGGCTTCCAGATTTTGAATTACCAACGTATGTATTATGAAAATGCAAAACCTGAAATCCAGTACAACCGCCTGAATTCTGCTTTTGACAAAGTATATGGCAAAACCCAATTGAAAGATGACCAACGCTATGTCAGCTATTACGTAGAGGACGGTGATTACTGGAAAATTGACAATGTGACTTTGGGGTATACCTTCAAACTATCCAAACAGCATATCATCAAAAACCTACGTATCTATGCTTCAGTATTGAATCTAGCTACCATTACCGGTTACAAGGGTATGGATCCGGAAGTACCATTGAGTAGCAACACCTATGGATTATTGGATGCCGGTACTGACAATCGCGACAAGTATCCTACCAATCGCACTTATACTTTTGGAGTTAATCTTACATTCTAAATCTAATTAAACAAAAAAGAACAGTTATGAAACTATTTAAATATGGTGTTTATGCACTCTGTGCATCTGCCATGCTCAGTATAAGCAGTTGCTTTAATTTGGATGAGGAGCCTTATTCTGAAATCATTGAAGAAGACTATGTACCAACCGAAGCCGATGAGATAGCCTTGTTGGCTACCACCTATTCACAATTACGCTTTGTGATGGACTGGTATGGCTTGTTTGACCTACAGGAAGAATCGGGCGATGTAATTGTCACACCTACCCGCCCGAACGGCTGGGATGACGGAGGTACTTACAAGCAAATGCACAAACACACTTGGGACAACCAGCAAGGACAGCCCCAAAGTATTTGGGACTATTGCTATAAAGGCATCGCCAATGCCAATAAAATATTAAAACGTGCCGATGAAGGTTTTTTTACAGAAGAAAGTAAACCTAAAGTCGTAGCTGAGGTAAAAGGAGTACGTGCACTTTGGTACTCCATTCTTTGCGATACACATGGAAATATTCCTATACAAACCAGTTTCAGTGAAGAGATTCCGGTTCAATCTACTCGTAAACAAGTTTTTGACTTCATTATCAATGAACTGAAAGAAGTAATGCCCAATTTGCCTACTGAAGTCAATAAATCCACTTATGGCAGACTCACTCAATGGGGGGCCAAATGCTTGATGGCACGTATGTATCTGAATGCTGGGGTCTATACAGGAACTCCAATGTGGAACGAATGTCTGGAACAATGTAACGATATCATTAACAGCGGTTTGTTTAGTTTAGAAACAAACTACACAGATATCTTCAAAACAGAAAACTCCGGATGTGTGGAAACGATCTTTGCCATTCCTTATGATGAAGTTTATAATGAAGGGGACAACAATGGTCCTGTTTTTGGAGCCCACATGAAATTTCTATCTTCAAACAGTCGTAAGGTCTTCAATATGCAAACCACCCCATGGGGAGGTTCAGCAGCAAACCCTCAGTTCATTAACAGCTATGATCCTGATGATATGCGGTTAAAATATACATGGCTGCAAGGTGACCAGTACAGCCCGGACGGAGTACTGATCACCACTTTCCCCAATAAGCTACCCAGTATTTACAAAACAGACACAGATGACGGTTATCGGGTAGGAAAATACGAAATTAAGGTAGGAGCTAAAAGCCTTCTAAGCAACGACTTCCCTTATTTCCGTTATACTGAAGTATTGCTGATGAAAGCAGAATGTCTGCTCCGCTTAGGACAAAACGAAACCGAAGCAGCCCATATCGTATCACAGATCCGTGAGCGTGCATTCCGTGAATCGGCTCATCCGGAAAAAGCAACGGTTGATGCAGCTTGGTTAAAAGGCGATACACACATTAACTATGGTACGCTTGACGAAAAAGGTCAGATTGATGATGCGGGTAATACAGAAGTCGTAGAATTAGGCGGACTTTATGATGAATGGGGATGGGAATTTGCAGCCGAGGCCCGTCGACGTACGGATATGATTCGCTTCGGAACCTATCAGAAGAAAAGTTGGTTTAATCATACTCCGACTGCCAATGACTTGAATGGCAACTCTATCCTGTTCCCGATTCATTTAGATCATCTTAATACAAACCCTAATTTACAGCAAAATCCAGGCTATGCCGGTAAATAAGAAATAATGTGATAGAAAGCAACCTTCTTTCTTCTCAATAGTTGCTAATTATTTAAACAAATATTTATTTTCCAGCCCGGTTTAAGTTATTAGAACCGGGCTTTATATTCCCATCTCTTATAAAATCATTACTTAAAATATGCTCATGGAAATGAACAGATATTTATCTTTTACTCTCTTTACAGGATTATCCCTATTGACAACAATACCCATTGAGGCGTATACACTAAATCCTAATAAAACAGCAACATCCATCTTACAGACAAATGTTATCGAAGTACGAAGCATAACTTCTGTACAACCCATCGTGATCTATTGTCCTGTGGGAACTGTTCCTCAATTACCTTATCAAGTATGGGTGACTTATTCAGACGGACAAGGTGAATACCGTCAAACTAAATGGTCCAATTCCGCTTTATCCACAGAACAATCAGAGGCTGACGATAAAGTTTATCCCATTGGAAGCCAATACACAATAAACGGATTCATTATAGGAGACGATACTACAGAAAACGGATATCCTATCACTGCTAAAATAGAGGTGGTAGACACTAAAAATACAATTTCCCCCAAGCTAATAGCCCATACTATCCCCTTAAACAATGTAAAGATTAACGGCAACAATCGCCTGACCTCCAATCGTGATCTTGCCATTAAAGAGATTATCAGTTGGGATGTAAGCCAACAGCTATATAATTATCGCGACACTTATGGACTGAGTACCGAAGGATATACCCGGTCTGACGGATGGGACTCACCTGAAACTAAATTAAAAGGACATGGTTCCGGACACTATATGTCCGCACTGGCCCTTGCCTATGCCGCTGCAACAAATCCTTCGCATAAAGAAATTTTACGCCGTAACATCACCCGAATGGTGAATGAACTGCGCGAATGTCAGGAGCGTACATTCGTATGGAGCGAAGAATTAGGAAGGTATCTCGAAGCCCGTGATTTTGCCCCTGAAGAAGAATTGAAAAAGATGAAAGGTACATGGGAAGCTTTTGATGAACATAAAACAAAATGGGCTACTTATGGCTATGGTTATCTAAATGCGATCCCCCCGCACCATCCCGCACTGATAGAGATGTATCGTGCATATAACAATTCGGACTGGGTATGGGCTCCCTATTACTCCATTCACAAACAGTTAGCGGGTCTGATAGATATTGCAACTTATATGGATGATAAAAGCATTGCCGACAAAGCATTGCTCATAGCCAAAGATATGGGTCTGTGGGTATGGAATAGAATGCACTACCGCACTTATGTAAAAAAAGACGGAACACAAGAAGAACGCAGGACACATCCCGGCAATCGTTATGAAATGTGGAACATGTACATTGCAGGTGAAGTGGGAGGTATGGGAGAATCTTTAGCACGTCTTTCAGAAATGGTCAGCGCCCCTGAAGAGAAGGCGCGTCTGATAGAAGCATCCAATTGTTTTGATAGTCCGGCCTTTTACGAACCGCTTTCAAAGAATATTGATGATATACGTAACAGACACGCCAATCAGCATATCCCTATGATCATCGGTGCACTGAGAAGTTATTTAAGTAACAATGATACATTTTATTATCATGTATCCCATAATTTCTGGAATTTAATACAAGGAAGTTATCGTTATTCTACCGGCGGTGTGGGTAATGGCGAAATGTTCAGACAGCCCTATACCCAAATAGTAAGTATGGCCATGAATGGCGTATCTGAAGGAGAGAGTCACTCAAATCCACATATCAATGAAACTTGTTGTGCATATAACTTGCTAAAATTAACAAAAGACCTCAACTGTTTTAATCCGGACGATGCCCGTTACATGGATTATTACGAACGGACACTTTACAACCAAATAATCGGCTCATTACACCCTGAACACTATCAGACTACTTATCAATATGCCGTAGGACTAAATGCATCGAAACCATGGGGCAACGAAACTCCGCAATCTACCTGCTGCGGAGGTACGGGATCTGAAAATCATGTAAAATATCAGGAAGCAACCTACTTTGTTTCGGACAATACATTGTGGGTAGCCCTTTATATGCCTACCACACTCCATTGGGAAGAGAAAAATATCACTTTACAACAGGAATGTTTGTGGCCAGCAAAAAGCTCCACAATTAAAGTTACTGCCGGAGAAGCCCGATTTGCCATGAAACTGCGAGTACCTTATTGGGCCACCGACGGCTTTGATGTAAAACTAAATGGAATCTCTATTGCCACTCATTATCAACCTTGTTCATACGCGGTAATACCTACCCGGCAATGGAAAGAAAATGATATAGTAGAAATTACAATGCCATTCACCAAACATATAGACTATGGTCCCGACAAGCTACCGGCTGAAATAGCAAGTAAAGACGGACACCAACTTGAAACGGCTTGGGTAGGTACATTAATGCATGGACCGTTTGCCATGACAGCTACCGATATCACTAATTGGACGGAAGCAACACTCAATATAGACTCACGTCTTGCCAGTATTACCGTTGTTGAACCTAACGGTCCGCAAACCGGTACTACAGGAAATTTATATACACTGATGCAAGGTGGACGAACTTTCCAACCAGATTATTATCGCCATGACCATACAACTCATTACTTCCGCATCAATCATATTAAAGATTATTGCTGTCCGGTAAAACTTTTTCAAACAAAATAAATTAGGGCTGACACTTCTCACGAGGTATCAGCCCTTTTGGTTATCTTTGTTTTGCGAAAAAATATATAACCATGAGCAAAGATAGTCATTTTACCGGACAGCCGGTCTATAGTCAAGTGTTAAAGTTACTCGACAAAGAGAAGATTCTTCAAATAAGTCGCGAAACGAAAGGAAGCGAGGCTTACGTGAAGCGTTTTGACGGCTACCAACATCTTGTGGTAATGCTGTTCGGCATACTCAAACACTTTGATTCTCTTCGCGAACTTGAGATAGGCATGAAGGCGGAGGCTCACAAGCTCGGACACCTCGGAATGAACTATCTGGTTCGTCGCAGCACGCTTGCGGAGGCCAATATACGCCGTCCTCAGGAGTTCTTTGCAAGTGTTTATGCGTATCTTTGGAGAAGTATGCCAAATTTTTAGCGGACAGCCGCCCCTCCAAGTGCTATAAGGGGCAGACTCACGAGCCTAAAGACTGGGAGAAGTTGCTTTACATGATGGATTCCACCACAATAACGCTCTTTGACAACATACTCAAAGGTGTCGGGCGGCACCCGAAATCAGGCAAGAAAAAAGGCGGCATGAAAGTACATACAGTAATGAAGTATCATGTCGGCGTACCGATGGTGGTGCAGCTCACATCCGCCGCAAAACACGATCATTACCTGCTGAAGGAGGTGCATTTGCCAAAAGACTCCACTTTGGCGATGGATCGTGGTTACGTCGACATCGCACAATTCCAACGTCTTACCGAAGAAGGCGTGTGCTACGTGACCAAAATGAAGAAAAACCTTAAGTACGAGGAACTTGAATCCATTACTTATGTCAACCCGCAGGGACTGGTGACGCACATAGACAAGAAAGTGCTTTTACAAGAGGGAACTCACCCATGAGGCACGTAGGGTGGAGATATTTTACGAGACAAAGAAGCCGGTTGTGCTGTTGACCAACAACTTTGAGTTCACGTTTGAGGACATTTCTGAAATTTATCGCCTCAGATGGGCCATCGAGTCGCTATACAAACAGCTAAAACAAAATTTTCCGCTTCATTTCTTCTATGGGGACAGCGTCAACGCCATACAAATACAGACATGGGTAGTCTTGATTGCAAATCTGCTGATAACAGTTCTGTCAAGAAGCATCAAGAGGCACTGTGCATTCTCGCAGGTTGTTACCATGGTACGACTTATGCTCATGTACTACGTCGATTTTATCGCATTCATGGAAAATCCCGAGAAAACCTGGAATGATTTCCTTGCAAAGGAGATGCAAAAAGCACCACCAGAACCAAGTCTTTTCGATTAAGGGGGCTTACTTTTGAAAAAAATAAAACCCGAAGTCCTATTTTACGGGGCTTCGAGGAGGATTTTTATGCTCTTTTGTGTTTTACCGGACAGCAATAAAAGAAGATATAAGCATAAAGCTCTATCCATATAACATCACTCACCTATACAACACTAAAAATCAACCATATAACATATTTTATCATAACATGAGCAATAAAATAAGATTCAGATATGAACTTCACATTATCAATAACCTTAGATTATCAACTAAAATATTATCATACAGCCTTAATTGGAATTACTTAAAAACTTAAATTTATCTGAGTCGAGTTAGCACTTCCTTTATCACATTTAGGAAATACAGCTGTTTTTTCAAATGCGTTATCCATAACTACACCTTTTCATTACCATCCTTATCTAGCATAGTAATGTCAGCATCATCTAATGAAAATTGAAATGTGAGATACAAGCAGTCATTTATATCTTCGGCTTGTACTGAAAAAATAAAAGGAATTCTAGTAGCCACCTTTTCATAAACTTTGCAAACTGCATGAGGCTTCTTTTGGTGATGCTCCGAAGCAAAAACTCCCAAACTCAAGGAAACTAAAAATAACATCAATAATAACTTTGCTTTCATACTTCTTTTTGTTTAAAAATGATGCCGCAAAGTTAGAGGGAAAGGAAAGAACGTACAACTATTTGCTGTGACATAATATTTCTATAAAACACTGATAAACAATATATTTCAGTTTATCACTCTGACATTTTCTTTTTTAGACGCGATTTCCTTTGATTGAGGGCTACCGTATCCGTATGTCCGAAACATAAAGAAATGGCCAACGGAGAAATACCCGCTTCTTGCAGGCAAAGGACCAACAAGTCATCCTCCGTCAGTTGGGAGTATTGTGCTTGCAAAGGAGAAATATAATCAGCATAGATTTCAAAGGTCGTTTTCTTCAGTTTGTCCAATTCAGCAGCTGCCATCACCTTACGGATTTTCTTATTCACCTGCTGCTGGTCAGACAATGACATCACCTTTTTGTATATAGAAGTCTGCTGAAATAACCATGTACGAAGTGCCAACTTTTCTTTCTTCAATTGAGTTATCAATTGCTCTTTTTGGGCAATTTCATCAAGATTTTGGTTTTCCCTATCCTGTAACAGTGCAAGAGCGGATTCATTTTCTTCTATGCGCTGCTGCATCACATTCTGTTTCTCATCAGCATATTGTAATGCTTGCCGATAGAGTGCCTGCTGGTTATTTTTCTTATTTATCCAACGTTGGTAAATCAAAGCAACGACAAAGCAAATAATAACGGATACAAAGACAATCCATCTTATAATCCTTTTGGATTTTATCTGTTCATCCTTTACTCTTAATTCCGTCTGATGTTTATAGACTAAATGTTGCACTTCCGTCAATAGCTCACTGTTATCTAATGAGTCCTGAACCATAACAAACGTATCCAGATAGTGATAGGCAGACTTAAAATTTCCTAGTTCAGCCTCCATTACGGCAAGTGACCAGTAGGGTATAGAGCGGGATGGAGAAAGAAACAAACTCTTTTCTAAATAATGGCGTGCTGAATCATATTGTTCCAAATCAACATATAAATCCCCCATATTATAATAAGCATCTGCTTTTCCATTCCCATAAGATAAATGCTGTAAAACCTTATGCGCATAAACAACAGCCGAATCGACATTTTCAAAGTGTCTATAACAAATGCTCAAATTATGCCAAGAAGTAAGTATCATGCTTCTATCTTTAGAACGCATGGCATACTTCACAGCTTTGCGCTGATAGGTTATGGCAGAATCCTGCATATTTCTCATGCCATAAATATATCCTATATTAATATAAGCAATGGCAGTATCTTTAGCATCAAAAGAATAATGAAGAGATTGGTGCAACACCTCCAATGCCTTGTCATTCAATTCACAATTCCCATACCACAATCCCAGCGCACTATAAATTAATCTTCTATATTTTGTATCTACCGGATAATCCTGCAATATTTCCAATGCCTTCAAATTCATCTCTATCGCTGCCTTTTCATCATCCATCTCTGCCAGCAGCCTTCCCTTATACATCAATGCCACAGCCTTCTCCCTATCATCATCTCCATAATAATCCAAGGCGAAATTCAATAAGGAATCGCAAGGCAATAAGGGTAGTTTGTTCTTGTCCGTAGCCTCAGCCAGCAACAAAGCATAGTATGCCTTGTCTACTTCCGGCAAATCCTCTAAAACAGATATATTTTTTAAAATAGTCAATGCACTGTCCGGCTTCATTTCCAACAATGAATCTACTTGCTGTAACATCGGATTGGAAGAATGGTGGTTACAGGCAAATAAACAGACAGCCAGCAAACTGACGAAATTTAAATATATAATAAATGAACGCATAGTGATTTTATCTTTTAGCTTTCTACGCACAAAGATAGCAAAATGCCTTTATAACCTGATATACAAACATCTATTAAAAAAACATTATGCAAATTCTGTAACACACAGTTATTCCATCTTACTTTTCATACGATATTTGCGTTGCGCTACAATCTGTGCATCATTATTACCAAAGCATAAAGCGATGGCAAAGGAGATAAATCCGCCAATTGCAGACATAGCAAAGGACATCATCTTCGTTCAACTTGGGATACCGGGTATGCAGTTGCTCTATGTAATCAGCATAAATCTGTCCTATAATCACTCTGAGTTGGCGTTGCTCAGCATTGGTGAGCACTGCAATACGCTCTTTGTGATGCTTTTGCTGGTTGGCCAGTTTGTCTATTTTCGTATAGAGGGCACTTTGCCGGAACAACCAGTTGCGCAATTTCTCCTTCTCCATCTTCATGGCCTCTATAGCCCGTTCCTTCTCTTCTATTTCCTCGACACGGCTTTCTTGTTTCTGTTTCAATTCGGCTATCACCTCTTCATGTTGAGCAATATTCTGCTGCATATCCATCAGGTTCTGTTTCAGCTTCTGCAACAGATATTTATAGTTGGATTGCTGTATCTTCTTGTTCTTCAGTATCTGTTGATAAATAATCACAATGACCAGCAGCAACACCACAGCTATCATCGCAATGGTGTATATCCTCCGTTTAGCCTTGAACTGTTCTTTCCTTACTTGCGCGTCGGCATTCCAACGATAGGTCTTCTTCTCCAGTTCCGTAGCCACATTGGTGGAATAGATAGAATCTTCCAACTGGGTGCTGATTTCCAGATATTCCAAAGCTTTCTCCACATTTCCCTGCTGCTTGGCTATGGCATACAAGTCAAAGAAAGAGAGATACCGGATATGAATATCGACAGCTTCCTTGCTTCGGTTCAAATAATAAAGAGCCGAATCAAGCTGCCCGTTATTATAATAAAATTCCCCTAGATTCCAAAGACACTGCAAGCTGTCTTCTAAGACGACAGGCATCGTATGCCCTTTTCAGACAAATAATAGCTATACTGTTCCGTCCTGTACGTCCGCATAAATCCCCTATATTTCCATAAAGAGAATGCAAAAGGAAACTATCAGTAGAAAGAGAAAGCTGCAAAGCGCGTTGCTGGCAGATAAAAGCGGAGTCTATATTTCCATACCCAATGTAAGCTACCCCCAGATTGCTGAGTGAACTGATGAAATGACGGTTATGCCGTGCCAGCGAATCATTATAACAAGCCTTGACATACATATCTTTGGCCTGTGCGTACAAGTTCTGTTTGCCATACAGCCCACCCAACATATTATATACAAACCCTTTCCAATAGAATTCGCATGGATAGGCGGAAAGAATTTCAAGCGCCATACGGTAACTTTTCAGGGCATCGGCATAGTTTTCCATTTCCTGTTGCACTTTACCCTTATACAGAAGAGCTATGGCATGTTCTTTGGCTTCTTCATGATATACATGGAGAGCAAAATTCAATAATGAGTCACAAGGAAGCAGTGAATAACCATTTTTATCCGCAGCCTCAGCCAGCAGCAAAGCGTAACCGGCCTTGTCTTCCGGGCTCATACCGGTTAGGGAAGAGATGGATTTCAATAATGAAAACGCACTGTCGGAATGTTCTTCCATCAAGTATCCGGCTTGCCGCAAAGCAGGATGTTCCGTGCGCTGCAAAGTACAGGAAAGACCAAGCCAACATAGAAGGCAAACAATACCCAACTGTTTTATATAAACATACATGCAACTCTATTTTTATTCTCCGGTGACAAAGATACAGAAAACTCAGAACTTATATCCTACACCGGCCGATAAACTGACACTCCGCCCGAAAGGTCTCTTACGAAGAGAACACTTACCATCGATAGTGTAAATGAAATGCTCGGATTCCAATGAAACCCCGGCCCTTCCGCCGTAAGTAAAATGATCTGGAAAATCCTGATGCCACCAGCCCAAACTTGTAGATACTAATTGAAAAGTGCGCTGTATTCTAATTGAAAAGAGCTCCATCCATAACTTGTTACAAAATTACTATAAGTTTAAAATATTCATTTATCTTGTCTCATTTTTTGTGTTTCCTTAAGCCTATAAGACAGTCCGGTCATATTAACCAGATAAGCTTTATGTGTAAGCCTGTCAACCATTGCCGCCACAAGCACCTTGTCCTTTATGATTTCATTCCATCTGTTAAAAGCCAAATTAGTAGTAATGATTGTAGCCTTTTTTCCGGCTCTTAACGACAGGTGGTTAAAAAGCAGTTCTCCTCCTTCCTTGTCACAACTGACATATCCGAACTCATCACAGATGACCAGATCGTATTTTTCAAACCTTAATTGTAGCGTCCTCAGTGTCTTTGCTGATTTAGCCTCCCTTATCTGGGTAAGCAGGACCGGCACTGAAGTAAACAATACGGTAAAGTCCTGTTGGCAGGCCTTTATTCCCAAAGCCGTAGCAATATGCGTCTTTCCGTTCCCGGATTTCCATACAGGACCAGGTTTCTTCCCTGTCTGATGAAGTCCAGTGTCTCCAATTCAGGTAATATTACCTGTGCCTCTTTGGGCATGTCTTCCATAACAAGCTCATGCAGATACTTCATTTGTGGAAATCCCGCAGATCTTATCCTTGATCTTCTTCTACACTCCCTTCTCCTGGCGCTTTCCTTTCCAAGCAATTCCGTCAAGAACTGCAGATGGTTCCAGTTTTCTTCAGCTGCCAATGAAAGGGTGCATTCCAGTTCCTCTTTAAAGGCCAGAAGCTTCAGTTCTGCAGCATAGTCATAAATGGTTTCTTTTCTGATTTCATATATTATAAACTTAAATGGTTGGTATTATATCATGCACTTCATTGTATCCTGTCATGAGCGCCGTGATGCCTTCAAGCATATCCACAGCTTCTCTTTCTATATTCTCCTGTTGTGCCGGGAGAACAGGCGGTTCCATGGTTTCTTCTGTCTCTCCCTGTACGCTACCATGCAGCATAGCCTTTACCTGGTCCGGAGATATCTTTCTGACACCACGTCCGGTCAGCTCCTTGCATGCCGTGACAATGTCCGTTCCGGAAAATCCATTTTTTCGGGCATAGTCCAAACAAACGTCCTGTTGTCCTCCTTGAAATGGATGTCATACAGCCTTCTCAGTTCTTCCGGTGCTCTTTGCCAAACCACAGAGTGGGGCAATGCCCCCGGTTTACGGGAAAGTGTACGCAAATAGTGCTCCAGCTTGATGCACCAGTCTCCACCGCAATAACTGCGTTGATGAGAGGCCACTTTCTCCTTCCCGTACAGGATGACGATTTTTTCACTATAAACCTTGACATGTACTTTTTCTCCCACAAGAGAATCAGGTACGGAATAATGAACATTTTTCATGCTGATAGTTGACCATTTATCCACAATGTACTCATAGACCTCAAAACAGCCCAGATTACCGGGAAAAGGCTTCAGCGATGACAGGTCAGCTTCCAGACGTGATGTTTTCTCCGCTGTTGAAAGACTGCCTTGCTCGTTGTTGACCTGCATACATACCCGGTTTAAATGCTCCTGGGCAGAATGTATATCACCAAAATGGTCTGTCAGGCAGAAAGCTTTCCTTCTGACATATTCCACGCTGCGCTCCACATGTCCTTTCTCCCATCCGGCCCGTACATTACAGAAACGGTACTCAAAACAATAGAAACCGGACATCTTCATCAAAGCTTCTGTAGGTTTCTTATCACCACCGACAAAGCTCTTGACGGCTACACGCATATTGTCATAGACCATCATGGCGGGGACACCATGTATATCCCTGAAAAAGTTACGGTGGGATTCCATGAAGGCAAGCGTATTCTGATGCCTGAAAAGATAGGCGTATCTGCCATTGCTATGCCCGAAAGTGAATACGGCCAGATAAAACTTGGTTTTGACGCCGTCAATAAAAAGAAGAACTTCACCCCAGTCAAACTCGGCAATGCATCCAGGCTCATAGAACAACCGGATAAAGGCTTCGCTCTTTTTCTTCTCTTTGTATGACTCTATATTTTTTATATAACTGCATACTGTGGCGTAACTGATGGTGTATCCTTGAGATAACAGAAACTGGTGGATATCCTTTTTCAACATGCGCTGTTTGCGAAGTCCGGTAGCTATCTTAACGGCATTCTTCTTCAGGCAAAATCCTATCTTATCCTTAATCTCTTGTGTGAGCCGGCGAGGACGGCGTCTGGAACTGTCATACCTGGGCTGGATGGTAAGCAAATCACTCAAAGCCTCTTCTGGATTGTCCGTGCGGATGGCTGATTCGTACTTTGAAAGAATATTGTCAACGGTATGACGGCTGACATGAAGTTCACGAGAGATACGCCGTTTGCTATAACCGCATACTCTATACATGTGTATTATTGATTGTCTTTCTACCATAGTCTTCATTTTACCTTTGCATTTGGATTATACAAAGGTCATTATACTTATCCTATGGTGGCGCAATTTTCAACTGGAATATTGGCGCACTTTTCAATTAGTATCTACAGCCCAAACTAGAATGCATTCCGTTGCCATAGGCGTAATCAATGGATTTATCCCTGCCAAACATAGCATAGGACAGATACGGTCCCGCATTGATGCGCAAATTCCATTTGTTATTATTGCTGTCCGGTAAAACACAAAAGAGCATAAAAATCCTCCTCGAAGCCCCGTAAAATAGGACTTCGGGTTTTATTTTTTTCAAAAGTAAGCCCCCTTAATCGAAAAGACTTGGTTCTGGTGGTGCTTTTTGCATCTCCTTTGCAAGGAAATCATTCCAGGTTTTCTCGGGATTTTCCATGAATGCGATAAAATCGACGTAGTACATGAGCATAAGTCGTACCATGGTAACAACCTGCGAGAATGCACAGTGCCTCTTGATGCTTCTTGACAGAACTGTTATCAGCAGATTTGCAATCAAGACTACCCATGTCTGTATTTGTATGGCGTTGACGCTGTCCCCATAGAAGAAATGAAGCGGAAAATTTTGTTTTAGCTGTTTGTATAGCGACTCGATGGCCCATCTGAGGCGATAAATTTCAGAAATGTCCTCAAACGTGAACTCAAAGTTGTTGGTCAACAGCACAACCGGCTTCTTTGTCTCGTAAAATATCTCCACCCTACGTGCCTCATGGGTGAGTTCCCCTCTTGTAAAAAGCACTTTCTTGTCTATGTGCGTCACCAGTCCCTGCGGGTTGACATAAGTAATGGATTCAAGTTCCTCGTACTTAAGGTTTTTCTTCATTTTGGTCACGTAGCACACGCCTTCTTCGGTAAGACGTTGGAATTGTGCGATGTCGACGTAACCACGATCCATCGCCAAAGTGGAGTCTTTTGGCAAATGCACCTCCTTCAGCAGGTAATGATCGTGTTTTGCGGCGGATGTGAGCTGCACCACCATCGGTACGCCGACATGATACTTCATTACTGTATGTACTTTCATGCCGCCTTTTTTCTTGCCTGATTTCGGGTGCCGCCCGACACCTTTGAGTATGTTGTCAAAGAGCGTTATTGTGGTGGAATCCATCATGTAAAGCAACTTCTCCCAGTCTTTAGGCTCGTGAGTCTGCCCCTTATAGCACTTGGAGGGGCGGCTGTCCGCTAAAAATTTGGCATACTTCTCCAAAAGATACGCATAAACACTTGCAAAGAACTCCTGAGGACGGCGTATATTGGCCTCCGCAAGCGTGCTGCGACGAACCAGATAGTTCATTCCGAGGTGTCCGAGCTTGTGAGCCTCCGCCTTCATGCCTATCTCAAGTTCGCGAAGAGAATCAAAGTGTTTGAGTATGCCGAACAGCATTACCACAAGATGTTGGTAGCCGTCAAAACGCTTCACGTAAGCCTCGCTTCCTTTCGTTTCGCGACTTATTTGAAGAATCTTCTCTTTGTCGAGTAACTTTAACACTTGACTATAGACCGGCTGTCCGGTAAAATGACTATCTTTGCTCATGGTTATATATTTTTCGCAAAAGCCCAAAAGGGCTGATACCTCGTGAGAAGTGTCAGCCCTAATTTATTTTGTTTGAAAAAGTTTTACCGGACAGCAATAATTTGTTATTCAAAGCAACATTATAAGAAGCAAGGATAGGAAGCTCCAAATTGAATTTACTAAAAAAAGAATCGGTACCAAGTCTTGTCTTGGATCTGAATTCTTCATAAGTAAATAATAATTGTGGTTGTACATACCATGAGTTTTTAACATGAACGTCATACATTCCTCCGGCATAACCGCCCAGGCTGAAGCGTGCATCCCTGGACAGAGATTTAGAAAAAAGTCCGCCTCCTACAATACCCCAGCTATTCTGTGCGGAAGCGGGAAGAATAAAGCAGGCTAAAAGCATGCAAAGTAGAATTTGTTTTATTTTCATCGGGTTTGTTGCTTAAGTTTAATAATGCAAAGTAAGGTATAAAGCCCTTTTCATGAAAATAAAACAGATAACATTTACCGCATATAAAACTTTGATAATAAACAATATAACACTATTAAAGATAACATTCGGAGAAATTTCACTTATTGGGCATAGGGACAGGTCTAAAACCTGCCCCTACACAGCAAGAGAAAAGAAATATCTTTTATTGCGTGCAATTTATATTCCGCAACTTCCCTCTGAACCCATTCTGCACATCCCCAATCTGCCGCATGGGAAACACCAAAGTTTCCTGCATATACATCTTGTCCTTGCGTTTATGAGTATAGTTGTAAAACTGCTTGATACGTCCTTCCAAACGTTCCGCTTTCTCACCGTTTATGTAAAGAGTAGTACCTTTGTGGTCTCCCTCTATGCGTACCTTCGTCCATGCTCCGGCAGGCAGTGTGGCAGCGTGGAATACAAACGTATAGCCGTCACGGCTGAAAGCCAATTTTCCCTTATTTTCCCAATTGGCATATACGGTGGAATGAGGACCTTTAAACAAAATACCGTTGATATTTTGGTCTTTGTCCGGATTTATTTCAAATTCTACCACGTATGGATAGCCTACCTCCGGCAACATAGTGGCAATGCTGTCCGTACCGTTCAAAGACAGTTCTTCATTCTGCCCCGGAAGGACTACCTCACCCTGCACACGCCCCAGCAGGTTGACACCGGGAGCTTCAGGCATCTGTTTGCACAATTCCTCAAATTCCTCGTAAGAAACCATTTCATTCTTCCCTCTCCACATCTTCTCGGCCAGTACCTGAGCGGCCGGGAATGTACGGAAATGCACATCCTGTTGTGACACACCGTTACCACAATGGTCATTCCATACGGCAAACATACCTCCCAACAGTCCCGGAGTTCCTTCAGGCAACTCTTCCTTAGGATTCACTTTACCCACACGCCATTGCTCATACAGCCATTTCGTGTCCAGGAAATCACGATAATATCCGGCAGCCGGAACAATATAAAGATAAGCATCACACGTATTGATAATCTTATATCCGTCTTTCAAAGAAGCATTAGGATCAATCCAATCGTATGACCAGGCATTAATAGTTACATTATCCGCTTTCACCGGAGTGTTTCCTTTCAACCAGCGCAGTGCTCCCCACATACGGACATTCTTCCCGTATTTCTCTACATACTTCAGATACCGATCTGTAAAATAGCGGAATTTCTCAGCTTCCTTGGCATTGTACTCGTCTGTACCGATATGTACGTCGGGACCTATGAAAACCGGTTTCTCACCAGAAAGATACTCATCCAGCAAAGAATCTACAAAACGATAGGTTTCCTCCTTGTACAAATCCAAATGATCCATTCCATATTTATCACTGCCTATCTCGGGTTTATAATGTGTAAAGGCCAATGAATGAGCCGGAATATCAATCTCCGGAATCACATTCACACCATATTCCATGCCCAGACGTTGCAGGTCGGTGAATTCTTTCTTGGTATAAGAACCATCCTTGGCGGTCAGCCCCGGAAAACGCTCACTTTCCAGGCGGAAAGCAGCATAGGTCTTGTTCCAGTCGTTATCAAAGAACTGTACAAAACCATTGTCATTGAGATGAATCTGGAATTCATTCAGTTTATAGAACGATAGTATTTTGACATATTGCCGCAGGAAATCCATTGTGAAGAACTTACGGCCCACATCCAGCATGAAGCCACGACTGGGATATTGCGGCCAGTCACGGGCAACTCCTTTGGGCAACTCTCCTTTTTCATTATAAAGAATCTGCAACAAACTCCGGGTTCCCCAAAAGACTCCCTGACGAGCCGGTGCTTCAATACCGGCATAGCGTCCGGCAGTCAGCACATACCCTTCCTTTCCCAATTGTTTGTCGGGTTTCATCAATGAAAGATAAATATCATTCTTTCCCGGTTTCCCGGTCCTAATGGTGTAGTTCCAATCCAACAGATCTTTCAAGTCCTGTGCCAGCACAGTCGCCACACTTTTCAGTGCCGCCTCATCGGCAGGAGCTACAACAATACTGCCTTCAGCAGGCAATACGAGTTTTCCACTTCCCCCCTTCCACTCTTGCAGGGCGGGAATTACTTTCGGACATGTTTCCTTGGCCGAAACACACAGACACAAGGCCAACATCCATAAGGTTAGTAAGTGTTTCATGATAATGATTAATGGTTAGTAATTAACGGTTAATGAAAAATGAAGGCATTTATTTGCCTTTTACTATCTTCTTGATATCATTCAGTTTATTCAATGCTTCAAGAGGGGTCAGATTATTGACATCCAAATTCAGAATCTCATCCCGTATCTGACTCAATACCGGATCATCCAACTGGAAGAAGCTGAGCTGCATTCCGCTCCGGCCGGACGCTATCTCAGCCGTAGGCTTGGCAATGCCCTGCTGGCGGTTGTCCGTTTCCAGTTGATGCAGAATATCATTGGCACGCTTCACGATGCTTTTCGGCATACCTGCCATCTTTGCCACATGAATACCGAAAGAATGTTCGCTGCCGCCACGTTCCAGTTTGCGCAGAAAAATCACTTTATTATCTATCTCCTTCACAGATACATTGTAATTCTTGATGCGCTTGAAAGATTTCTCCATCTCGTTCAACTCATGATAATGAGTGGCAAACAGCGTACGTGCCTTGGCTTTAGGATGCTCGTGAATATGCTCCACAATAGCCCAAGCAATGGAAATACCATCATAAGTGGAGGTTCCCCGTCCCAACTCATCAAACAGCACCAAACTACGGCTAGAGAGGTTGTTCAAAATATTTGCCGCCTCATTCATTTCAACCATAAAGGTAGATTCGCCCACAGAAATGTTATCGCTGGCTCCCACACGGGTGAATATTTTATCCACCATACCGATCCGCGCACTTTCGGCAGGAACAAAACTACCCATCTGCGCCAACAAGGTAATCAGCGCAGTCTGGCGTAGCAAAGCCGACTTACCCGCCATATTGGGACCGGTAATGATAATGATTTGCTGGGTTTCCGAGTCCAGAAAGACATCATTGGCAATATACTTCTCCCCTACCGGAAGCTGCTTCTCGATGACAGGATGACGGCCTTGCCTGATGTCAATCACCTCACTGTCCTCCACAACAGGACGGATATAATTGTTCTCTTTCGCCACATTGGCAAAAGCCAGCAGACAATCCAATCGGGCAATCTGACTGGCATTAATCTGAATGGCTGGAATAAACTCTGCCAAAGCGATCACCAATTCATTATAGAGCTTTGTTTCAAGCACTAAAATCTTATCTTCGGCCCCCAAGATCTTTTCTTCGTATTCTTTCAGTTCCTGAGTAATATAGCGTTCCGCATTCACCAGCGTCTGTTTACGGATCCAGTCGGCAGGTACCTTGTCCTTATGCGTGTTACGCACCTCAATATAGTAACCGAACACATTGTTATAAGCAATTTTCAAGCTGGGAATGCCGGTCAGCTCACTTTCACGTTGCTGTACTTTGAGCAGATAATCCTTGCCGGAAAAAGCTATCTGCCGCAGTTCGTCCAGTTCCGCATTCACCCCGTCTGCTATCACACCGCCTTTATTCACCAGCAAAGGAGGATCATTCTTAACCTCTTTCGCTATCTTTTCACGGATAGACAGACATATATTCAGTTGTTCCCCAATACGGCGGAGACTCCCGTTATCCGCATTCAAACAGGCATTCTTAATCGGCTCGATGGCTTGCAAAGCTACTTTAAGTTGCACCACCTCGCGTGGAGAGATTCGTCCTACGGCAGCTTTCGAAACAATACGTTCCAAATCTCCTATCAGATGTAGTTTCTCTTCTATGAACTCTTTGAAATCCGGCTTGCGGAAGAAGTATTCCACTACATCCAGACGCTCATTGACAGGCTTCTCATCTTTCAACGGAAAGACTACCCAGCGTTTTAGCAGACGGGCTCCCATAGGGCTGATAGTGCGGTCGATCACATCCAGCAGACTGGTTCCGCCCTCATTCATGCTACCTATGAGTTCCAAGCTCCGTACCGTGAATTTATCCAGCCGCACATAACGGTCTTCCTCTATACGGGAAAGAGAAGTTATATGGCCGATCTGATAATGCTGCGTCATATTGAGGTATTGCAAAATAGCGCCCGAAGCTACAATACCATTCTTAAGGTGCTCCACCCCGAAACCTTTTAAGTTCTTGGTCTCAAAGTGCTTCAACAGCTTCTCGCGTGAGGAACTTTCATTAAACACCCAGTCATCCAACTCAAAAGTAAAGAACTTGCTTCCAAAATTTCCTTCAAACATTCCCCGTTTACCACGTTCGAAAAGCACCTCTTTGGGAGCGAAATTATTTAATAACTTGTCTATATAGTCAAAAGGCCCCTCTGCGGTAAGGAACTCACCGGTAGAGATATCAAGGAAGGCCACACCACAACTGGCTTTCCCAAAATGAACGGCAGCCAGAAAATTATTTTCTTTGTAAGAAAGAACATTGTCATTGATGGCTACACCCGGAGTCACCAATTCGGTGATACCGCGCTTTACCAGTTTCTTGGTCATCTTGGGATCTTCCAATTGGTCACAAATGGCCACCCGCTTGCCGGCACGTACCAGCTTGGGCAAATACGTGTCCAATGCATGGAAAGGAAAGCCGGCCATTTCTACGCTCTTTGCCTGTCCATTGGCCCGCTTGGTCAGCGTAATACCCAAAATCTCTGAGGCAACAATAGCGTCTTCTGAATAAGTTTCATAAAAATCCCCGCACCTGAATAGCATAATCGCATCGGGATGCTTTGCCTTCAACTCAAAAAACTGCTTCATCATCGGGGTTAAAACTACATCATTTGCCACTGTATCGTCCTTTCTTTTTTTAATTAATATTTCTCGCAAAGATACTAATTAGCAAATTTAATCTGAAACAGTAAAAGAAAAAAATTATATCTTTGTACTAGCTAAAAATACGGAAACAATGAAAGAAATAAAAGTAAACGAACTGACTGACAATCTGTTTGAGACAATCAGCAAGGAATGGATGTTGGTAACCGCCGGTACCAAAGACAAATTCAACACCATGACGGCAAACTGGGGAGGTGCAGGATTTCTATGGAACCGTCCGGTAGCCTTTATCTTTATCCGCCCCGAGCGTTATACATTCGACTTTATAGAGCAGAATGACTATCTCACTCTCTCTTTTCTAGGTGAAGAGCATAAAGAAGTACATAAGATATGCGGTTCCAAATCGGGACGTGACATGGATAAAGTAAAAGCGACAGGACTATCGCCCTTGTTCACCGAGAACGGAAGCATCACTTTTGAGCAGGCGCGGTTGACTTTTGAATGCAAGAAACTGTATGCCGATCTGATCAAGCCCGGAAACTTTATCGACAAGAGCATTACGGACCGATGGTATGGGGAATCACACGGTGGTTTTCACAAGATGTATGTGGTGGAAATTGTAAATGTGCTAAGCCGCTAATTAACGGCATCGATTGTTTTTTTACTGCTGCTTCTTGTATTGACTATATTAAAGGATATGATCCGATACGAAAAAAGCCCGTCAAACTGTATGTTTAACGGGCTTTTGTTTCATTTCGGATTGAAAACTGTTGGACTACCAAGATTCGAACTTGGACAAACAGAACCAAAACCTGTTGTGCTACCATTACACCATAGTCCAATCATTATGTGCTTTCCTTAGAAAGCGGTGCAAAGATACGTTTTTCCTGCAATATATTCCAAATATTTTCGCACTTTTTTTTGCAATAAAGTGCAAATGCTTAACTTTGCGTACAAACTAAAAGAAATAAATACATGAAAAAACTTCTAACTTGCCTTGCTTTAAGCCTTGTTGCAGCAAGCAGTTATGCAGCTACACCTTTATGGCTGCGTGACGTGCAAATTTCCCCCGACGGCACGGAAATTGCATTCTGTTATAAAGGAGATATCTATAAAGTACCCTCCAACGGAGGAACTGCCACCCAACTCACTACACAAGCCTCATACGAGTGCAGCCCCATCTGGTCACCGGATAGTAAACAGATTGCCTTCGCCAGTGACCGCAATGGCAATTTCGACCTGTTCGTCATGTCGGCCGATGGCGGAGCAGCCCGGCGCCTTACCACCCATTCGGCTTCCGAAATACCGTCAACCTTCACCACCGACGGCAACTATATCCTGTTCTCGGCCTCTATCCAAGACCCTGCCAACAGTGCCTTGTTCCCTACCTCGGCCATGACAGAACTATACAAAGTCCGGTAACCGGCGGACGTACCGAACAGGTGCTGGGTACTCCCGCAGAAATGGTCTGCTTTGACAAATCAGGAAAAACATTTCTCTACCAAGACCGCAAAGGTTTTGAAGACGAATGGCGCAAACACCACACCTCGTCCATCACCCGTGACGTATGGTTATATGATTCGGAAAACGGCAAGCATACCAACCTGACCGCCCATGCAGGCGAAGACCGTAACCCTGTATTTGCGCCCGACGGGCAAACCGTTTATTTCCTGAGCGAACGAGACGGAGGTACATTCAACGTATATTCCTTTCCGATAAGTAGTCCTCAATCATTGAAAACGGTCACCCATTTCAAGACCCATCCGGTCCGCTTCCTGTCAATGGGCAGCAACGGCACTCTCTGTTATACGTATGATGGAGAAATATACACTCAAAAACAAGGAGATAAACCGCAGAAAGTCAAAATCGATATCATCCGTGATGACCAAAATACAATAGCGGATCTGAATTTCAGTAACGGAGCAACCTCAGCTACCGTATCACCGGACGGCAAACAAGTTGCTTTCATTGTACGAGGTGAAGTATTCGTCACTTCCGCCGATTATAATACCACCAAGCAAATCACACATACCCCTGCCCGTGAAGCAGGACTTACTTTCTCACCGGACAACCGTACTTTGGCGTACGCCAGTGAACGCAACGGAAACTGGGAACTTTACATGGCCAAGATTGCACGTAAGGAGGAAGCCAACTTCCCAATGCGACTGCCATTGAAGAAGAAGTACTCCTGCCTTCGGACAAGACAGAACGTACCTATCCGCAATTCTCGCCGGATGGGAAGGAACTAGCCTTTATAGAAGACCGTAACCGGTTGATGGTGCTTAATCTGGAAACCAAAAAAGTACGTCAGGTCACTGACGGTTCCACCTGGTTCAGTACCGGCGGTGGCTTTGACTATTCATGGTCGCCGGACGGCAAATGGTTCACATTGGAATTTATCGGAAACCGGCATGATCCATATTCCGATATAGGTATGGTAAGTGCACAAGGAGGAAAAATTATCAATCTGACCAATAGCGGCTATACCAGTGGCTCCCCCCGCTGGGTACTGGATGGTAATGCCATTTTATTCATTACCGAGCGTTATGGTATGCGTGCCCATGCCTCATGGGGATCACTGAACGATGTGATGCTGGTATTTATGAACCAGGATGCATACGACAAATTCCGCCTGAGCAAAGAAGATTACGAATTGCAGAAAGAACTGGAAAAAGAACAAAAGAACACAACCGAAGCCAAGAAAAACGATAAAAGAAAGGTGATAACAAAGAAAATCCGAAGAGAAGAAAGAGGAAAAAGTAAAGGACATTGTGGTGGAACTGAACAACATAGAGGACCGCATCGTACGCCTTACTCCCAACTCTTCCGATTTGGGGAGCGCCATTATCACCAAAGACGGCGAGACCTTATATTACCTCTCTGCCTTTGAAGGCGGCTATGACCTGTGGAAAATGAATCTGCGCAAGAAAGATACCAAGTTACTCCATAAAATGGATGCCGGATGGGCCAACATGGAAATGGACAAGGATGGAAAGAACTTGTTCTTGCTAGGCAGTAACACGATGCAGAAAATGGGTACTGATTCTGAAAGTTTGAAGCCCATCAGCTATCAAGCCCACGTGAAAATGGACCTCGCAGCCGAACGTGACTATATGTTCAACCATGTATACAAACAAGAACAGAAACGCTTCTACAACCTGAACATGCACGGAATAGACTGGGATGCCATGACCAAAGCCTATCGCAAGTTCCTGCCGCATATCGATAATAATTATGACTTTGCGGAATTACTGAGCGAATATCTGGGTGAACTGAACGTTTCACATACCGGAGGACGTTTCCGTCCGCAACTGAAAGGAGATGCCACCGCTACCTTAGGATTACTGTATGACTGGAATCATAACGGCAAAGGTCTGTTGATTTCTGAAGTAGTGGAAAAAGGCCCCTTCGACCACGCCCGTTCCAAAGTGAAGGCCGGAAATATCATTGAAAAGATCGACGGCCAGGAAATCACTCCCGAAAGCGATTACTCTGTTCTGCTGAACGGTAAAGCCAGAAAGAAAACACTGGTTACGCTCTATAACCCGCAGACCAAAGAACGTTGGGAAGAAGTAGTTGTTCCTGTCAGCAATGGTGTAATGAGCGATCTGCTCTATGCACGCTGGGTAAAACAACGGGCAGCCGATGTAGACAAATGGTCGAACGGCCGTTTGGGATATGTGCACATTGAATCCATGGGAGATGACAGCTTCCGTTCCGTTTATTCGGATATTCTGGGCAAGTACAATAACCGTGAAGGTATCGTCATCGATACCCGTTTCAATGGCGGAGGACGTTTGCACGAGGATATTGAGATCCTGTTCAGCGGAAAGAAATACTTTACACAGGTAGTTCGCGGACGTGAAGCTTGCGATATGCCCAGCCGCCGTTGGAACAAGCCGAGTATCATGGTGCAGTGTGAAGCCAACTACAGTAACGCACACGGCACTCCGTGGGTATACAGCCATCAAAAAATAGGCAAGCTGGTAGGTATGCCTGTACCGGGAACCATGACCAGCGTATCTTGGGAAACATTGCAGGATCCGACACTGGTATTCGGCATTCCTGTTATCGGCTATCGCTTGCCGGATGGAAGTTATCTGGAAAATTCACAATTAGAGCCGGATATCAAAGTGGCCAATTCACCGGAAACAGTAGTGAAAGGTGAAGACACACAATTGAAAGCTGCGGTAGACGAGCTGTTGAAAGAGATAGACGGAAAATAAGACGAAAGAAAAGATACAAACAAAACCGGAAGGAGAAACAACAGGTTTTCTTCTTCCGGTTTTTGTTTGTAGGGAGGGATATTCAGTAAATGTCTCTAAAAAATAAGATGGCATATGAAGATGATAGGGCATGACCATTTCATATGCCATTCTTATAGTCATTTTTCCGTGCTTTCTCACATACTTCTATCCGACAGGACATGACGTTCCGGAAGAAGTCTGATGACCTCTTCTGATTCTGTGAGTAAAATCATATCATGCTGCTTTAGCTGTTTTGTTTCTGATTTTTTCTATCATCAGTATGGCATTTGCCGTATGTATTCCAAAGAAAATCCACAGTATTTCCGTCTTCCTGTTTCTGGTCTTTATCCTTGAGAGCGAGTAATGTTGCTTTTGAGTGCCGAAGCTTCCTTCAAGCCGTGTTGCCCTTTCTTTTGAGAGTTCGCTTCTAAGCACCTTCCTCAAAGGCTCATCTTTGGCCGCCCTTCCCTTGCGCACAAAGGATGTGGATATCCCATATTTTGTACAGAACTTTCTGTTGGCATTATTGGCATATATGGAATCGGCAGCCACACATCTTACCCTTACATTCATAAGCTTCTGCTGCATACGGATACAGTCCTTCAAGCGTATACCCTCATTGAATGCCTTGAACGAGAGGTGTTCGATGAACGATATGCCGTCTATCTGTATATTATTGACCTTTGCACCGAACTCGACGGACTTGGTTTCCTTGCCTCTGACGATGGGACGTACATAATGACGGTCAATGCTGACGATGCGGTCACTGACTTTCCGCCCTTCAAACATTTCCTTTTCTTGTACAAGCACCTTCTGATGATGGAAAGACGCTTATGATAATCCTGGGTATATCGGAGTAAAGCACCGTACTCGCTATGGATCCCATCCCTTTGACTGAGGAGCTTTTCAAGAAGCTTGATCATACGGCGCTTAAGCATTCTTGTCCTTGAAGCTCTCCTCTTTCTTTTCTTGCAGTAGGACAGATAGGATTCCGCCACATTCCTGTATTTGTTGCGCGGACGCCTTATGCCCAACTCCCTGCAATGCCGGCATATATGCCTGTAGAGCCATTCGAGGCTTTCCCAAAGGAGTTTCATGTCCGTAGGAAAACGCATGTGGCTTTCATAGCATGTGGCATCGGTCATGCAGACGTGAAGGTTATCAAGATAAGGTTTCCAGTGTGAAGCCAGGAGCTCCTGGAAAGAATCAATGTCAAGGCGGGATGCTATCTCATTACGGATGGCACTGACTATCTTGAAGTTGGTTATGGAAGGGACGGGGAATCATAATTCCACAGAAAATCTGGTAGTGTATGTTCCCGTTCAGATGTTCCACCAGTTGCCTGTCGGAGAATCCGGTGTATGCCTTCAGGACCATAAGGGCGATCTTTGCGGAAGGACTGAATCTGTTCCTGCGTCCCAGGCGCCGGTCCGACAGGCCGGCGGCTTTTGCCATACATTCAAACGGAAAGACCGAATGAAGCTTGCCAAGCTCACTCTCATTAAAACTCTTGCGGTATTTTTCCAGAATATCAAATTCTGTAAAACCCAAAGTAGGGTGAATTTCTGAAATATTCACTATCTTTGCCATATCTTATTAGTTTGGATATTTCCCCCGTTTTGGCCGTCAAATCTTATTTTCGGGGGAATACCTAAAGATACAAAAAAGCCAACTAATTCGCAATACTTTGTGTATGAATTAGTTGGCTGATTTTGTAATATTTAATGAATGTCCCTAGGGACATTTACTGAATATCCCCTTTTTATTTATAAAAGAAGTTCTCTTTTTTCTTATTTGGCAATCACCAGATAATAGTTCTTCTTTCCGCGCTGAACCAGCAGGTATTTTTCATCCAGCAGGTCAGCAGTCGTAATCACCTGGTCAAAGGCACTTAATTTCTCCTTGTTCAATGAAACGCCACCGCCCTGTACAAGCTTACGCATCTCACCTTTAGAAGCGAAAACAGCGGCATTATCAACGAACAAGTCTACTGCCTTCACACCTTCGGCCAATGCATCTCGTGACACCTCAAACTGAGGAACACCTTCGAACACTGCCAGCAACGTGTCTTCATCCAGCTTTTTCAACGCTTCGGAAGTGGCGTTACCAAACAGGATGCCCGATGCCTCAACAGCAGCATTGTAATCTTCTTCCGAATGAACCATCACAGTTACTTCCTTAGCCAGACGCTTCTGCAATACACGCAAATGCGGAGCTTCAGCATGTTCTGCTGTCAATGCTTCCACTTCTTCCTGACTCAGCGAAGTGAAAATCTTTATATAACGTGCGGCATCCTCGTCACTTACATTCAACCAGAACTGATAGAACTTGTAAGGAGAAGTATAACGGGGGTCCAACCAAATATTACCAGACTCAGTCTTACCGAACTTACCACCATCGGCCTTTGTAATCAACGGGCAAGTCAATGCAAACACTTCACCGCCATTGGTACGGCGAATCAGCTCGGCCCCGGTAGTGATATTACCCCATTGATCCGAACCACCCATCTGAAGTTTGCAGCCCTTTGTTTCATAAAGATGCAAGAAATCGTATCCCTGCAACAACTGGTAAGTAAATTCTGTAAATGACAAACCGTCACGCGCCTCACCGTTCAAACGTTTCTGTACAGAATCCTTAGCCATCATATAATTCACTGTAATGTGCTTCCCTACCTCACGGGCAAAGTCCAGGAAAGTAAAATCCTTCATCCAGTCATAGTTATTCACCAATTCGGCTTTGTTGGGAGCATCGCTCTCAAAGTCAAGGAACTTAGCCAGCTGTTTCTTGATGCAAGCCACATTATGACGCAATGTTTCCTCGGTCAGCAAATTGCGCTCCTGCGATTTGCCGGAAGGGTCACCGATCATACCGGTCGCGCCGCCCACCAATGCCAACGGCTTATGACCGCAACGCTGGAAATGACGTAGCATCATCACACCACACAAGTGGCCGATATGCAGAGAATCAGCCGTAGGGTCAATACCCAGATAAGCTGTCACTTGTTCTTTAGCCAATAACTCTTCGGTGCCCGGCATCATTGTGTGCACCATTCCACGCCATGTTAATTCTTCTACAAAATTCATCGAATGATTATCTATTTAAATGTTTGATTTATACTTTAAATGCCACAAAAGTACGACTCTTTATCTGAAGAAACAACTCTTATTGCCGAAAAAAGATTTTCCGTGCATTTTCATCTATCCTATCGCACAGAAAGGAAACTTCCACATTCTTCGTTTCCGCCATCCGTCCTATCACCATACGGATATCCTGCGTGCTCTCATCCGTTTCGGCCAATAAACATTCTAAAGGCACGTGCCGCAACACATCAGGCTGATATCTTTCTCCCAATGAAAAATAAATGTTTTCCTGCATCAGCCGGCAGGCAATATGCAGATTATTACGGAAACCATGTACCACCCAAGGCATCTGCGGACGATACTTCTTTTTCAGTTCAATCAGTTCATTAAACGCCTTCACACAATGAATAACCAATGGTTTTCCTACTGACTCGCTCAATAAAATTTGTCGGACAAACACCTCTTTTTGCAACAGAATATCTGCCGGCCCCAAACGGTCCAAACCCGCCTCTCCTATCGCCAGAACAGAGGGATGACAGACCGCCTTTTCCAACGTTGTCCAATCTTCCGGACCAGCTTCCAAAACTTTCCACGGATGAATGCCTACAGAATAATAACACCCTTCCACAGGTTCAAACCATGCAGGCTCTACATTGAAAATGCATTCTCCCGGTACAGCAGCATTGCGATGCGTATGAATATCCAGCAACATAAGGACAACAGATTTTACGGAACCGGATCATAGCCCGACCCGCCCCACGGATGGCAACGCAATATCCGGCGGACAGCCAGATACAATCCCTTGAAAGGACCATGTTTTTTAATGGCCTCGATGGCATATTCCGAACAGGTAGGTACAAAACGGCATGAAGGAGGAGTCATTGGAGAAATGTACCCCCGATAGAAATAGACAGGCAACAGCAACAGATAGGATAATATCTTTTTCATTCCAGCCTTTCCACTATATGAAACAGCAGTTTCTTCACTTTCTCCTCCACTTCGGCAGAAGAATGAATATGGTTATCCAGCCATATAAAGGCGATAATCAGTCTTTTGTTCCGGGAAGCCAGCGCATCCAGCAACAAATGCTTGTTCTTCCGATAAGCCTCACGTACCTGACGTTTCACCAAATTACGCTTTACCGCACGTTTGAACCGCTTCTTGGGCACGCTGATCAGAATAGAAGCTGCCGCCATATCTTCCTCCACAGGCTCTACCGACATATACACCACACGTAGCGGAAAAGCCGGAAAAGACTTGCTTCCACCTGAAAAAAGACGCTCAATCAATGTCTTACTATTCAAACGCTCTTTTTTACCGAGTGTATATTCTACCATAATCTTCTTTCTTTTATTAAAATAAAGAAACCGAGGGTTTCGAATCACAAAGTTACAACTTTATTGATACAAAACCCCCGGTTTTGGGATATAAACTAAAATTAATCCTTATTGCGCTCGCGGATAAACATATCAATGCCGCAGTCATGGACGGAGCCTCTACAGTAGGAGCTTCCAAATCCAACCGCAATCCGGCATCCTTCACCGCTTTAGCAGTAGCAGGACCAAAACATCCTATCGCAATTTCCTTTTGGTCGAACTCCGGAAAATTCTTCATCAAAGAATTGATTCCTGCAGGACTGAAAAACAACAGCATATCGTAATCGAACTCTTCTTCGGGAGTGAAATCATTACTTACCGTACGATACATCACTACCTCCGTATGCTGAATTTTATTTTTATCCAATAAAGTCTTGATCTCATCATTGTGTACATCAGACATCGGCACCAAATATTTTTCCGTGTTGTGCTTTACGATAGAAGGCACCAAATCTGCGAATTTACCGGTCGCGCCGAAGAATACTTTACGTTTACGATACTGAACATATTTCTGAATGTACAAAGCAATGGTTTCGGACGTACAGAAATATTTCATTGTTTCGGGCACAGTAACACGCAATTCTGCACACAGATTGAAGAAATGGTCAATAGCGTGCCGCGATGTAAAAATCACAGCGGTATGATCAAGAATAGAGACTTTTTGCTGTCTGAACTCTTTGGCCGACAAGCTCTCAACTTTGATGAACGGGCGGAAATCAATTTTCACACCGTACTTCTCAGCAATATCATAGTATGGCGACTTTTCAGAAGTCGGCTTCGGCTGAATACGAGGACTTTTTTTATTTTCAATGTACTAAAAATTTAAAACCAAAATGTTGTTCGCTAAGATAATCCCTTTCCACAGAACAAAATCAGGGAGTATTTCAAGGGCACAAAAGTACAGAATTAAATGGAAAGCGCCATAAAATTTGTTGAAAAAGTTACTAAAGCACTTATAAAACAGCAGAATTTTAGCAATTATTATAACAAAACCGATAAAATAAGGAGCAATTTGCGGTGACAGATCGAAATACACAATCAAAAGTACAATTGGAAAAAGTAAAAATCCAGCTCCGATTACAACATTAAAGTAAGATTCCAGCCAAATAATATTGCGTGTTTTGTTAAAGAAAATCCAATTTACAAAGCTATAAAGAAGCCATTTGATGACAAAGAAAAAAACTACATAACCAATGTAAATACTTAGCAATAAACAATGAGGAACCGTACGAAAAAGGAGCAGGTCATGGTCCGAAAAATAATCGTACACACAAAAACCGGATAATATACAGGTCTGCAATATCAGCACCAATGTATAACGCACATCAGATGCGGTAGTATCATCAAACAAACTGGCACGCTCTTTAGACAAAGCAAAATTCTTAAATTGCTGTTCAAGATGTTTCTTGCCATGTGCCAGCACGTATGATACCAGGATAAAGCAAAGAAACAGCACGCTGGTCACCATCCAGTCCGAACGCAGCTGATAGGGCAACTCCATTCCTCTCATCCCGTCTTCCTTGGACGTATGACACACGTTGTGTGTCAAAGCCGTATCAACACGGCTCTGCTCTTCCGTATAAAGTTGGAGAATATACGCTATTCCGGGATGGCAGGTTTCACTCATATCGCTGCAAATTTACGTATTTCTTTGTTCCAAACAGGCGTTGTATAGAGCAAATTTATCGCTTCTTCGGCTGTTGAAGCCACCTTCCAGATCGCAACATGTTCTTTACGCATAAAATTACCCTCCACCGCCCTTTGCAGCATTTCAAGCAAAGGGTTGTAAAACCCGTTGATATTCAAGATGATTATCGGATTAAGATAAAGCCCCAACTGCTTCCAGGTGATGATTTCAAGCAATTCCTCCAATGTGCCGCAACCTCCGGGCAATGCAATGACGCCATCGGACAAATCGGCCATCATCCGTTTGCGCTCGTGCATGGTTTCCGTCTCAATCAATCGGGTCAGCCCTGTATGGTGCCACCCCTGCTCCACCATAAAATGAGGGATTACCCCGTCACCGTACCGCCTGCAGCCAATGCCGCATCTGAAGTAGCCGCCATCAGGCCGATACAGCCTGCCCGTTAATCAGATTGATCTTCTTTTCAGCCAGAAGACGTCCTAATTCTTCCGCTACATCAAAATACACCTTCGCTATCTTTGTGCTGGACGCACTATATACACATACATTCTTTATATCATTCATATAAATCCTTATGTTTTCGGGCGGATCCAATCCTCCCCTGCCAGCCAATGACGCTCATTGCCGCAGGAACGAATTGAATTCGCCCGTATACATCACCATATTCGAATCCGTTTCTTACAAACCGAACGCTTCCTTTATCTTATCCACATAATCCAGCTTCTCCCAAGTGAACAGTTCCACTTCCAGCGTCTTTGCTTCATGATACATGGATTCGTATGTCTTGGTCACCACTTTCGGCTCACGTCCCATGTGACCGTAAGAAGCTGTTTCCTCATAAATAGGATTACGCAGTTTCAAACGCTCTTCAATGGCTTTCGGACGCAGATCGAACAGTTGGTCTATTTTCTTAGCAATCTCTCCGTCGCTCAGTTTCACATTGCTGCGGCCGTACGTATTTACGTAGATATTGATAGGACGGGCCACGCCAATGGCGTATGACACCTGCACCAGCATTTCATCGGCAACACCGGCAGCAACCATATTCTTTGCGATATGGCGTGCTGCATAAGCAGCACTACGGTCTACCTTACTGGGGTCTTTTCCTGAGAACGCCCCGCCACCGTGAGCACCTTTTCCACCGTATGTATCCACAATAATCTTACGGCCGGTCAAACCGGTATCTCCATGAGGACCGCCGATCACAAACTTACCTGTAGGGTTCACATGATAAACTATCCGGTCATTGAACAAAGCCAATACTTCTTCATTATGAATTCCGGCAATGACACGTGGCATCAGGATTTCAATCACATCCTGACGAATCTTGGCCAACATCTCTTCGTCAGCCTTCAACTGAGCTTCTTTGGAAGAATCAGCCGGGGTTACAAACTCGTCATGCTGGGTAGAAACCACAATCGTATCAATGCGTACCGGCTTGCCGTTATCATCGTATTCAATAGTAACCTGGCTCTTGGCGTCGGGACGAAGATAAGTCATCACCTTCCCTTCACGACGGATTTCGGCCAGTACCATCAACAGTTTATGTGCCAGGTCCAGTGACAGCGGCATATAGTTTTCCGTTTCATTGGTAGCATAACCAAACATCATTCCCTGGTCGCCCGCACCCTGGTTCATAGGGTCCTCGCGTTCCACGCCACGGTTGATATCCGCACTTTGTTCGTGAATGGCAGAAAATACGCCGCAGGAGTTTCCTTCGAACATATATTCGCTTTTGGTATAACCGATACGGTTAATCACTTCACGTGCAATGCGCTGCAAATCTACATACGCCTTGGTTTTCACTTCTCCAGCCAGCACTACCTGTCCGGTAGTCACCAGGGTTTCGCAAGCTACTTTCGAACTGGGGTCAAACGCCAACAGTTTATCAAGCACAGCGTCCGATATTTGATCGGCCACTTTGTCGGGGTGTCCTTCAGACACCGATTCGGATGTGAATAAATATCCCATTGAAAATTAAAAGTTAATTCGTTAACCACCTTGGGAAGTTATCAGAGTAGATAAATGTAAATAAGAAAGTCAATGTATTTTTTAGCATTTTTTTCTGTGGTTGCAAGCTACTCAAATCTCTCCACTGTTTTTAACGGCTGCAAAGATAAGCATTATTCCTTAACCATTCTATAAATTCCCGGTTCTTTAACATTGGAATAGCAATTATTTAGAAGAAATTAAACCTAATCTGACCGATTTCCGTTAATTTTGCATCATGAGCAAAGAAAAGACCGCATTTATACCTAAACAATATTTCGCAGTGGTAGCCGTACTGCTGGCTATCATGATGTCCGTACTGGACGGAACCATTATGAATATCGCATTACCCACGCTGGCACACGATTTCGATGTCACCCCTTCCAATGCCATCTGGATTGTCAATGCCTATCAACTGGTGATTACCATGACCTTGCTATCATTTGCCTCATTAGGTGATATTTACGGTTACAGACGGATATTTCTGACCGGCATCTCCATTTTTGCAGGCGCCTCTTTGGCCTGCGCCCTCTCGGACTCTTTCTGGATGCTGACTGTCTCCCGTATCATTCAAGGTTTCGGGGCGGCCTGTGTAATGAGTGTCAATACCGCCCTTATCCGTTTAATTTACCCGCCGCAGATACTAGGGCGCGGAATGGGCGTAAATGCCATGGTGGTAGCTGTTTCGGCCGCCGCAGGTCCATCCATTGCAGGCAGTATCTTAGCATTGGGAAGCTGGCACTGGCTTTTTGTAATCAACATTCCTTTGGGATTGGCTGCATTAGTGATCGGACATCGGTTCTTACCGCATAATCCGGCTTCAGACACAAAACACAAGTTTGATAAAATCAGTGCAATAGCCAACGCACTGACCTTCGGGTTGTTAATTTATACCTTGGAAGGTTTTGCACACGCCGAAAACAGAAAGTTCATTGCCATCCAGTTGGTATTGTTAATCATAATCGGCACTTATTTCATCCGCCGCCAACTGAAGAAAACGACCCCTATCCTACCTGTGGACTTACTGAAGATTCCTATTTTCGCTCTTTCTATCGGTACTTCCATCACTTCATTCACCGCCCAGATGCTGGCTATGGTTTCCTTACCGTTTTTTATGCAGAATATATTGGGATACAGCGCCGTACAGATCGGTTTGCTACTTACCCCCTGGCCATTGGCTACCATCCTGACCGCACCACTTGCAGGCAGACTGGTAGAGAAAGTACATCCCGGATTGCTGGGAGGCATCGGCATGGCCATCTTCGCTACCGGCCTATTCACACTCTATTTGCTTCCCCCCCATCCGGCAGAATGGAATATCATCTGGCGAATGGCACTCTGTGGTATGGGCTTCGGGCTGTTCCAGACGCCCAATAATGTAACCATTGTTTCTTCCGCGCCCACTCACAGAAGCGGTGGAGCCAGCGGTATGCTAGGTACGGCGCGTCTGTTAGGTCAGACTTTGGGAACCACACTGGTTGCTTTGTTGTTCCGTATGTTCGCCGAAGGACATCGGGCGCAGGCTTGTTTGTTATTAGCCATATTCTTTGCCATTGCCGCAGGCGTGGTAAGCAGTATCCGTATGACACAGGCTTCTCCGGCAGGAAAGAAATAAAGCCCCGGCAAGTTGTTGAACAGAAACATTTCCTTTCTGATAAAAACTTTCTCTTGTTTTTTATCTTTGAGGGCAAAGAAAAAGAATGAATTTATCTATCTTTGGAGAGAATTTAAACAATCAAAACCTGATGAATATATGAAAAAGACATTGCTCTTACTTTTTACCCTTCTTTTAGCCCTGTCGGCACAATCACAAAATTCGTTACGGCTAATGACCTATAACATTAAAATGCAAACGGAATGGATGATGTATGCGACTTCCAACGCATAGCCGATGTAATCAATCATATCCACCCCGAAGTGGTAGCCTTGCAGGAACTGGACAGCATGACCCACCGCAGCGGACAAAAATACGTACTGGGCGAGATAGCCGGACGTACGCAAATGCACGCTTACTTTGCCCCTGCCATTGATTACGACGGAGGAAAATATGGTATCGGGCTTCTCACCAAAGAAATTCCCGTCAGCCTGAAAACCATGACACTTCCCGGACGGGAAGAAGCACGTGCGCTGATTATGGCAGAGTTCGACAACTACATTTATTGTTGCACCCATCTGTCTCTCACCGAAGAAGACCGCATGGCCTCACTGGAGCTTATAAAAGACTTTGCCGCCGCTCACAAAAAACCTTTTTTCCTGGCCGGCGACCTGAATGCCGAACCCGAATCCGCATTCATAAAATACTTGCAACAGGATTTTCAGATACTTTCTGACGTAAACCAGCATACATTTCCGGCTCCCGCCCCTACAGAAACCATTGATTATATTACAGCACTGAAACAGAACATGAAAGGCTTCACAGTAACCTCCGCACAGGTAGTAAATGAACCGGTAGCATCAGATCACCGTCCCTTAGTAGTGGTGCTTGAACAAAAATAAGCCCAACAGAGAATATGGAAATAAATAAAAGAGAGAACATCGGATGGATAGACTTGCTACGCGTCACCGCCTGTTTTTTAGTTGTATTCGCCCATTGCTGTGACCCTTTTGTGGCACGTTTTGACACAGACCGTCCTACTTTTCTGCAAGGGTGCGCATTGGGAAGTGCCGTACGCTGTTGCGTGCCCTTGTTTGTGATGATGACAGGAGTGCTGCTGTTTCCTGTACGAAACGGCATGAGTGAATTTTACAAAAAGCGGATCGGCCGCATTGTTGTCCCGCTTATCTTCTGGTCGGTCATGCTGCCTGTATTGTATTTCATTTATCTGAATTACATCACCACGACAGACAATCCTACCATAGACATGTCCGCCTTCACCCTGGAAATGACTATCACGAAGATTTGGACATTCATTTTCAATTTCAACTATGACACCACTCCTCTGTGGTATCTGTATATGCTGGTGGGGCTCTACTTCATCATCCCCATCTTCCATGCATGGCTGGAGCGTGCTACCCGGAAAGATATCAAGCTATTTCTTTCCATCTGGGGCATCTCCTTGTTCCTTCCCTACATTAAGATGGCCGCTCCCGCACTGGGATATATCGGCAACTGGGGCAATATGGATATCCTGGGAGTGTGCGACTGGAATGCATTCGGTTCATTTTATTATGTTTCCGGATTTATCGGCTATCTGATACTGGCCCATTATCTGGTAAAATACCCGCTGCAATGGAGTTGGAGAAAAACCCTGGCTATCGGTATCCCTATGTTTGTGACAGGGTACGCCATCACTTTCGGCGGCTACCTCATCATGCAGGAATATTTTCCGGGAAACTACGCCTATCTGGAAATAGTATGGCTTTTCGGCGGCATCAATGTATTTATGATGACATTTCCTGTTTTTGTCTGCATACAGAAGCTTAAAATACCTTCTTCGCCTGTTCTTTCAAAAGTGGCATCCATGACCTTCGGCATTTATCTGTGTCATTTCGTCTTCGTGCAAATGGGGTATGACTTGTTCGCCTCGCTGTTGCCCCAGGGGATTCCTGCCATAATACACATTATTTGCATGGCCGTAACAGCCTTTCTCATCAGCTACCTGGTGGTCAGAGGGATGTATGCATGCAAATGGACCAGAAGATTTGTGGCGTAAAAACAACGGATTCAAAACACAAGGAGTTACAGTATCCAGTTGGCTGATTATTTCCTTCAAATTCTTCATTTACTTATTAAGTATTGATAACCAACTATTTACCATGATTGATTTATTCATAAATTCTTCATCATTTTGTCATAGGATATTTCAATAGAAAGCACAACATTACAACCGTTATAAATGGCGCAAACAAAATGAATTCCATTCCTGTAACTTGAGTGATTCCACCGGTATTTTCTCCCAATCTCTGCCTTTTCATTTAATCGTTTCACCTTAGTGATAAACTTTCATCACTAAGGTAATCAAACTTCATCACTAAAGTGATACAGTATCTTCACATTAGTGATAAAACTTACTGAAAAGGCAGAAGAACAAAATACAACAGATAGATTTCACTGACAAGACAAAGAGCTTTCATGCTTTCCCACCTCACTTCCAAAGGAGAAGCCACGGAAAGCATAAAAAACTGACTTTTCCCTCTATCAGATACGAGTTACCCGGATTTATCACTATATTAGCAAAATCTAAACACATTCTTATGAAATCTTTACTTTTGACAGGACTACTATTCATTCTCATCCTCCCCGGATGCAGAAAAGAGACAAGCATACTTCCGCTATTACAATCTGTAGAGAAACTGATTCCCATGTATGCCGATAGTGCTTCTGTGCTACTGGACAGCATACAAGCCCCCGATGAACTGACTGATAAGGACTTTGCCCACTGGTGTATGCTATGCGGTAAAGTAACGGACGAAGCAGCCACCGGATTACTCCCTATCTACCAATGGCAACGGGCACAACAATGGTTCACCGAACACGGCACGGCAGAAGAACAGGCGCAAATAGACTTGTATCTGGGCCGTGCTTATGTAGAAGATGGGGAGTATGATAAAGCAATGCAAATATATGCCGATGCGCTGCAACTGGCCAAAGAACATCAGGCCTATAATGTGGCAGGGTATATTTGTGCCTATATGGCAGATTTGTATGGTTTTAGAGATATAACCAGTGAATGCTTAAAGAAAAGGGAAGAAGCTTGTGAGTTCTTCAAAAAAGCAGAGAACTACAAAAGCTATGCATACTCTTTAAAAGATTTAGCAGGTGAGTGGGCAATACTTGACTCTTTTGCTTGCACTATACCTTTGCTGCAAAAAGCCGACTCCATTTCCCAACTATTACATAATAAAAATCTGACCGCTGCTATTGCCAATGCTTTTGCTCTTATCTATGAAATGCAAGGGAAATATAATGAAGCGGAAACGGCTTATCTAAAAGCCATTTCCACAAGAAGTGAAGAGAGCTATAAAGATTCCATCGGCCTATTAAAAGTATATATAAAGAATAACAAATTGGGAAAAGCATACGAATTGATTAAAGCTATAACAGTACACAATGACATCGCTTATAGTTTCAACCAAGCCTACTACCTGCTTTATAAGGCAGAAGGAAAATACAAGGAAGCACTCCATTACAAAGAAATCTGTTCCGCCATTCTAGATTCACTGACATTAGTTCAAAATGAAACAAAAGTATTGGAAATAGAAAAAAAGTATAACAACGCCAAGATACGGAAGAGAACGAACTATTAAAGATTACACAGCAAAGGAATACAATCATCATCATTATTGCCATCTCCTTATTCTTACTATCAGTTGCAGGATATATCATTTACCGGCAGAGAAGCAAAGCCAAAATCTATTACCAGCAAACAATCCTAGATAAGATGAAAATAGAGCTCCTTCACTTATCTGCAGAACTAGAAGAAAAAAAGCAGGTTTTGCAAAAAGCATTGGCAGACAAAGAGAATAATGCCCACAAACTACAACAGGAAATAGAAGTAATATCCTATAAATACGACCGGCTGCAAAAGCAAAGTCTGGAAACATCCACAGTTGGCAAGAAGCTTATTTCTTTGACTAAAAAAAATAGGCTTGAGGACTCCCAACTCCCTACTGACAAAACATGGCATTCCATAATGACGGAAGTAGACAAGATATATCCCCAATTCTACTCCCTACTAAAAGAGGCATTTCCCAACCTGACAGAATCAGAATATCAATATTGCTATCTCCATATCTTTGGATTTGACGCAAATGATGAAGCCAAATTGCTCGGCATCAATCCGGCTTCTGTACGAATGAAACGAACGAGAATTTATCAAGAGGTCCAACTAAAGCACAATAAAGAAACGTTTTTACGAGATTACATCATCAAAAACCTCTTAAAATAAATAGTTCTCATACAGGTCTTATTATCAGTGAATTATAAAACACTACATATACATCACTGTATATAACAATTTCTGCAACTCACTGATAATCAACAAATCTTGTATATACTATAACTCCCTCTTTTTGTCATTCATAATCCTATAATACCTAAGTTTGTACAAAACTAAAACGTAAAACGATTATGAACAAATTAAAAATAAGCTTGGCTTTGATAGCCTTAATTATTCCTCTATTACTATGCGCTAAAAAACGAAATATAGAATTTATAAAACATGGCAACCATAGAATTCCAGTAGAGTCATTCATTCCGGTAAAGGCTTTCTTTGACGACTGCAATAAAGAATTAACCATCGAATTCGCACAGGACTGGGAAGCGGTAACCATCGAGATTAAATCAAAGAAGGATATGTAGTATATAGAAACCTCTATATACCCCACTCCAATTCTTCTTTATCAACTTCTTTAGAGAATATTCCGGCAGGAATATATGAACTGACAATCACCGATGAAAAGGGAATATTGGCAGGAGAATTTATATACGAAAACTAAAGTCCAATATTATGAAAAAGAAAAAAAGCACTCTACTTATTGTAAGCATGTCCTTTCTCCTTTCAATAGGAACACTTATGTTTAGTTCTTGCGCAGACAAGGACGATCCCTCTCCTATTCTTCCCACACCGGAAGACACTCCTTACATATTAAAACTAAAGTTTTCTGAAAAAGTAGAATTTAAAGAAATACTCAATAAAAACGATATTCAAGACCTAACAGAAACAGAAACTGCATATTTCGGAGAACGAATCCAATGGTCTTGCCCCCATGAATTACAATTCGATAGGGACTCACTTTCCATTGTAAAAACTAATAATATAGTAGAAAAGTATAAACTAAAATGGCAAGATAAAAATTATTCATATACCAGAAGCCAATAGATAAATGGGAATACTGTGGAGAAAAAGACGAAAATGGAAGAGTAATACTCAATATAGGATTCTATATAATAAAAAACAATAATGACCAACGTACATTTATGGCAATAGGACAAGAGTATAATCTAATCTCTTATTCAGAACTAATGAATCAAGATTTCCTTTCCATTATATGGCTGAAAAGAAAATATACCTTTGAATAAATATGAGTATAAAACCTAAATACAAAGAAATGAAAACTAAAATAATATACACCATCGCATTTTTGATGATTGCTAAACTTGCTTATAGCCAAGAAGAGCAATATAGTGCAGATAAGTTTGTGGCAAAATGTCCCAATGAAATATTCATAGGAGCAATATTGGAAGCCAACAGCATCAATCAAGACACATATAAGTTCCTGAAAATATCAATGAATCCTATAAACATGGGGTACACCATTCCTATAAAGTCACAAACAATCACTCCTTCCTATAATAACATGATGAAAGCTATTCATGAAGCGTTAAAAACAAACGATGTCTTGAAAAGTAACTATTCTTTTTCATTCGTAATTAAAAAGATAAAATCATACCAAGAATTAGCTGTCAATTGGGGACAAAATATTAACCTTCAGCAACTATTAGGCATCACACCCGATTATAAGCCTCAAAAGAATATTATATTGATAGATATAAATCAAAGTTTTTTCAGCATTATAATGGATATGCCGGAATCACTAAGCGCTGATCCACAAGTTTTGCAACAATTAGACAAGCTTGCATTTATAAACTCAATACAATTTGGCAGAAAAGTTATACTAGTTATTGAAAGTAATATTGATTATGACAAATTACAAGAAGCTATTGACAATTTACTGAAGTCTAAGGAAGTTAGTCAAAAAGAACTAGCAATATTAGCCAATTCTAATATCAGATTGATGACTATTGGAAACAAAGAAATAAAAGATATCAACCCAGACAATCCTTTACAAGCATACTTACTTATTTATCTTCAACAGTTACACCCGATGATTTCGGAGGACCTATATCATTTTCCGCCTCTAACATAAAAGATAATTCTGTATTTGTTAACTATTTCAATGTACAATAAATAATCATCATTATGAAAAACATCCGTTCTATTTTACACATACTTCTGCGTAACGCTAATCTGCTCATGCAATGAAGCAACAGAATTAGCCCATATTACCCCTAATGTCAGTCTTATAAAATATAAAGATATTGTTAAAATAGACTCTTTATATACATATCCAGAAGATTCTCTATATCAGAATTGGATAAATCAATATAATAAGAATCTGGAAGAGAAAACAAATATGAGCATAGATATTATATCCATGACAAAATATAATAACATTATAAACATGTAAGCGTCTCCGCGATTCTATATAGTATATTAAAAGTAAAAGTCTAATGATCCCTTTTTAGTCATTAGCCTTTTCCCATCTGTCGGGAAGCAGTAGCCTGTATTTTTCCAGTGGTGTATTCGGTTGCCATTCGGCAGTTCTGTTTATGACATCCGTGAGATACTCAAACAGATTCACTTTATTCATCCTACAAGTAAGTGCTATCGTGTAGAGTATGGCGCCCCGTTCGGCTCCCTTATGGCTGCCGAAGAACAATGAGTTTTTTCTTGATAAGGATATGTAGCGGTTCATCCGTTCAACTATATTGTTGTCCAGGTAAGTGTCACCATAATTAAAGATGTCCACCACGGCATTCCACTCATTGCGAAGATAGGTGATAGCTTCCTTCAGTTCGCTCTTAGGCAACAAATCTCCCCGTTCTTCTATATCATCAAGCACATCTTTTATTTCTCCGAGTATGTCCGGCGCATACTTTTTCCGATGGACAAGATTCTGTTCTACCGTCCATCCGTCAACCCCGATCTTATGCTTATGTTCATTTTGATAAAGTGTGTTTATCATCTCCACGATTCTTTTTGCATCCGGGTCATCCTCACCGCAATCTATAAATTTCCGTTTTATATGTTGCAGGCACGGAATGCGTGTGATATGGGGATAAGCATCGCTTTCGAGCTTCCGGTAAGGTGAGTATCCGTCGCTTTGTATGATACCTTTGCAACCGCCTAATTCGTTAAGAATAACTTTTTCAGAGCGGGAGCCGTCATCATAGAGCAGGTATATCATCCTGGTGTTTATGCCCACAACCACCCAGAGGTATCCCTTGCGGACTCCTTTTCCTTGCTGTTCTTTCCGGGACGAGTATTTTGTAATAGGTTTCGTCGGCTGCCTTATAAGGATCACTCAAAGCTGTCTGCCGGATACACTTATAAAGATTTTCAAAGAGGCTTGAGGCTTTTTCCATCAACTTATGAGCCGTAGGTTTCTTCAGCGTAAAGCCATGACTTTCGAAGTAGTTGATGATTCTTTCAACCGGTAGCGATTGTATATAACGCAATTCCATCAGCCCGGCAATGAATGAGCCGTCATAGCTGGAATTCAAGAAAGCCGAGACCGGTGTTTTTCCTCAAAGAGACGACCGTCTTGCGCATAGGTGTGTATCTTGTAGACGTGCTTGATGAAGCGCATGGGTACACATTCATAGCGGACACATATTCTGGTAGCGGTGGTAACCAGCCGGGCTTTATTGATGTCAAAATCAGGATCGTCGGGATAAACGTCATGTTCCTCCTGCTCCATCTCATAATGCATGCCACGTTTGGCCCCATTGTTCTTTCTGGCTTTACGCTTATCTGCTTCGCTTCTCTCTTCTGCCGCTCTTCCTCCGGCAATGCAGGTTGAGGGGGTTGTTGCTGTTCGGATGTGTTTGATACAAGTTTGGCGATCCCCTTAGTAAGACGCTGTTGCTTGCTAAGAGATTCGCCTTTTTGAAGGAGTGCCTCTTTAAGGGAAGAAACCTCCTTTATCAAATCATCTATCTGGTCCAGGAGTCTGTTGTTATCATCCCGCAACTCCTTGATTTGCTCCTTCAATAACTCTATGACCTCATCCTTTTCATAGCGAAAAGATACAAAAAATCAATGAGTCGGCCAAAATAATCGGATGGTAATTTAAAATCAAATAGCTAATATACAGTATATTACATTAAATCCTAAAACGTTTTCGCAACCGTACAGACTTCAATGACACTCCATTTAAGATAAAAGACAAAACCTGATAAGAGATCTCATAATTGCCTGTATGGGGGTTAAATGTCGGCAACTCAAAACTTCCACCTTCCAGACGCTTGTAGTACAGGAGAAAGCCATCACCATCCCAACGCAGTATTTTTACACTCTGTCGGTTTTTGCCAAAGAATAAAAATATATCTCCGGAAATGGGGAAAGCTCCTTCATTTGAGAGCGTATGATTTTGAATAAACCGTCAATGCCAAGGTTCATACGGACAAAGCCTTGGTACAGATAGTAGCGATTGGCTGATGTTAGAGAATACATGGATCCCCCTCCTTTCTTTCGTAATCGCATAACATTTTAATAATACCCCCGGGAGTGGCCCGTTTGACCGAAATGGTCGTTCCGCTGTTAAAGGTGATTGTGATCCCGGAAAGACTAAACTCTTCTTCCGACAACATGGCGGGGGCTATTTGAGTGAACGAAGGAGAGGAAGTTGTCGGTCGGGAGGGTTCAACGCCGCCATAATAATCACGGACCACATCCGCCTTGGCTTGTTTAACGCTATAACCCCGTCTGGACATCCAGGAACTCATACCTCCAAAAGTGGTATGCTGATCGCGGCAAACATCGGCTAAAGAACAATTGTAGTCTACTTTCAATACTTCAAGGAAATGTTTCCAGGTTTTTCCAAATCGATTTTCTGCTAAATCCATAATGATTCATTTTTATACATGGCAAAAATATAAGAATGAAAAATGGGCGACAAGATAGAATCGCGGAGACGCTTACATAAACATTGATTCATCTGAAACATTTATGAAGGATTCTATTACGAATCCTTCATAACAATACACTATCAATCAGCTATCTACACCACAATGACGGATTTGAAGAATTTTCCGTCCTCTTTTAATTAATATACTCTTACAGGTTTAAAGCTCCCCCAGCCTTTTTCCCAATACCGGATGCACCACATCCGATGCAATCTCCGCCAGCGGGTCCATGACAAACCTCCGTTCAGTCATCAGGGGATGAGGGATTTCCAATTCCGGCGTATGCAGTATTAAATCGCCGTACAACAAAATATCTATATCAATCAGGCGGTCACTATAATTACCTCCCGCCGACTTCTTCATCCGGCCTAATTCACGCTCTATCTCCTGTGTTTCCCGCAATATATCCAAGGGAGGAAGCACACTCTCCACGCAACAGGCAGCATTCAGAAAAGAATTTTCAGAAGAAAACCCCAAGGGGCGGTAACATAAAAGCGGAAAGGGCAGTAACCTCCCCTATCCGCTCATTTATCTTCCGGACAGCAACATGCAGATTTGATTCTTTATCACCCAGATTGGTTCCAAGTCCCAAATAAACCCTCATACGCTGCTCCAACCGGTATTACTTATCCAAAATCAACATAGCGTCGCCATAAGTACCGAAACGGTAATCTTCCTTCAACGCTGTGTGATAAGCCTCCATCACCAGATCATAACCACCGTAGGCAGCTACCAGCATCAGCAAAGTGGAGAGAGGCAGGTGGAAGTTAGTAACCATGCTGTTGGCTACCGAGAAATCATAAGGAGGAAAATGAACTTATTGGTCCATCCGTCAAATTCTTTCAGATGACCATCCGTACCTACCGCAGTTTCTATCGTGCGCATCACTGTCGTTCCTACCGCACAAATATTCTTTCCTTCATCCTTGGCATTATTCACAATACGGCACGCATCCGCATTGACATACATCTGCTCCGAATCCATCTTATGCTTGGTAAGGTCCTCCACATCAATCTCGCGGAAATTACCCAGTCCGGCATGCATCGTCACAAAAGCAAAGTCTATACCTTTGATTTCCATACGCTTCATCAACTCGCGGCTGAAATGAAGTCCGGCAGTGGGAGCTGTCACAGCCCCTTCGTTCTTGGCAAAGATAGTCTGGAAACGTTCGGCATCTTCCTCTTCTACCGGACGACGGATGAAACTGGGCAGCGGAGCCTCTCCCAACGCATACAATGCTTTCTTGAACTCGTCATGAGAGCCGTCATACAGGAAACGCAGGGTACGTCCGCGGGAAGTGGTGTTGTCAATCACTTCGGCCACCATGGAATCATCGTCACCAAAATAAAGCTTGTTACCGATACGGATCTTACGGGCAGGATCTACCAGCACATCCCACAAGCGAAGTTCCTCATTCAGCTCGCGCAACAAAAATACCTCGATACGGGCACCGGTCTTTTCCTTATTTCCATACAAACGCGCAGGGAAAACTTTCGTATCATTAAAGATAAACACATCTTTATCATCAAAATAGTCCAGGATATCCTTGAATACCTTGTGTTCAATCTTACCTGTTGATTTGTGAACAACCATCAGGCGCGACTCATCTCTATACTTAGCCGGATGCAAAGCTATTTTATCCTCCGGCAGTTTAAATTTAAATTGCGACAGTTTCATCTTATCTCTCCTTATTCGTTTATAACTTCTTCAATCTCTTGTTGGTCAAGCCATTCCGGAAAACTTTCCACCGACAAACAGTCTTCCAGTCTCACATCCCCCACCCGGGTACGTATCAGCCCTGTCAAATGAGCACCGCTATTCAAAGCTTCGCCAATATCACGGGCCAATGCACGGATATAAGTGCCCTTGCTGCACACTACCCTGATTTTAATCTCAGGCAGATTACATTCCAGCAACTCTATCTCGTCTATAATCAACGTCTTGGCTTTCAACTCCACATCCTCACCTTTTCGAGCCAAATCGTAAGCGCGTTTACCATCTACCTTACAAGCCGAGAAAACAGGCGGAATCTGTTCTATCCTGCCGATAAAACGCTGCAAGGCTTCCTCTACCAACTCGCGGGTGATATGTTCCGTAGGATAGGTAGCATCTATCTCCTTCTCCAGGTCGAATGAAGGTGTGGTAGCCCCCAACTGCAAGGTGGCAATGTATTCTTTGGTATGATACTGGAACTCTTCGATGCGTTTCGTTGCCTTGCCTGTACAAATAATCATCACCCCGGTAGCCAGCGGGTCTAATGTCCCGGCATGTCCCACTTTTATTTTCTTCACGCCCAGTTTGCGGCAAATATGGTATCTTATCTTGTTCACCACTGCAAATGAGGTCCATTTCAGCGGTTTATCAAAGTATAATACTTCTCCTTCTTTAAAATTCATCCAATTACATCAATGTGCACGCTATCGTAACGGCACCGGCTATGGCACAATAGATAGCAAAATAAATCAACTTACCTTTCTTCACAATATTAATCATCCACTTACAAGCTACACAGCCCGATATGAAAGCTGCCAGAAAACCTACAACCAATGACAATACAGATATATCTGATGTGCCGGCTGCAGCTCCTTTTACAATCTTCATACCATCCAGCAACGCCTCACCCAATATAGGAGGAATCACCATCAGGAAAGAGAACTGAGCCAGTTTCGCCTTGTTGTCTCCCAACAACAAACCGGTAGCAATGGTAGTACCCGAACGGGATAATCCGGCATCACGGCACAAGCCTGTGCCAGACCTATAATAAACGCATCCTTCATGCTGATGTTCTCTTTCAAACGAGGTTTTGCATAATAAGAGAAAGCAAGAAGCAAAGCTGTCAATAACAGCATACAACCTACAATGAGCAAGCCGGAACCGAAAATTTCTTCCACATAATCTTTAAAAAACACACCCACAATGCCGATAGGAATCATGGATACCAGGATATTGATCACATATTTTGTCTCCGCATTCATCTCAAACTTGAACAAGCCGCGGAATATCCAGCCTATTTCTTTCCATAATATAACCAAAGTACTGAGCACCGTAGCCACATGCACTGCTATGGTAAAAGTCAGATTATCTTCCCCTTGTATGCCAAACAATGCCGAACCGATAGCCAGATGACCACTACTGCTGACCGGCAAATACTCTGTCAATCCTTGGAGCACACCAAGGATCAATGCCTCAAACCATTCCATTCTTTAAATAAAAATTGAGAATTAAAAATTAAAAAAATCAAGAGTTAACCACTTCTGTCTTGTCCTTTGGCTTGCGGACAATACCATAAATCATAAAGATAAAGCCAAAGAAACATACTGCGGGCGCCACTTTGATGCGACGTACACTAAAAATATCCGGCTCAAAATATCCTTCTGTCGAACTAGGTCCTGTCATCAGCAGAAAACCGACAATAATCACTGCCATACCTATGGCAAGCAATATAAAATTAGTTTTATCAAAGGCGAATTTTTGTCTATCCATATCCTTTTATTATTAAATGTAATACAACGCACTAGCTTTCATGCGCAAGTATTTGTTGATTGATATATATGCACACATAAAGGTAATAACCACACCAAACACAAAAACAGAACCCATTACCATAAGCATGGTCATAGGGTAATAATCTCAATCAATTCGGGTTCATATCTTACCAACGCATAGGCCATTCCTATCAATGCCGCATCTGCCATAGCAGCGGCCAGTATCCCTATCCATATATTCCGCACCAAAAAAGGACGACGGATAAATCCCCAGCTTGCCCCTACCAGTTTCATGGTATGAATCAGAAAACGTTTGGAATAAATGGCCAGACGGATGGTGTTATTAATCAGCGCAAAAGAAATAAGGGTAAGCAGCGCAGCCAGTCCCAATAGCAAAAAACTGATTTTCCGTATATTGCTGTTCACTGCATCCAGTAAATCCTGGGGATAGTTGATTTCCATTACTTTCTTGTTCTGCATAATTTTCTGCTCTATCCAAGAAATGCTGTCCGAATTGGCATAATCGGCATTCAGTTTTATTTCAATAGAAGCTGTAAAAGGATTATATCCCAAGAATTCAGCCGGGTCTGTACCCATCGCTTCGCTCTGCTCTTTCAACGCCTGCTCCTTCGATATATAGGAAGTTTCTTTCACAAAAGGTTCCTCATTCAATTTTTTCTGGAATTTCAAAGCGTCTGCTTCTTTCATATCATCGCTGATGAGTACGGAGAAACTGATGTTCTCGCGTACATACTTGGATAAGTTATTGGCAGACAGCACAAAGAATACCACCATCCCCAACAAGAGCAACACCAGCATTGTACTGATGCTGGAGGTAATGAACTGCATATCGAAAAAGGACCCTGATTTTTTTCCCATAATCACTTCTTTCTGAATACATAAATCATTGAACTACTGCGTTCTTTTTTCGCCAGTGAACTGAACCAGGCCAACAGGCCCGTCCACATTCCCTTCAAAAAGGACAAACGGCTGCCTTTATATCTTTCCGTCAACATGGATACATAAAAAGCATCAAAAGGCATCGGATGCTGTTCCGCTAATTTAAAACCATGCTTGACACCGAATTGTTGCATGACGGAAGGTGTAAAATGCCATAAATGACGGGGCACATCGTATGCCGCCCACCATTCCTTATACTTTTCCGCATCATACGAACTGGGATTAGGCACAGCCACTATCAATACTCCCCTCTCTTTCAACAGCTTGAATAATTTCTCCCACGTTTCATTCAGATGCTCCAGATGCTCCATCACATGCCATAAAGTTATGGCATCAAAAGAATGATCGGCATATCCCGCCAAAGCATCCTCCGTATCTACATCCAATTCAAAATGCTCTTTGGCAAACGAACGCGCCTGCGGACTTTTCTCTATCGCTTTCACCCGCCATCCGCGCTCCTTCATAGCATTACTGAAATATCCGGTACCGGTACCTATGTCTAACAAAGTACCTTTACTCAAACCGGATGTCCGTTTTATCAGCTTGGCTTTGCGTGACAGCATATACTTGCGTACCTCATGGTATACACGGTTCATCAGCCCCTTGCGGGTATCAGTGTGTGAAATATAATCGGGGGTCTCATAATATCGCCCTATCTCGGCTTCCACGGGTGCACCTTGTGTAAAAATAAAGCCACAATCATCGCAGCGAACCAAATTGAATTGTTCACCCGAAGCATAGTGATCCGTACAAGTGATTGCATGTCCCAAATGTTTTCCGCCGCACAACGGACAAGTATTTATTTTGAGTATATCCACTTTTTGCCCTAATTTGCTGCAAAATAACAAATAAATTGAATGAGAAGGACTATCCTTTAAGTACTTTTAAGAGTATAAGTTAATAATTCGTTTTTACTTTTCCTACATTTGTGCAGATAACTTAAAAAGAAACGAAAATGGAAAATAAAAAACTGACCCGTTCCAACAACAGAATGCTAGCCGGAGTATGTGCGGGACTGGCTGATTATTTTGGCTGGGATGTTACGGTAGTGCGCATTATCTATTCATTTGCCACGGTTTTCACAGCCTTTTCGGGCATTATTGTCTATATAATCTTATGGATTGTTATGCCCGAAAAGAAATATCGTGACGGTTACGAAGACCGGATGAATGACAGACTGCATAACCGATAACCGGAGGCATTATGCAATGCCCAGCAGTTCCACCTCAAATATTAATGTAGAGAAAGCAGGAATCGGCCCGCTTGTACGGTTGCCATATCCCATAGTATAAGGAATATAAACCACCCATTTATCTCCTACATGCATACGTTGAAGCGCCAGCTGCCATCCCTCTATGACATCACACAGCCGGAAAGCTTCGGGGCAGTTACGGTCATAGGAATTATCAAACTCTTTTCCGTTTATCAGACTTCCCCGATAATGAACGGTGACAATACTTCGGATTGTAGGTGAAACTGTACCCGTACCTGTCTGCAATACTTTATAAAACATATTACAAGGTAAAGGACAAATACCTTCCTGTGTAGAAAGAACTTGCAAATATTGCAAGTTCTTTTCCTTATATTCTTCTTTTCTCCCCATCAGAACACCTCTTCTCCTTTCAATGTGGCCGAACTGGCTTCAGTAATGCGTACATGGACAAAATCACCGATACGATGATTCCCACGATCAAAGACCACCACCTTGTTTTGCTGTGTACGGCCAAAAAGCTGCTCTCTGGAACGCTTGGAAACACCTTCTACCATCACCTCGAAGGTCTTGCCTACATCACGGGCATTACTTTCGGCAGAAAGACGGTTCTGCAATTCAATGATTTCATTCAGCCGGCGTATCTTAACCTCTTCGGGTACATCATCCGGCAGATGCTTGGAAGCATATGTTCCGGGACGTTCGGAATATTTAAACATAAAGGCGGAATCGTACGCACACTCACGCATCAAGGATAGAGATTCCTGATGATCTTCTTCCGTTTCCGAATGATAGCCGGAGAAAATATCAGTACTCAGACCACAATCGGGAATGATACGGCGAATAGCCGCTACCCTTTCAAATACCACTCACGGGTATATTTGCGGTTCATCAGCTTCAATATGCGCGAACTGCCGCTCTGTACCGGTAAATGAATATGCTTGCATACATTAGGCGTTTCCGCAATGACTTGCAAGGTTTCATCACTCATATCCTTGGGATGTGAAGTGGTAAAACGAACACGCATGTCCGGAACCGCCTCGGCCACTGTGCGGAGCAGCATCGGGAAAGTAATTATTTCACCCTCTTTCTCAAAACGATAAGAATTCACATTCTGTCCCAGCAACGTTACTTCTTTATAACCTTTGTCTGCCAAGTCACGCACCTCATTCAGAATACTTTCCACATCACGGCTGCGCTCACGCCCACGGGTATACGGTACAATACAATAATGACAGAAATTATTGCAACCACGCATAATGGATACAAACCCGGAGATATGATTGCCGCAAATACGGGACGGAATTACCTCACGATAGGTTTCTGTAGTAGAAAGCTCCACATTAATGGCTTTCTCCCCCGCTTCCACCGAAGCGACCAAATCGGGCAAAGTGAGATAGGCATCCGGTCCTACGACAAGATCTACATGATGGTTCTCGATCAAATCATCTTTACACGTTCTGCCATGCAGCCCAACACACCGACAATCAGATTCCGGCGTTTGTTTTCTTCATAGAATGGAAAAACTCCAGACGGTTCAGAATCTTTTGTTCTGCATTGTCGCGAATGGAACAGGTATTCATAAATACAGCATCCGCTTCATCCAATGTTTCGCATACATGGTAGCCTGCCATTTGCATAATAGAAGCAATCACTTCACTATCAGCAACATTCATCTGGCATCCGTAAGTTTCAATAAACAATTTCTTGTTTTCGGAATCAGTTGCAGATTTAAAGTCTGCTCCTGTTGTTTCTTTCATATTTTCTCTGTTTTATGGTTTCGTAGGCAAAGATACGGAGTTACCGACAAATTAAACGAATAAAAGAGCCGAAAATTGAATATTATAAGAGAATTATGCATTTAACTGTTAAATAATTATAACCAGTGAACAAAAAAAACCGTTAACGTTACCAACGTATTATTATAATTCGCATATTTGCTTCCGAAAAACATTAGATTTTTTCATAGTTAAGGTTTAGGTTAAAAAAATAGGGGAAGACAACTGTGAAGTTCTCTTCCTTTTTTTATGCCCTTTTATAGAGTTAGTTATGAAATATTTTTCTAACTTTGAGCATTCATTATATAATAAGGAAAGTATGGATATCATTCAGGTTATCATATTTATAATAATCATTGTTGCAGCCATCGTGCAACAAATCTCAAAAACAGGCAAAGAGAAGAAAACACCTTCTCCAAAGAAAGTGCTTGCAGATATATTTCCTGAAATAGAGCAGGAGAACATAGAGGAGGACCTTCCTGTTTCTTCCGTTCAAACAGTCCGCACACCTCAGACTCCCCGCATGCAGCATCAGCCGATGGTCAAGAAACCAACAGATTCACCCGGAAAGAGAACAAAAGGGAAGACCGGACTCCTATAAGACTGAGTACTAAAGAAGAGGCACGACGTGCTTTTATTTATTCAGAGATTTTTAATCGCAAATATTAATAACAACTATACTAATAAGAATAACACATTGAATATCATGGGATTTAATATTATTTCCGCAGCCGAAGCAGCCAGCTATATCAAGCATGGCTACAACATTGGACTCAGCGGCTTTACTCCGGCAGGAACACCGAAAGCCGTAACACCCGAAGTCGCAAAAATAGCAGAAGAAGAACATGCCAAAGGTAACCCTTTTCAAATTAGTATCTTTACCGGTGCTTCTACAGGAGATGCTACAGACGGCATCTTATCCAGGGTCAAGGCAATCCGTTACCGTGCTCCTTACACAACCAACCCCGATTTCCGCAAAGCCGTAAATAACGGCGAAATAGCATACAACGATATCCATCTGTCACAAATGGCACAGGAGGTACGTTACGGGTTCATGGGTAAAGTAGATGTCGCTATTCTGGAAGCGTGTGAAATCACTCCCGACGGCAAAGTTTATCTGACAGCCGCCGGTGGAATTGCACCGACTATTGCACGTCTGGCAGATAAAGTGATCATCGAATTGAACGCTGCCCACAGTAAAAACGGTATGGGCCTGCACGATGTTTATGAACCGCTTGACCCGCCTTACCGTCGTGAAATTCCTATTTACAAACCCAGCGACCGTATCGGTCTGCCTTATGTACAGGTAGACCCGAAAAAAATCATCGGCGTAGTGGAAGTAAACACCCCTGACCAGGCCCGTTCATTTACCGCACCGGATCCTATCACCGACCAGATTGGACAAAATGTTGCCGACTTCCTGGCAGCTGACATGAAACGGGGTATTATTCCTGCAAGCTTCCTGCCATTACAGAGTGGAGTAGGTAACATTGCTAATGCCGTATTGGGTGCTTTGGGACGAGACAAAACAATTCCCGCCTTCGAAATGTATACGGAAGTATTACAAGACGCAGTGGTGGACCTGATTCGCCAAGGACGTGTAAAATTTGGAAGTACCTGTTCATTGACTGTCACCAACGAATGTCTGCAAGGTATTTATGATGATATCGACTTCTTCCGTGACAAACTGGTCATGCGTCCGTCTGAAATCTCAAACAACCCGGAAATTATCCGTCGTCTTGGTGTTATATCTATCAATACAGCCATCGAAGCAGATATTTACGGTAATGTAAATTCTACTCACATCAGCGGCACCAAAATGATGAATGGTATTGGTGGCTCAGGTGACTTTACCCGCAATGCCTATATTTCCATCTTTACTTGCCCGTCTGTGGCAAAAGAAGGAAAAATCAGTGCCATCGTTCCTATGGTTTCTCACGAAGATCACAGTGAACACGATGTCAATATCCTTATTACTGAACAAGGTGTTGCCGACTTACGCGGCAAGAGCCCGGTAGAACGCGCCAAGGCTATCATCGAAAATTGTGCACATCCGGATTATAAGAACATTCTTTGGGATTATGTAAAAATGTCTTCCAAAGGACAAACTCCTCATTGTATTCCGGCTGCATTGGCTATGCATGATACGCTGGCCAAGAAAGGATATGCGCCTGATAGATTGGGCAGAATATAAATAGTCATTATTTGCTGTATCTCATACGTTTCCGGTCGGTACGATGTATCCGGCCGGAAACTTTATATCTATCCCACCTTTTTGTATAAAAAACAATATCTTCCACCTTTTTAATCAAAAAATACACGGACTTTTTTCATAATTATTCTATTTTTGCCGTGTAACTAATCATTTTTACCATTTTACTATGAGAAACAAAATTCTATATTTATTTGCTTCCCTTGTGATGCTAAGCGGCTGTAACAATCAACCGGCTTATAAAGACAGCAGTTTATCTCCCGAAGAACGGGCAGAGGATTTATTGCAACAACTTACTCTAGAAGAAAAAGTTGCCTTAATGATGGACAACTCAAACCTGTCGAAAGATTAGGCATTAAACCTTATAATTGGTGGAACGAAGCCTTGCACGGAGTGGCACGGAGCGGACTGGCCACCGTCTTTCCTCAGCCTATAGGTATGGCGGCCTCTTTTGAGCCCGATGCCATACATACCATCTATACCGCAGTTTCGGATGAAGCCCGGGCCAAAAATGCCGCATACTCGGCGGCGGGAAGCTACGAACGGTATCAAGGCCTGACCATGTGGACACCCACCGTCAATATTTATCGCGATCCCAGATGGGGGAGAGGTATTGAAACGTATGGGGAAGATCCTTATCTGACAAGTGTCATGGGGTAAATGTGGTGAAAGGATTGCAATGCATGGATGCTAATCAAAAATACGATAAAATACACGCTTGTGCCAAACACTTTGCCGTCCATTCAGGGCCGGAATGGAATCGTCATGAGTTCAATGCGGAAAATATCAAACCGCGTGACTTGCATGAAACTTATCTTGTACCTTTCGAAGCATTAGTAAAAGAAGCAAAAGTAAAGGAGGTAATGTGTGCCTACAACCGTTTGGAAGGCAATCCGTGTTGCGGAAGTGACCGCCTGCTGATGCAAATTCTCCGTCAAGACTGGGGATATGACGGCATTGTACTTTCAGATTGTGGCGCTATTGACGATTTCTATCGGGAAAAAGGACACAAAACACATCCGGATGCTGAATCGGCCTCTGCCGCCGCAGTATTAAGCGGTACGGATCTGGAATGTGGTTCCAGTTATAAAGCATTGGTAGAAAGCGCTAAAAAAGGATTAATCAGTGAAAAGGACATTGATGTATCCGTAAAACGATTATTAAAAGCACGCTTTGAATTGGGGGAAATGGATGATCCTGACAAAGTGGAATGGACTAAAATTCCTTATTCAGTGGTTTGCTCGGCAGAACATGATTCCCTGTCACTAGATATAGCACGCAAATCAATGACGCTGTTACTGAACAAAAATAATATCCTGCCACTGAAACGCGGTGGACAAACCATCGCCGTCATGGGACCTAACGCAAATGATTCTGTGATGCAATGGGGTAATTATAACGGTACTCCCAAACATACGATCACCTTATTGGAAGGTATCCGCTCAGCCATGGGAGAGAATGACAAACTGATCTATGAACAAGGTTGCAGCTGGGTGGAGCGCTCATTAATCAGAAGCGTTTTCAGCCAGTGTACTTCTAAAGAAGGTCCAGGATTCTCCGCCCGCTATTGGAACAACAAGGAATATGAAGGAAATGCGGTAGCCACCGCACAACTTACCACACCGTTCCGTCTTTGCACTTCCGGAGCCACCGTATTTGCTCCCGGTGTGAACCTGACCGATTTCTCGGCCGTCTATCAAAGTGTGTTCACCCCAGGAAACAGGAGAGGTTATTTTCAACTTCTATAGTTGTGGAGCTACACAATTATTGATAAATGGTGAAGAAGTAAAGAAATTCACCAACAAACATGGGGGCAGGGGACAAGCTTACGCCATGCATGCAGAAGCCGGCAAGCCATACGATATAGAAATCCGCTTCCAATACTTTAGTGGAGACGCACAGTTGAATTTCGATCTTGGATTTAAAGAAGAAGTCAACATTAAAAACACGGTAGCAAAAGTGAAAGATGCTGATGTAGTTATATTTGCAGGCGGTATATCTCCAAGTTTGGAAGGAGAGGAGATGGGTGTCAATTTACCGGGATTCCGCAAAGGAGACCGTACTGACATCGAACTTCCGGCTGTTCAGCGTGAATTGATAAAAGCACTCTGTGATGCCGGGAAAAAAGTTATTTTCGTTAATTTTTCGGATCACCCATTGCCATGGAGCCCGAAACCAAATATTGTCAGGCCATTTTACAAGCATGGTATCCGGGACAATCCGGAGGTAAAGCTGCCGCCGAAGTTTTGTTTGGAGATTACAATCCTGCAGGACGACTGCCCGTTACTTTTTACCGGAACATAACGCAATTACCTGATTTTGAAGATTATAATATGACAGGACGTACTTACCGTTATTTTAAAGGTGATCCTCTTTTCCCATTCGGTTATGGTTTGAGTTATACCACTTTTAACTATGGTAACATCAAACTGGAGCAAACGATTAAAGTAGGAGAAACTGCCAAAATTATTGTTCCTGTAACCAATACCGGTAATCGTGACGGGGAAGAAGTAGTACAGGTATATCTGAAAAAACAAGAAGATGCGGAAGGACCGGTTAAAACACTGCGTGCTTTCAAACGTGTACAAATTCCTGCAGGAAAAACAGTCAATGTAGAATTAGAGTTAACACCCAAACAATTGGAATGGTGGGACGCGCAGACAAATACCATGCGCACCATAGCCGGAAATTTCGATATAATGGTAGGGGGTAATTCTAAAGATGCCGAATTACAAGTAAAGACGCTGACACTGCAATAATTACTCCGAATAAATAATCTGCGGCATTTTTGTTTCAAATATAGAGTTTAAAACAAAAATGCCGCACTTAATAAAATATCAGAATAAAAAATCTATTTATTCAAATGAAGGCAAAGTAACGAAGAAATTAGGATTCGGCGTATGCTGTGACTTGATAATCTCTTTCATTTGCTTTACAATATCCGGATGTCCGGCAGCAATATCATGGTCTTCATGAATATCTGTAGCAAGATTGTAAAGGAAAGGAGTCCCTTTTTTCACTACCATCTTCCAGTCTCCCATACGTACACCAATCTGATCGGTTTCATCAAATTCCCAATACAAGAAATCATGTTTCTTCTGTCCTTCCTGCCCTAACAAAGTCGGAGCAAAAGAAATACCATCAAAATAATCCACATCTTTTTTCTTGTTAGTGTACTTCTTTACATAATTCTTCACACCTGCCAAGTCACAAAATGTAGGCATCAAGTCATAGAAAGCTAACTGATGATCATTAACCGTTCCTTCGGGTACTTTACCCGGCCAACGCACAATGAACGGAATACGAATCCCCCCTTCATAACATTGACGTTTCAATCCACGAAGTTTGCCGTCACGACCAAAAAAGGTAGGATCAGCTCCTCCTTCTTCATGAGGGCCGTTATCACTGGTAAAAATCACAATGGTATTTTCGTCCAGTCCTTTCTCCTTTAATTTGTTCAAAACTTCTCCTACATAATAATCCAAGCGAGTAATCATGCCGGCAAACTGCGCATGGGTGTGTACCGACGGATTATATCTTGATCCTTCCTGTCCACCCCAAGTTTTATCTTCAAAAAACTTCTTTTGATAACCTGTCAGAATAGAATCTTCGGGCTGCGCCAGCTCTGCATGAGGAAGCGTATAAGTAAAAATACCAAAGAAAGGTTGCTTGCCATCCTGTTTATCCAACCATTTCATTGCTTCTTCATGGATCATATCCGCAGAATATTGCGGACGTTTGAAATAGTCCTTACCAAACATAGGATAGTTGATATTCTCATCCATCACTACACGAACCACTGCCGTATCACCAGCCGATTTACTATACCGGTTCAGGAAATTCGGATAATATAAATGAGCCTGAAACTGACAGATATAACCATAATATTCATCAATACCCCGTTTGTCCGGCGTAGACACAGATCCCTCATAGCCCCCTGCCCATTTACCAAACATACCGGTAGTATAACCGTTATCTTTCATTATTTCAGGTATAATCACATGACCGGGATCGTATAGATGTTGCCCCACGACATATTCCTTATTATTTCCATACATCACAACAGGGCATCGCGCCAGTACTCTTTGTTCCCACGTACTTCACAATGTCCGGAATGTTGCCCGGTCATAAATGACGCACGTGATGGAGCACTCACCGGACTACCGGCATACGCTTGTGTAAAACGCATACCTTCCTTAGCCATATTATCAATATTCGGTGTACTGATATAGGGCTGACCGTAACACCTAATCACCCATATTATCATCACATAATATAAATGATATTCGGTTTAGGAGTTTTCTGAGCATAAGCACCTAATAGAGGAAATGCTAATCCACTGGTTAAAAGAAAGAGGTTTCGATTTTTCATAACATATATCATTAAGTTAGTTCATTAATCAGGACAGATGACAAATTTACGTAAAAAAGAGACAACTACCATCTTATAATCTAAATAATAATACCTAACTTTGTTTCCGACGAAAATCAAACCCTAAATAAAATGAACAAAAAGCTATTATTCTCCCTGTTACTGGCAGGAACAGCTTTCACCGGACATGCCGATGAGGCTAGGTTACTCCGTTTCCCCGCTACCAATGGCTCCGACATTGTCTTTTCTTACGCCGGAGATCTGTACAAAGCACCTTTGAATGGAGGAGAAGCACAAAAGCTGACTTCTCATATCGGTTATGAAATGTTCGCACGTTTTTCTCCGGATGGAAAATCAATTGCTTTCACCGGTCAATATGACGGTAACACTGAAGTATATCTGATTCCAACCGATGGAGGCGAACCCCAACGGCTTACCTATACAGCAACAAACAGCCGGGATGACTTAGGAGACCGAATGGGTCCCAATAACATTGTAATGACTTGGACACCTGATGGGAAAAACATAGTCTACCGCAATCGTATCAGTGACGGTTTCGATGGCAAGCTGTGGAGTATATCGAAAAACGGAGGAATGTCCGAAGTGATTCCATTACCCGAAGGAGGTTTTTGCAGCTATTCCCCCGATGGAAAAAAGCTGGCTTACAACCGGGTTATGCGAGAATTCCGTAATTGGAAATATTATCGCGGTGGCATGGCGGATGACATTTGGATTTATGATCCGGCTGCCAAGAAAGTAGAGAATATCACCAATAATATTGCACAAGATATTATCCCTATGTGGATAGGAGAGGAAATCTACTTTATTTCCGATCGGGATCGCACCATGAATATCTTTGTTTATAATATCCGGACCAAACAAACTGAAAAAGTAACCAACTATACGGATTATGATGTAAAATTCCCCAGCAGTAACGGACAAATTATTGTCTACGAACATGGAGGATACCTCTATAAACTGGATCCTAAAACGCGCAAATCAGAAAAAATCTCCATCACGCTGACTTCAGACAATATCTATGCCCGAAAAGAAATGAAACGGGTAGCAGATAACCTGACTGCCGCCAGTCTTTCACCGGATGGGCACCGCCTGGCAGTAACTGCCCGCGGAGAGGTATTCGATGTCCCTGCCGAAAAAGGGGTAACCCGTGATATCACCCGCACCCCGGGAGCCAATGAACGGGAAGGGGAATGGAGTCCGAACGGTAAACAAATAGCCTATATCAGTGACCGTACCGGTGAAACTGAAATCTGGCTGCAATCTGTCGAAGGGGGTGATCCCATCCAACTGACCCAAAACAATGATACTTATATCCGCCAACTGATGTGGAGCCGGACAGCAAGAAAATACTTTATACCGACCGTAAAAACCGTATCGTAGAAGTTGATATTGCCTCAAAAGCGAAACGGACTGTCATGCAGAATCCGGAAGGAGAGTTCTATGAAGTAAACTATTCACCAGACAGCCAGTGGATTACCTATACTAAATCCGGAGCTAATAACATGAGTGTCATTTATGTATACCATCTGACTTCAGGTAAGGAATATCCGGTAACCGAAAAATGGTACAATTCTTCTTCACCTGTTTTCAGCACAGATGGAAAGTACCTCATATTCAATTCTGAAAGGGACTTTAATCCCATTTACAGCCAGACAGAAAGATGTGGAACCATGCCTATAATCGTATGGGCAGGAGTGCAATGGCCACATATAATCGATTGATCTGCCTTCAAGTGATTGATAATATTCAGACGGTAAATGTCCAGTGGTAGAAGTACCAAAGTATATGGACCGAACAAAGAAGAAGCATATATGGATGTAGCTGCCAATCATAGGAAAGCATTGTTCTTTAAAGGAAATAATCTGTATATCTGTGATTTTCCATGCACTAAAGCCTCATTGGAAGAGAACGTCAACTTGACGATGATTGCTCCCATTGACTACAGTCAGGAATGGGCTCAGATATTCGATGAAACATGGCGGGCTTTCCGTGACGGATTCTATCTGGAAAATATGCATGGAGCAGACTGGAAAGCGATTAAAGAAAAATATGCTGTATTAGTTCCCCATGCAAAAACCCGTCTGGACTTGAACTATATCATCGGTGAGATGATTGCCGAGCTGGCTTGCGGACACGCTTATGTGAGTCCGGGTGAAATAAAAGGTCCCGAACGTATTCCAATGGGATTACTGGGAGCTGAACTGAGTCGTGACAAGGGTGGCTTCTACCGTATTGACAAAATTCTACCGGGTGCAATTTACAGTCAGGAACTGCGTTCTCCCCTTACAGAACCGGGTATCGGAGTAAAAGAAGGAGATTATATCACAGCTATTGATGGCATTTCAACAGCTACTGTTGATAACATTTACAGTCTGCTGGCAGGCAAAGCCAATGTCTTGACTGAACTAAGCATAAACCGTACCGCATCAAGTAAAGGAGCACGTAAAGTAGTCATTAAACCATTAGACAATGAATACCCATTGTATCATTATAACTGGGTACAGAATAATATCAAAAAAGTGGAAGAAGCAACTAATGGCCGTGTAGGCTATGTCTACATTCCCGATATGGGACCGGACGGCCTGAATGAATTCGCCCGCTACTTCTATCCCCAACTCGATAAAGAAGCCTTGATTATTGATGACCGTGCCAATGGAGGTGGTAATGTATCTCCAATGATTATCGAACGTTTGCTTCGTGAACCCTATCGCCTGACCATGCGTCGTGGATCAACTAAAATCGGTACCATTCCTGATGCAACACTAGTGGGGCCGAAAGTATTGCTGATCAATAAATACTCGGCTTCAGACGGTGACTTGTTCCCATGGAGTTTCAAGGCAAATAAGATCGGTAAAGTTATCGGTACTCGTACATGGGGTGGCATTGTCGGTATCAGTGGTCCGTTACCTTATATGGATGGTACGGATGTGCGTGTTCCGTTCTTTACCAATTATGATGCAAAGACCGGTCAATGGATAGTAGAAAATCATGGAGTGGACCCTGATATTCTGATTGATAATGATCCGGTAAAAGAACAGTCAGGTGAAGACCAGCAGTTGAATAAAGCTATTGAAGTAATTCTACAAGAGCTGAAGGATCGCAAACCGTTACCTTCTGTTCCGGCTCCGAGAACTTATAAAGATTTGGGAGTGGAATAAAAAGCCCGTAAATTAAACATATAAATGATGCAGCCGAAAGAACTATAATCTTTCGGCTGCATCATTATAAATCTTCTAATCTTACCGCCTATATATCGTACAATTGCTATTTGTACAAATAAATATAATAATTTTTGGAGGTATATATATTATATATTCCTCCAAAAAGTGTCATCAAAAAGAAATCTATATACATAACAAGAAGTTTTTTATTTCTGTTCTTTCCATATATCTCCCCGACTTTCATTATCTTTGCAATCACTTAATAACAAAGATATTAAATAACAAAAAATAGATCATGGAATACAATTTCAGAGAGATTGAAAAGAAATGGCAGCAAAGATGGGCAGAGAACCATACCTATCAAGTGACTGAAGACGAAAGCAAAAAGAAATTCTACGTATTGAATATGTTCCCTTATCCGTCGGGAGCCGGATTGCACGTAGGACATCCGTTGGGATACATAGCCAGTGATATTTACGCCCGTTACAAACGCTTGCAAGGTTTCAACGTGCTGAACCCGATGGGATATGACGCATATGGACTTCCTGCAGAACAATACGCTATACAAACCGGACAACACCCTGCCATCACCACTGTGAACAATATCAACCGCTATCGTGAACAGTTGGACAAAATCGGCTTCTCTTTTGATTGGAACCGTGAAGTACGTACTTGTGAACCAGGATATTACCATTGGACTCAGTGGGCTTTCCAACAAATGTTCAACAGCTATTATTGTAACGATACACAGCAGGCACGCCCCATCAGCGAACTAACGGAAGCATTTGCCCGATACGGCAACGAAGGACTGAATGCGGCTTGCAGCGAAGAACTCAGCTTTACAGCCGAAGAATGGAATGCCAAAAGCGAAAAAGAGCAACAGGAAATCCTGATGAACTACCGCATTGCCTATTTGGGAGAAACCATGGTGAACTGGTGCCCGCAACTAGGAACTGTTCTTGCCAATGACGAAGTGGTGGATGGCGTTTCGGAACGCGGCGGTTTCCCCGTCGTTCAGAAAAAAATGCGCCAATGGTGTTTACGCGTATCGGCTTACGCACAACGGCTGCTGGACGGACTGGACACTGTGGACTGGACTGATTCACTGAAAGAAACACAGCGTAACTGGATTGGACGCTCGGAAGGTACGGAAGTACAATTCAAAGTGAAAGACAGTGATATTGAATTCACTATCTTTACTACCCGTGCAGATACCATGTTCGGTGTAACCTTCATGGTACTGGCGCCCGAAAGCGAACTGGTTCCCCAACTTACTACTGAAGCACAGAAAGCCGAAGTGGAAGCCTATCTGGACCGCACCAAGAAACGTACGGAACGTGAACGTATCGCCGACCGCCGCGTAACCGGTGTATTCAGTGGCTCATACGCCATCAATCCGTTTACCGGCGAGGCTGTTCCCGTATGGATCAGTGATTACGTATTGGCAGGTTATGGAACAGGCGCCATCATGGCGGTTCCTGCTCACGACAGCCGTGACTACGCTTTTGCAAAACATTTCAATCTGCCTATCGTTCCGTTGGTAGAAGGTTGTGATGTAAGTGAAGAAAGTTTCGATGCCAAAGAAGGTATTGTTTGCAACTCACCCCGCAAGGATGTCACTCCTTATTGTGACCTTTCTTTAAACGGACTGACCATCAAAGAAGCTATCGCAGCTACCAAAGAATATGTGAAAACCCACAATTTGGGACGCGTGAAAGTGAATTATCGTCTTCGTGACGCCATCTTCTCACGCCAGCGCTATTGGGGTGAACCGTTCCCTGTATATTACAAAAACGGTATGCCTTATATGATTGACTCATCTAAATTGCCGCTTGAACTTCCCGAAGTAGCTAAGTTCCTGCCAACCGAAACAGGCGAACCTCCATTGGGACATGCCACCAAGTGGGCTTGGGATGTAGAAAAAGGTGAAGTCGTGGAAAACAACTTGATTGACAACGTCACTATATTCCCGCTTGAACTGAATACCATGCCGGGCTTCGCAGGTTCATCCGCATACTATCTGCGCTATATGGACCCACACAACGCACAAGCACTAGTATCAGAAAAGGCAGATCATTACTGGCAAAATGTAGATCTCTATGTAGGCGGCACCGAACATGCTACGGGTCACTTGATTTATTCTCGTTTCTGGAACAAGTTCCTGCATGATCTGGGCGTAAGTATCAAGGAAGAACCATTCCAAAAATTAGTAAACCAAGGAATGATTCAGGGACGAAGCAATTTTGTATATCGCATCAAAGACACCAACACCTTTGTGTCATTGAACCTGACCAGTACGAAACCACTCCGCTGCATGTGGATGTGAATATTGTATCCAACGATATTCTGGATGTAGAAGCTTTCAAAGCATGGCGTCCTGAGTATAACGATGCTGAGTTTATCCTGGAAGATGGAAAATATATCTGCGGATGGGCGGTAGAGAAGATGAGTAAATCCATGTACAACGTAGTCAATCCGGATATGATTGTCGAGAAATACGGTGCC
>SCPO01000144.1_pt1 | contig 75542 bp, 65 predicted proteins | sample 6106821 | NCBI WGS metagenome assembly SCPO01 (sample SAMN10720448, study PRJNA508395) | human gut metagenome | isolation source: Participant 2 stool, 0 month | host: Homo sapiens | collected 2017
CACGTAGTACGTCTGAATGTGCGTGGCTCCCGGAATTTCATAGAGTTCCTTGTCGCTTGTGCCCGAAGCTTTGGCAAATGCATCCTGCGTCATATAGAGCGAATCGGCCTTGCTGCCGGCAATCATGAGGAGCGGCACGTTGATCAGTTCAATTTGGTCAGTCGCGTCCCAGGTCATGAGGTCCATGAGCGAAGAGGTTGTGTAGGAGAACGTGGCATTGGGATGGCGGTGCGTGCGGCCGTAGTATTCAAGCCCCTCCCGGTAGAGATCGTTCGGGATTTTTGCGGCTTCTTCAGGGGAAATCGCATCAAAGTCAACTGTTCCCGAAAGCGCCGCTTCGCCTTTGAGCATTTCGGCGGCATGCGCGTCAGAGGCGGCCTTGAGGCGCTCCTGAACGGTGTCAGCGGCGGAATTCATATAACCCATGCGGCGCACAAGGCCGGTGTTGAACATGCTGATGGTTGCCACCGCAGCAAAACGTTTATCCGACTTGGCAGCATTGAGCGTATAGCCGCCCCCGCCGCAGATGCCGAGCGCGCCAAGACGAGAGGCATCAACGCCGGGATAGGAGAGGAGATACGAGGCCATGCCGTGGATATCCTCTGTACGGAACTGCGGTTTGTCGGTGTGACGCGGCTCGCCCCCGCTGGCGCCTTGATAAGCGGCATCGGCAGCAATCGTGATGTAGCCGAGTTCAGCGAGGCGCTGCGCGAAGAGACCGGCCACCTGCTCCTTTGTGCCGCCGTTGGGATGCGCAACAACGACTGCCGGGTAGGACTGCTTGGCGTCGTAGTTGGCCGGCGTATAAACGTTGGCAGCGATCTTGATGCCGTGCAGGCTGTAGGTCACCGGATGGATATTGACTTCACCCGCCGTGTTTGTTTTAACGGCTCCCTGGTACACCAAACCATAAGGATTGAGTTTGGAAATATCGTCGGGGGCGGCGGAAACGCTGGCGATGCAGGCGGCAGCGCACACAGCTGCAGCGATTTTCTTCAAAGTCGTCATGATGAATTGTCCTTGGAATGAAAGCGATAAAAAAGGATTACTTTGCAGCGCGCTGGGCTAGAACAGCGTCAAGCGTTGTTTGGGCAAGTGCGGCTTCCGTGCTCCCCACATCGCGCCGAAGGATCTCAGTAAATTCGCGCAGCGCTTCGGGGCTTAAACCCACGTTCAGGCTGGCATTGAGGTGCGAGCGCAGCTGTACGGGTGCGGGGAGACTGGCAAGCGCCGAAATCGTGGCGAGTTCCCGCTCTTGGTGTGTCAGGAGGTCTGAGGAGAAGATGTCGCCGAAAAGATGCTCTTTGAGATAGGTGTCGATTTCCGGCGAAAAGTCGTAGACAGGTCCTTTCACTGGCCGGCCGACAAGTTCCGTCTGGGTTTTCGTGCCAAGTTCCCGGATGTTCGTGCCGGCGGGCAGCGGCGTCGCTTCTCGTCCTTTTTCGTCAGTGATGCCGGCGGCATGCCGTTCATCGAGCAGATTGACGAGAACGCCGAGCCCCGTCAGACTGCGCGGAAACCCCGTATAGGCATACATCTGAAGGAGCACGTCCTTCATTTCGTTGACCGTCATGGACTTTCGGTTCAGCGCATCCGCAAGAACGGTCTTAAGACGGGCGGCATCTCCTTCGGCGGTCAGCGCTGCGATCGGAATGATGCTTTCCTGCTTAGGCGTCAGCGCTTGAGCCTGGGCGCCAGAAACGGCAAAAAGGAGGCCGGCAGCTGCCGCGACAGGAGTGAGTTTGCATTTTGGGAAAGACCGGCAAGGCTCGGGCAGTCGGTTTCATTTCATACCTCATCGCTAATGCGGCCTGAACGTTTCTGTCCGTTTGAACCGCGTTCTGTTGTTCGATGAGGTTATGTTAAGTTCTTGTTCTTTTTGGTCTTTGCCTAAACTGAGCCATGCTTTTGCCAAAAAATCTCAAAGCAATGGGTGCGAAAAAAGGCAAAAACAATACCGGCAGGCGGCCGTTGAACGGCTGTGCTTTGAGGTCTCTATTGAGCAACGGCCGCCAGGAACCCTCGTCGGGTCCTGAGGCTTGAGGGCAATGCCCGCCGTCTCAATGCTCGTCGAGACGACGTAAAACTGCGGAAAACCGAGACGGCTGCCAATGAAGCGAGAAGCCTCCGTCCAAACCCGTTAGGGATTGGGCGGGGAGCAGTCATGCGCAATGGGTTTCTCTAAGGCGCTTTTGACTGGATCTGATCTTGAAGTGCAGCGATGCGGCCAGCGGTGCGTTCCTCTTCGCGCACTCTGTGAATAAGCCAGTTGACAAAAAGAAGACCAAACCCCGCGAGCGCCAGGAAAAATCTATGCGGTGGCGATCTTGGTAACCGCAAAGGCGCCAAACCCCGCGAGCGCCAGGAAAAATCCCGGCATGGCCGCCCAATTTGCGGCTTTGCCCGCATCGATGGGCAATCCGCCGAGCCACGCACCGACGGCGTTGCCGGCGTTGAAAGATACCTGAGCGAGTGATGCGGCAAGCAGCTGGCCTTCTTTGGCGTTGCGGATCATCAGGACCTGTTCGGGGCCGGAAATGAAAAATACGCAGCCAGCGGCGAGCGTTGTGAGCGCTATTGCAGCCGGACTCCAATGCGCGAGAAAAAAGACTGAAGCCAGTGAGAGCAGCAATACGCCCTGACCAGCAGCAGCAAGCGATTCATCTGAAAAGGACGATGAAATTTTGGCGCAGAAGAGGTTCCCAAGCACCATGCCGGCACCGGCGAGCGTGATGACGACGGACATCATCGAAGCCGGAACCGCGGCTACGTGTTCCATGACGGGATTGACATATGAATAGTAAGCGAAGAATCCGCCGTTGCCGAGGCCAATCGCGCCAAGCACGAGCCATGGCTCGAGACTGCGCAGGAATCGGAATTGTGCGGCAAATCCGCTGTCGGGCAGTGCCGGCACTTTGGGAACAGTGATGCGAATGGCCGCAAAAGTGATCAGCGCCGCAGCGGCAGCAATGGCAAATGCTGCGCGCCAGGACACCGCCCAGGCGAGAAAACTCGCCAGCGGAACGCCCGCGAGATTCGCGATGGTCATGCCGGCGACCATCAGACACATGTCTCTTGAGGCTTTGCCGGGTTCGGCAAGCTGCGTGCAGAGTACGCCCGCTGCGCCGAAGTAGGCGCCGTGAGGCAGCCCGGCAATGAAGCGGCTGAAAAGCATCAGGTGATAGCTGCCGACAAAGACGGTCAGCGTGTTGCCGAGCGTGATGATGCCGACAATGATGAGCAGCAGCGTCTTGAGCGGCATCTTGCGTGCCGCAGCCGCCATGATGAGAACGCCTGCGCAGACGCCGGCCGCATAAGCAGAAATAAAGTGTCCGGCTTCAGGCACCGTAACACCGAGATCATCGGCAACGGGCAGAAGAATAGACATCATGGAAAATTCGGCTACGCCGAGAGCAAGCGTACCGAGAGCAAGGGCGGGAACGTGGCGCCCTGAACTCCCGGATAACAGATCCCGAACTCGAGTGATTAAGGTCAAGGATCGGTTGTTTTGCTGAGCTAATCCCGTGAAAATGAACCAATAAGTTTTTACGGGATTTCTTTTTTCCGCTAAAATGCTACCTATGTTTTAATTAGGTATCTGTTAGCGGGATTGATGATGAAAAAAGCTAGCGACAAGTGGTATTTCACCAAGGAAACCAATGCCAAGGGCTTGTGCTACATCTACGCCTATCAAACGCAGTGGGATCCGGTCGCCAAGAAATCAAAACGCTCAGCCCGCAAGTATGTCGGCCGCTTAGCAGCTGATTCTGTCGTCAATATCACCGCCAAATTTCGTACTGAATTTCCTCAGTACGCACAAGGAACCTTTTATTTCGGCCTGGATAAGACTCTGGTCGATGAGGCAGCCTATCGCCGAGATTTCCCGAACGCTCCCGGCCCTAAACCAGCGGAGGCCGAAATAGATACAGCTTTGTGGGATACCCGCAGCTTGGGGTTCACTTGGGCTTTGGAACAGCTGGCAGCGCAGTCACAGGTGCTTGAGCATCTGCGCGAGATCTTCAAAGAGGATGCCCGCAGCCTGCTCAATCTGGCGATCTACAAATTAGACGGCGGCAACTCCATGGCTGCCATGGAGGATTGGCGGGCCAGTGTGTATTTGCCGCATGGTCCTGCTCTGAAGAGCCAGCGCATCAGCGAAGTATTGAGCCGAGTTACGCCTAAGGACTTTGCGCGCTATTTCCATCTGCGGCATCAAAGCAAGATCGAAAGATGTCCGGCGCAGACTGCGTGCACTATGCGTTGGACAACACCACGATTTCGTCATATTCGGCCACCATCGCGGATGTCGCCTACGGCCATGCCAAACGTGATCCGGAATTGCCGGTACTCAATTTCACTTTTGTTTGCGACCAAGACTCTGGGGACATTGTCTTCGCCCATGCCTATGAAGGCTCAATCCCTGATGTCACAGCCTTTGGGAAATTGTTTATTGCATGAAGGATGCCGGTTTTGATTTCTCGAAAGTGATTTTGGTGACGGATCGGGGTATCAAAGCCTAATCAACATCCAAAAGCAGATTGATCTGGAAGTGAAGTTCATACAGGGCATTCGCCTCAGCGAGGACATCGTGAAGCGCAGCTTTGACCGATATGACGCTTCGCTGCATAACCAGCGCTTCTACGATACTGGCGAACGTGTGTACGCCCATTCCACCACTGAAGCCTGGAAGCAATACACCGACTATGGATCACTCAACAAGACGCTGCATTTACATCTTTACCGCTTTCCTAAAGCCGATGAAGCTGAGATGGAAGAGCTTCGCTTACAAGTGCAGCAGGTGCTGGACTTGAAAAACGCGAACAGACAAGTACCGCCAGAAAAATGGCTGACTTATAAACGTTTTGTTTGTGAAAGAACGACGGCGCAAGGACGCCGTTATTGGGATCGTGATGACAACGCCATTGAGGCCGCCTTACGCTATGCCGGCCGCTTTGCGATCCGAACCAATGCGGAAGCCAATCCGTTTAAAGCCTTAAGCATCTATCGGCTGCGCGGCCAAGTTGAGCAGGATTTCAATCAATTTAAAAACTGGGTTGATGGGAATCGACTGCGGTGTACGGATACGGCTTACTGGGGCAAATTGCTGGTGTGCACGCTAGCCACCTCACTGCGCATGATGGCCATTAAGGGAGCCCACGACCGTGAGCAAGGTAATCGCAAAATCCCCAATAACTCCATCGATTGTCTTTTCACGATCTTGAAGCAGATTCAGGCTGACAAGCGCCAAACGGCCAACGCATGGGTGACCCGCACCATTACAAAAAAGCAGCGCGATATGCTTGCGCTGCTTGGCTTGGAAAATCCGCCCCGGGTCCTGAAAAATTAGGGATCAGTTATCCGGGAGTTCCGGTGGCGCGGAATCATTTGCGGCGGCCGAAAAAACAAAAAGGGCGCGATAATTCATCGCACCCTGTCGGTTTCGTTTGTGGCCGGCGGCTTTCCTTGAGCATCTCCTCTTGAGTTCGAAAGCAGACTTTGCAACACGTCTGTTCCGCGAGGACTCCCTCCAGCGGCTCTGTTCGAGTGATGTCTCTCGGAAACGAAAGACCACCTGAACCACAACAGAATTTAATTATGCACACTTGTTGAGTATTTAGCAAGTGCTGAACTCTTAATTGTGCAAATAATTGTTTCTAAAGAAAGCTGCTCTGCAATTAGGCTTCCATTTCGCGGAAAGCTTTCAGCGTGAGCTTGTAATGCTTGCCATGGTCTTCCGATGAGCAGCCGCAGTCGCCGCCGCAGCAGGATGTCGGCACCACGGTTTCCACATCGCCTCGGTCGACAAGCTTCGAAACCATCATCTCCATCATGCCCGGGGAGACGCGAAAGTGCAAAGCCAGATCGCGAAGGGAAATGCCGGGACGTTCCTTAATAAGGGTACGGATCTCAGAAACAGAAAGCATAGGTCTTCTCTTATAGATGCGCAGCGCCTGATGCTGACGAGGGAACCGCCCGAAACACCAGCCGTGCAACTGTGATGCGAGGCATTCTAGCGAGAATGGGAAACGTTCGCGATGAGTGAGGAGAAGCGCGCTCCATTCGACTGGCGAGGCCCCTGTACGGGTCAATCCGTGTTTTAAGTTCTGCCGCAGCTTAAATGCGGATGGAGGATCAGAGAAAAAACAGTCAGTCCATTGGCATCATTCGTTGCAGATCGACACGCTTTATTGCTGGGAGCAATCAGAATTATTGCTGATTGGCGTCTCCCAAAGGCGGCAGGGGCTTCTTGTAGGCTTCAGTACCCCAGAGCGGGACCGTCGAAAGGCTGTGTTTGAAGCTTCCCGAAGTTTCCTTGGTGGAATACGAGACATACAGAAGCGTCTGATTTTCGGCATCGTAGATGCGGCGAATCTTCATATATTTGAAGAAGATGCTCTTAGACTTGGTGAAGATCACTTCGCCGTCCTTGCTTTTGTCGATGGCATCAATCATGGCTTGAGTGATTTCGCCCGTCTGACGGCAAGAAACGGAACTGTCTGAAGGATCTGCGAGCGTCAGCGGAGACTCAATACTGGCTGCATGGCAGGTTACGCCAGGCACTTGAGGGTCAATGAAAGCGTCGATCTGGATGTTTTTGAAGGTAAGAAAACCGAGAGAGACGTCACCGACCTTCTTGCCGTCAGAACAAGCGGTGAGGAGTGCTGCGCCCAAAAGTGCGCAGGAGACCGCAGCGGCAGTTTTCAGAGACTGGAATATTTTGCTTTTCATGAGTTTCGATGCCTTTCGATGACTTTCGCTGTTTTGAGAAATCTGAGGACAGCAGAGGTACTTTGGCGTACGCAGCAGTATTGCCGAAAAAGAGCGCGTTTGGGTATCCGAGCGGAATGAAAAAACGAAAGGATTGGGCAAAAGGCTGCTCCGATTGTTCATTTATAGAGCTTCTCAGCTCGATAAAGTGCAGATCGTCAAACACTCCCTTTAACTCACTGGAAAGCTGAATTTTTATGAAAACACGTCGGTTAGGCAAGAGCGGCATTGCCGTGTCGGCTATTGGGCTGGGCTGCATGGGCATGAGTCACGGTTATGGCCCGGCTCGTCCCATTGAAGCGATGAAGGCCTTGATTCATGAAGCACTTGATCAGGGCGTCACGTTCTTTGATACCGCGGAATGCTACGGCCCGTATGCCAATGAATCACTTGTGGGCGAAGCTCTGGAAGGACTGCGCAAGCAGACGGTCATCGCTACCAAATGCGGCATCGAGATTGTTGATGGCAAGCAGCGGCTCGATGCGCGTCCGGAAACCATCCGCCGTGCGCTTGAAGGTTCTCTCAAGCGGCTTAAAACGGACTATGTTGACCTCTATTATCTGCACCGCGTTGACCCCAAAGTGCCCGTCGAAGAGGTGGCAGGCGTGATGGCTGAATTCATCCGTGAAGGCAAGATTCGCGGATGGGGATTGTCGGAGGCCGGCGTGAAGACGATTGCCCGGGCACATGCGGTTTGTCCGCTCACTGCGGTGCAAAGCGAATACTCCATGATGTGGCGCGAACCGGAAACATCGGTGCTGCCGCTTTTAAAAGCGGAAGGCATCGGTTTCGTGCCGTTCAGCCCGCTCGGCAAGGGCTTCCTTTCGGGAACGATTCATGCCGATGCGTCCTACGGCGCTGACGATTTCCGCAGCATTGTTCCGCGCTTTCAGCCTGAAAATCTGAAAGCCAATGAACGCGTTGTGGATTTGGTTCGTCAAACCGCCCAAGTTCACGGTGCTACGCCCGCGCAGATTGCACTCGCTTGGGTTCTTGCTCAGGGTGATTTCATCGCGCCCATTCCCGGTACGACGAAGTCAGCGCGGCTCAGAGAAAACATTGGCGCAGCTGATGTGGTGCTTTCGCCTGAGGAGCTCGCAGTGCTTCGCAGTGCGCTCGATGCCATGCCGATTGCCGGTGACCGCTATCCTCCGGAGCTCGCCAAACGCGTCGCAGACTAAACATCCTCCTAAGCTCCATTGAGCTTTGGCAGGTATTACTTTCATGCTTGCCGCAACCGGAAATAAAAGTAGTGAAATAAAGGACGGCGCATGGGCTCAACGCTTAGTTTGACGATGCGCCGCCACAATAAAAACTACGCAGCAAGATTTCTGGAGAACGCCGATGATCACGTTGAGCGACCGCAGCAGCACATTTACCGATTCCGTCATTCGACGCATGAGCCGCGTCTGCGCAAAATACGGTGCTCTCAATTTGGCTCAGGGCTTTCCGGATTACAACCCGCCCGAACCCATCCTTGAACGTCTCTCCAAAGTGGCTTTTGAAGGGCCGCACCAGTATGCGACGACCTGGGGTGCGCAGAACTTTCGCGAAGCGCTCTGTGAAAAGGTCAAGCACTTCAGCGGACTGGAATATGATCCGAATTCCGAAGTCTGCGTGACATGCGGCGGTACGGAAGCAATGATGGCTTCGGTGCTCGCAACGATCAATCCCGGCGACAAGGTGGCCATTTTTTCGCCTTTTTACGAAAACTACGGGGCGGATGCCATCCTTTCGGGGGCTCAGCCGATTTTTGTGCCGCTCAAGCCGCCGTCCTTTGATTTTGACCCCGAAGAGCTGCGCGCAGCTTTCCGTCAGGGGGCCAAGGCGCTCATTCTCTGTAATCCTTCGAATCCCTCGGGCAAGGTATTCACCCGTGAGGAACTCCTCAAGATTGCAGAAATCGTGAAGGAATTCGATGCCTTCGTCATTACGGACGAAGTCTATGAGCACATTATCTATAAACCCAATGTGCACACCTATTTCGCGGCACTGCCGGGCATGCGCGAGCGTACGATTGTCTGCAATTCGCTCTCGAAGACTTATTCCATTACGGGCTGGCGCCTGGGTTACGTTCTGGGGCCGGCCGAAGCCCTCGACCGAGTGCGTAAAGTCCATGACTTTCTGACTGTCGGCGCCTCAGCGCCGCTGCAGGAAGCTGCGGTCGTAGGTCTCAAGTTCGGCGACGATTATTACGAGGAGCTTCAGGCCGAATATACGCATCGCCGTGAGGTTTTCCTCTCCGGCCTGGACGGGCTCGGCCTCAAATATTTCCGCCCGCAGGGCACGTATTTTGTCTTGGTGGACATCAGTGAATTCGGCTATGACGACGACTATCAGTTCTGCCTCGACTTGGCTGAAAAAGTGAAGCTCGGTGCGGTGCCGGGTTCGAGCTTCTTCCGCGAACCGGTTCATCGCTACATCCGGTTCCACTTTGCGAAGGGGGATGATCGCGTGCTCGAGGATGCTATCTCGCGGCTTTCGAAGATTCACCTTTTGCAAAAGTAATCGTCGACGCCGCTGAAACGACAAAGCCCGCAGTGCTTTTGAGCAAATGCGGGCTTTAATGTTTTTAATTAAGGAGCCGTTATAGGCCGAGCGCGCGCTCAGCGTCAGCGAGCATCTTGTCCATCGAAAGGAGGCCGCCGTCGGCAAGGTACCAAGCGGCATGCGTGAGTTCATGAACTCGATGGCCCTTGACGGCATCGAGCTTTGCCCATTCAGGCTGATCGGCCACGGCTTTCGCGAGCGTATTGGGTTCGGGCATGCCGATCGCTTCATCCTTATTGAGCACAAAGATACGGTGCGGCTTCAGTGCTGCCAGTTCAGCGATCGTCTTTGCGTTGCCGGCAGCTATTTCCGCTGGTGTGGGCGCAGCGGGTTTCTCTCCCGGAGCCGGAGCCTTGCGGGGCGCAGCGGGCTGAGCGGGCTTGGGCTTGACGTTGGTGAAGCCGAAGTCTGCTCCGAGGTGTGCAGCGGCACCACCGGCGGGAGCGGCCATCATGCGGCCGTTCACCATCATAATGACGGCGATGCGTTCGCCTGCAGCCTTATTGCGCAGCGCTGAGAGGCGTTTTTCGAGCGGTTCAAGCCGTTTTTCTGCATCCGCCTTTTTACCGAAAACTTCCGCCAAGGCGAGGAAGTTCCCGCGGAAGCTCTTCCAGCCCTCAGCCTTATTGGGGATCAGGCAGACGGTGGGAGCAATCGGTTTGAAAGCATCAATATTGCGTGAAATGCGGCCTGAAATGAAGATGAGGTCAGGCTTGACGGAGCTCACCGTTTCAATATCTACGCTTTTAACGCTTTTGACGAGCTTGCAGTCTGCAGGAAGCGCTGAGAGCCAAGGCAGATTGCGGGTCTGAACGGCCGCTTTGATGCGGTTGCTCAGGCCAAGTACCTGAAGGTTTTCGATGACGGAGTATTCCAGAACGGCAAGACGCTTGGGATCCGCAGGAACCGGAACGGCAGAGAACTTCTTGTCGGCGCCGACCGAGGGGAGAGTGAGTTCAGCGGCAAGTGCTTGGAGCGAAAAGCCAGAGAAACCGACGAACGAAGCGGTGCTGGCGACGACAAGAAGTTGGCGGCGGGAGATCTGCATGGTATTTTCCAAAATATTACTTCGTAAGGCCGAGTGCTTTTTCGATGTCCTGGAACTGCAGGTTCATCGAGGTGTAGCCGCCGTCGGCGAGGTACCAGGAGGCGGCAGAGAGATAGACAATGTGACCTTCCGCTTTGGCTTTCGTGCGGGCGACAAGCTCGTTGTTCATCACGTCGGCCGCAACTTTGGCGCCAGGACGGGCAATGGCGGAGTCGCGGTCAAGAACAAAGATGTAGTCAGGGTTAAGCTTCAGGAGCAGTTCGAAGGACGCTTCGTTGCCGTGGTTGGCATTGGCGTTCTGAGCAACGTTCTGGAAGCCGAACTCGTTGCCGATCAGTGCGCAGCGGGCCTTGTTGCCCAAGAGGTTGAAGTGGGCGCTGGTGACGAGTCCCACCACGGCAGTTTTCCCGGCAGATGCGGCGCGGATGCGGTCGATGCGGCCGGTGAAATGATCAATGTCGGCCTGAGCGGCGGCTTCCTTGCCGAAAATCTTGGCCAGATTCATTAAGTTGTCCGAAAAGCTTTTGAAGGTGCCTTTCTCATGATCAGCTGTCATGAAAACGACGGGGGCAATCTTCGAGAGTTCGTCATACTTCTTGGCGAGTCGGCCGGAAATGAAGATCACGTCGGGTTCAGCAGCCATCAAGCCTTCAAGATCGATTTCCTTGAGCGTGCCGAGATTGGTCACTTTCTTGGACTTCTTGAAATACTGCGGAAGGTAGGGCAGCGCCGTGGTCTGGGGCAGCGCCACGATGCGCTCGCCCAAGCCCCAATGGTCGAGCGTGTCGAGCACGGAAAAATCGGCGACGGCGATGCGCTGGGGATTTTTCGGAACGGCGACGGTAATCGGTTTATTGGCTGCGTTGAGCGACTGCACTTCAACGAGGTCGGAGGCAGCGAAAACGGCAGAAGAGAAGCTCAGCGCGGTGATTGCGCTTAGAGCGCCGGCAATAAGAACAGTGCGGCGGGTGGCGTTCATTGAAAAAAACTCCCGAAGAGCGTGAAATGAAATGGAGGGGATGGATTGGGCTGCTCCCAATGGAGCACCAGCGGGGCCAGCAGAAAGGGGTCAGTGGAAGATGGCGAGGGGTTTGCCGTCAATGCGGTGAATTTCAAAGTCGACGCCGTATATGCGCTTGAGGTTTTCGGGCGTCATCACTTCGTCAACGGTTCCCTGTGCGGCGATCCGACCATCCTTGAAAGCACAGATCACATCGGAATAAAACGCCGCGAGATTGATTTCGTGAAGCACCAGAATCACGGTCTTGCCCAGCTCATCGCAAAGGCGCCGGACGAGCTTCATCATCTGCGTGGCGTGATAGATGTCGAGATTGTTGGTGGGTTCGTCGAGCAGCACATACTCAGTGTCCTGAGCGAGCACCATTGCAATGAAGGCGCGCTGGCGCTGGCCGCCCGACATTTCGTCAATAAAGCGGTCGGCAAAGGCTTCGAGCTCCATGTAGTGGATGGCCTGATCGACCTTGGTCCAATCGTCGGCCGACAGCGCAGACCCTGAATGCGGGAAACGCCCGAAAGCGACGAGTTCGCGCACGGTGAGTTTCATCTGCACGAAGTTGGCCTGTGTCAGAATGGCCAAATGCTTGGCGAGTTCACGACTTTCCCAATGCGTAATATCGCGGCCTTTGAATTCCACGATTCCGGCTGTGCGGGCAATCAGGCGGGAGATCATGCCGAGAACGGTCGATTTGCCCGCGCCGTTCGGACCAATGAGTGAGATCACCTTGCCCGGAGGAAGATCGATCGTAACGTCGTCGACTACGGCTGCGTCTTCATAGGTCTTCGTGAGGTTCTTGATGCTGAGCATGGAGAAGAATTCAATACGTTGCAAAAGGACTCGGTCACTTTTGCGTGAGGATCAAATAGAGGAAGTAAATGCCGCCGCCAATCGTTACGAAGACGCTCACCGGCACGCTGTAGACCATCACGTGTTCAACAATGAACTGTCCGGCGGCGAGCACGAGCATGCCGACGAGGGAGGCTCCGGCAATCAGGTAGGTGTGGCGGTAGGTGGTGAACATCTGCCGCGCGACATTGGCTGTGATGAGACCCAGAAAGGAGAGCGGTCCACCAGAGCCGTTGCAACGGCGATGCAGACGCAACCCCCACCATCAGACGGCGCAGCGTCGTTTCGTAGTCAACGCCGAGGCTGATGGCTTGTTCCCGGCCGAGACTGATGACATCGAGAATGGACAGATCGCGGCGCAGCCACCAGGCGAGCAGGGCAAGCAGCACAATGCCTGGGATAATGCAGGCAGCATTCACGTTGGTAAAGCTCGCCACGAGCGAATTGAGGAGCGCATCGTATTCATTCGGATCCATGATGCGGGTGAGCGAGTTCTGCATGCTCGAGAAGAATGTCGTGAGCACTGTGCCGATCAGCAGCACGTACAAAACATTTCCGCCGGTCTTTTGAAAGATCGAGTAGTAGATGAAGCTCGCCGCCGTCCCCATCACGATGATGTCGACCGCGAAGGCATAGACCGGGTTAGTGGCAAATTCGCTCCCGGATCCCAGGAAGAACACCACGCCGGTATGGATGAGCAGGTAGAGGGAGTTCATGCCGAGAAGGCACGGCGTGACAATGTTGTTGCGGATGATCGTTTGGAAAATGATGGCTGCCGCAGAAATGGCCGTGCCGGCCGTCAGCAGCACAATCAGGCGCGGCAGACGGATGCTCATGGCATAGCTGAAAAACTTCGGATTCACGAAGGCAAACTGGTAGAGCGCAGCAAAAAGAACCACGAGACCGATGAGGGCCTAGGCGGGTAAGCATGCGCCGACGGCGGGAGCGCTGAATTTTGAGTGACGAGGCGGCTGCGGCAACTTCACTCGAACTGGCAGTCTTGAGCGGGTTGGCGGTGAAGGTGTCGGAAGTCATTTGGCGCCTCCGCAGGCAGGTGTGCGGCGGTCAAGACCAAAAAGTCTGAGCAGCTGCTTTTTGTCGAGCGACATGCGCCCAAAACGAAGTCTGTAGAAGATGAGCGCGATGAAGAGAAGACTGCCGATCGTGCCGATGATGAGTTCAATCGGCAGTTCATAGGGGGCGATAACCAGGCGTCCGATGACGTCGCAGCAGAGGACAAAGAGCGCGCCGAAAAGCGCTGTGTCAGCCAGAGTGGAGCGCAGATCGTCGCCCTTGAAGATCGCGATGAGGTTCGGGACGATGAGACCGATGTAGGAAATGGAGCCTACGACGGAAACAATCGCGGCGGTGATCATCGCGGCAATAGTGAGACCGCTGAAAAGGACGAGCGTGTAGTTAACGCCGAGGTTCTTCGAAAAATCGCGGCCCATGCCGACGATGTTGAAGTGCTTGGCAAAAATCCAGGCCAGCACAATGAGCGGGAGGACCAGATAGACCAGCTCAAAGTTGCCGCGGAGCACGAGCGAAAAATGTCCCACAAGCCAGGTGGAGAGCGCTTGGGTCATGTCGAAGCGGTAGGCGAGAAAATTCGTCACGCCGCCGATCACGTTGCCGAACATGATGCCGACGAGCGGAACCATCACAGGATCTTTCATCGGCATGCGCAGAATGAACCAAACGAACGTCCAAGTGCCGAGAATCGCGGCAGCAAAAGCAAAAAGCGCACGCGACCAAAGGGTTGAATCGGGGAAAAAGAGCAGCGCAATGAGAATGCCGAACTGAGCCGAAGAGATGGTCGCCCCCGTCGTGGGCGACACGAATTTATTGGCGCAGAGCTGCTGCATGATGAGGCCCGCAATGCTCATGCCCATGCCGGTGCAGAGAATGGCCAGAAGTCTGGGCAAGCGGGAAATCAGCATGAGCTCGAGCGATTCAATATCGCCCGAGAGCACGTCAGCAGGCGTGATGTCAGCGGCACCCACGAAGAGCGAAAGAACGCTCATCAGCGTGAGCAGCACAAGAAGGATGCAGGTAGATCGGGTCATAGAGACAAACGTGCCGCAGTGACCGGAAGTCGTCGCGGGTGATGTGTTTGAGCGCAAACAGAAGCAAAACTGTACCGAACCCAAAGGTAAATGAGAACGCTTCTCGATACATAACCTTGCTCACGGCTTACATATCTTTACGTGACGGACCGCACGAGTAAACAACGGATAAAAGTTAAAAATATCCGATAGATGATTGAATACTTGACAAATGCTTCAGACGAGGCGGCCGTAACGTCAGTTTCCCTATCCTGCGGATAAACAAGCATCTTAGAAACGGCAGCCCATTTTGAGCGAGATCCCCATCTTTGCATTTCTTTAATGCTTACTTCTTTGGCCCTAAGTCCCCAATGGGTTTCTTCTGGATTCGCTGAAAGCGCAGGGGTTCCAAGGGGTAAACGGACCAATGCCTCGCATGTAAACAAATAAAGCAGCGCTTGTCGGCCTTAACCAACGGCGTTCAGGCTGCTCGAGCAGATATTGATTAATAAGAAAAATTCGGTGTTTGCGATAGAAAAAATCTGCAAATCACATCCGTCAAGCTTTGACGTTATATCGATAATAAATCATTGAAAATTTAGGAAATTTCTTTTGTAAAGAAACTTTTTTATGCAAGGTGATGGTGAGAATTATTCGCATTGACCGCCAATAGACTGCGATTCATCCAGACGAATCCCGCCTCAATGGACGGCGTGCGGTTCCTTAATGCCCATTTCCTCAATCCTCTAGACGGTTGTTTTGACCGTTTTTCTCACAATCATGCATCACCACAAGTTTTTGGCAGCGCTTCCGCTTGCACTTGCCGTTTCCGCCGCTTGGGCGGCCGACGACGGCTATACCACGCTCGACACCTCCGTTATTTCTGCTTCCGGCTATGCGCAGGACACGCGGGAAGCGCCGGCTTCCATCACCGTCATTGATTCCAAGGAACTGATGACAAAGCCGATCGGCGATATCGGCACGGCTGTCAGTGATGTGCCTGGTGTAGACATCACGACTACCAAGATGGGCACTTCGCAGATTTATATCCGCGGGTTCTCTTCGGACTACACGTTGCTCATGGTTGACGGACGCCGACAGAACTCGGACTCTGCCATGAACAGCTTGAACGGCTTTGAAGCGGGCGGCATCTTCATGCCGCCGCCCGGGGCAGTGGAACGCGTTGAAGTGATGCGCGGTCCTGCTTCGACCATTTACGGTTCCGACGGCATCGGAGGCGCGGTGAACATCATCATGAAAAAGCATGTCAATCAGTTCACAGGGTCGCTTTCGATTGACCGCACGCAGTTTACCGACAGCGATTGGGACGACCGCTGGAGCGCGGGGGCTTACCTCGGCATCCCGCTTAAAGAGGGTGTTGCGTCGCTCCTTCTTCGCGGGCGATATTTTGACCGTGAAAAGTCGAACCTTCATTCGCCGAGCGGCGGCTATGCGAGCCATTCTCCTTCAGACGGCTACACCGGCAATATCGGCGGCCGCCTTAACCTTTCGCCCAACGAAGATAACGACTTCTATCTTGACGTTGACTATACGCATTTCAAGGGCGGCTCGATGTCGACAAGTCAGGCGGGGTACGAGGCACACCGCTGGTTTGACAAATACGCAGTTGTTGTCGGTCACGACGGGCGGTTCAGCTTCGGCGATTTGTCTACTTATTTCCAGTTCCAGGGGCTTGACCTGATCAAGACGAAAACGGGTCCTGCAACCGTATCCGGGCAGGGAGGCATATTTGACACCGCCAATAAGACCACGAAAGGATCGCTCTCCGACCCGCTCATGTCTTCGAAGCACTATGTGTTCGCCACCAAATTAAAGACGCCTGTGTCGCTTGACGGCTACGGCGACATGGTTGTGCAGACCGGTTTGGACGTTGATTATTCGACCTTCAAAGACAATTTCAACGAAGGCACGGAAATCACCGGAAAGACGCTTGATCAGACGCAGATTGCAGTCTTTGGCGAGTCGGAATACTTCATCAATGAAAACTGGATCGCAACGGTAGGCGCTCGCGTCCATTGGAGCGACATCTTCGACTTCCATTTTGCGCCTCGCGCCTACTTGGTGTGGAAGCCTGCTGAGGCCTTCAGCATTAAAGGCGGCGTGGCCAATGGTTATCGCACACCCGAAGCTCGTCAGCTGACGGACGGCGCCTACAGCGTATCAGTGCGCAATTCTCCGCCTTATCACACGTACGGCAATCCAGATCTGAAGCCCGAAGAAAGCTGGAATTACGAATTGTCGTCAACCGTGAAGCTCGGTCAGGCTGCTTCGGTGACAGCGGGCGTTTTCTATACGGATTTCAAGAACAAGATTGACACCGTAAAGATCAATTACGTTAACGAAAGCAATTATGACGCTCAGGACGTCAATTTCGGGAAGGTCACTGCAAAGGGGGTCGAACTGCTCTTCCAAACTGCGGCTTTCTATGGAGTGAGCTTCAAGGGGGGTTATACCTACACTCATGCAGAAATCGAAGGCGGTGTTAACGATGGTCTGCGCCCCAACTCCATGCCGCGGCACTCGATCAATGCCCGCGCTGACTATGACAACGGCGGTCTGAATGTCTTTGTGAAGGCTTTGGCTAAGCTTGATGCGATGAGCGAACAGATTTCGAGCGGCAGGGGCGGCAGTGCCACATACAGCAGCACTAAATACAAAAACTACACACAGGTTGATATCGGTGTGAACTACACCTTTGAGAAGCAGCATCACTTCTCTGCCGCGCTCAACAATGTCTTTGACAAAGGCCTTGAGTATGACGCTGACGGCAGCAATGTCTATCGTGAGTTCTTTGATGGCCGCAATGTTTGGCTGGGGTACACGTATACCTTCTGATTGCCGCTAACCTACAGCAGTCTTCTGAGTCAGCAAACCGTCTCGGATGCCTACAGAGACATCCGGGCGGTTTGTGAGGTGGGCTCTGATAAGCCTGAACGGTAAACAATAAACGTAAACAAAGTTAGTGTTCCTCGTTACGTTGAGTTACATTCATTTACGAAGGTCCTCAGTAAAAACTCAGCAAATTCAGAATGCTGAGACTTTTCAGCTTCCCCGCCGTCTATACCTTCGTAAAGACGAAATACGGTGATGAACCTCAATTTACCTCGGGTTTTATCCGGCAATGCTATGTAAACCAAGAAGAAATTTTGATATAGATAATCATTTCGGTTTAGCAGTTATATTAGAATGCTAATAAAAATGATTCTCGATTGTGTTCTGTAGTATGCGGGCGTGTGGCCGCAGAAGTGAAAACTCTTTCGACCGCAGTTCCGCAAACCGCGGCCGCTTCGGGCAAGGCCGCCAACTACAGAATCAACCCATGACTTACCGACGCACTTCCCTCATCCTGCTTCCGCTTGCCGCTGCTGTATCTGCAGCCTATGCAGACGACGGCGGTCAGACCGCCTATACGACGCTTGATACGTCTGTCGTTTCTGCTGCCGGCTATGCGCAGGACACCTCTGAAGCGCCAGCAAGCGTTTCCGTCATCACCGAGAAAGAACTCGCCTCAAAACCCATCACCGATATCGGCAGTGCCGTTGGTGATGTTCCGGGCGTCGATATCTCACAGAACAAGATGGGCGCAGCGGATATCTCTATCCGCGGGTTTGGGGCCAACTACACCATGATTCTCGTTGACGGCCGCCGTCAGAACACGTCTGAAAGCATGGTCAACAATGGGTTCGACCCCGGGCGTATCTTTATGCCGCCCGTGGGGGCTATTGAACGCATTGAAGTGATCCGCGGACCGGCCTCGACCATCTATGGTTCAGATGCTGTCGGCGGCGTGGTGAACATCATTACCAAGAAGCATGTCGACCAATTCACCGGAACGATCTCCATTGACCGTACACAGTTCCAAAACGACGATGACTATGGCAATCGCTGGGGGACGGGTGTTTATCTCGGTATTCCGCTTAAAGAAAATGTTGCGTCACTCTTGCTCCGCGGACGTTATCTTGAACGTGAGGCATCACACCTAAGGAAACCGAATGCAACGGCAGGTAACAATCCGTATGCAGCGCATTCACCCACGGATGGTTTTACCGGCAACATCGGCGGTCGTCTCAATCTGACGATCAATGAGTCCAATGATGTTTATGCAGATTTGGATTTCACCCGCTACAAGGGCGGTGCGATGAACACCAGCGGTAATTCCGTTCAAACGTATCGTTGGTGGAATAAATACAACGGCGTAGTAGGTCATAAGGGCGTCTACGATATCGGCACGCTGGAATCTTATGTCCAATACAACGCGCTCGAACAGGTAAAGACCTTAACGAGTTCAAATGATGGCAATGCGCCCTGGACGACTAAAACGGGCAGCCCCATGATGTCGAGCCGCACATGGACGGCGGCTACGAAGCTCGTTTCTCCAATTGAATTGGGCAGCGCCGGCAGCATCATGCTCTCAAGCGGCCTTGAGGCCAATTATGAGACCTTTGAAGATGCTGAAGCTAACAGCCATACAGCTTTAGCAGGCAAAACGCTCGATCAGACGACGCTCGCGGGCTTCATGGAAGGCGAATACTTTATCAATGATGAGTGGATCGCTACGCTCGGCGGCCGCGTGCACTGGAGCGACATCTTCGGGGCTCACCTTTCTCCTCGTGCCTACTTGGTTTATAAGCCCGCCCAATTCATCAGTTTCAAAGGCGGCGTAGCCAACGGTTATAAAACCCCGCAGGTTAAGAAGCTGACGGACGGTATTTACAACTATTCGAGCGGTAGGAGCAATACGGTCAATTACGGTAATCCCGATCTCAAGCCTGAAGAGAGCTGGAGCTATGAACTCTCTACGACCCTCAAGCTGGCTGACGCAGCCAATCTTACGGTCGGTTTGTTCTATACCGACTTCAAGAACATGCTTGACCAAGAGAATATTGGGAAAGAAACCATTGATAACAAACAATTTGATGCCACAAAAGAAATTAATCACGGCAAGGTGACGGCTAAAGGGCTTGAAGTTCTTCTCAATACTGCGAGCTTCCACGGCTTCCGATTTACGGGCGGCTACACCTATACCCACGCTGAAATTAAAGAGGGAGCATGGTCTAAGCGCGGCGGCGATTGGGCGAATAGTCCTAGCAAGCGACCAAATGAATTACCCCGTCATTCGCTTACTGCCCGCATCGACTACGAATGGAATGACTTCAGCGCCTACGTGAAGTCAGTTTCGAAGTTCGACAGCGAACAGCAAAACACCAAGGGCGGGCCGAATGTGGATAAGTACAAAAACTACACGTTAGTCGACCTTGGCGCGTCATACGTCTTCAAGAAACAGCATCGGTTCTCCGTGGCCGTCAACAATATTTTTGACACGGGCCTCGAATGGGTTCCTTCGGTAACTGCGGGCAGTTATGCCAATGCCTATAAGGAATATATCGACGGCCGTAATTTCTGGTTCTCTTATGCCTATTCTTTCTAACCGACATCCTTAACTTGAATTATCAGGACATTTTGTCCTGTCGTTAAAACTCGGTGCATTATTTCAGCTCGCTGAAAATGCACCGAGATTTGCCGTTTTAAGGATTCACAATTCTGACTTAATTAAGAGGTACAACTTAAATGGAATTTCTCAAGGAATCAGTCGACTATGCCATCTTCTTCATTTTGGGACTGATGGGCTTTGTCTCGATCTGGCTCACGATTGAACGTGTGATGTTCCTAAGGAAAGTGAATCCGTCGGACTACCCCACTAAGGATGAGTACGATGCGGCGCTGACGAACAACCTCACGACCCTTTACATCATTTATTCCAACGCACCGTATGTCGGTCTTCTGGGCACGGTCATCGGCATCATGATTACGTTTTATGACATGGGCCAGTCCGGGAACATCAATGCTTCGGACATCATGACGGGCCTTTCATTGGCTCTGAAGGCGACGGCTTTGGGCCTCACAGTCGCTATCCCGACGCTCATCTTTTATAACGGGCTGCAGCGCCGCATCAATGTGCTGAGCACCCGCTGGACTGAACGCAGGGGGGCATGATCATGATTGAGATTCCGAAGAAGGAGCCCCTAAATATTGTTCCCTTCATCGACATCATGCTCGTTCTTCTGGCAATGGTTCTTTCTATTTCCACCTTCATTGCCAAGGGTGAAATTCAGATCAACCTGCCGAAGTCTAAGACCGCGGATGTGCCCAAAGAGGCCCCTGAACAACGAATCGTTCAGGTGGATGCCATGGGAGATTTTTTCCTCGACAATCAAAAGCTCTCTTTTGAAGAATTGGCTCAGGCGATAGCGAATCTTTCGCGTGAGCAGCCTGTACTCCTGAGAGTAGACAAGGACTCAACCTTCGACCACTTTATTCAGGTCATTGATCTCTTCAAAGCGAACAATCATGAAAACTTCCGCATCGCCACAGAGAAGGAAGGACGCTGAACGCTCCGCTCTGTCGTTCGTGCTTGCTGCCTGTGTGTACCTGCCCATTCTTTGGGGAGTGTTTTGGGCTGCGCCTGCGCTCACCTATACGCCGGCGGGACAGATGGCCGCTGTATCGCTTTCTTTTGCCCAATTTTCCGGCGGTTCTGCGGCAGCTGAAGAGGCGCCGGAGCCCACGCCGGCAACCGCTCCAGAGCCGGCGGAGGAAGCGCCGCCCCCGGAGCCTGAACCGGAGCCCGCTGTTGAACCCGAGCCAGAAGTTAAGCCTGATCCCGAACCAGAACCTGAGCCTGAGCCTGAGCCTATTCCTGAGCCAGAGCCCGAACCCATTCCAGAACCTGAGCCAGAGCCTGCTCCCGCTCCTGAACCGCCGCCGCCCCCGCCGGAGCCTAAACCCGAACCTAAGCCTGAGCCTAAACCCGAGCCCAAACCGGAACCTAAACCGGTTGAAAAGCCGGTCGAAAAGCCTAAACCCGTGAAGAAGGCGGTTAAGAAGACGGAAGCGCCTAAGCCGGTAAAAGCTGCTCAGGCGACTGTCAAAGGACCTGAGGTGAAGCCGGCCGCCGCTCCCGCGGCTCCAGCCGGTCCGGCTCCGGTTCAGTCGGCCGGCGCACCTGTGTCGGCTGGTCAGGAGGGTATTTCAGAGCTTGTTTATGGACAGACGACCGATCCGTTCCTGGCAGAGGTGAAACGTGCCGTTGAATCTGCTCTGCATTACCCGAGAAAGGCTCGAATGTTTCACATTGAAGGCACTGCTGTAGTGCAGTTCATCGTCGATTCAAACGGCAAACTGACTGAACTGAAGATTTTCAAGTCGGCAGGACATCCGCTTTTGGATAAGGCTGCAATGCGGGCTGTGGCAGATGCTGAGTCGAATTGGAGCCGGCCAAAAGGAACGGTTCGACTTCGTTTCCCGATTCAATTCAAGCTGCAAAGCTGATGTCAAGGATTGCCGGCTTTATTCTATAGTTGATGAAAAGCGCACCTTTGAAATATTCGATGGTGCGCTTTATTTTTTGAAATGGAGAGGATTTGGCTTCTTTATTAAAACAGCGCTTTTATTGGTTATCGGTCGTTTGAGTAAAAATACCTCTCAGCCATTGATGCTGCGGACTGGCATCAACGCGTTCATGCCAGAAAAAACGAGCAGTGAAGGGCGTTTCGGAAAACTCTGCAACATCAAACATGGCCAGCGACGGCGCGAAGTTTGCCCAGAAGGCCGCAGTCGGACGCGGCAGCACCAATAAGAGATCGGTGCCAGGGAGAAGCAGAGGCGGGCCGAGAAAACTCTGCGTCGAGAGAAAAACGTTCACCGAATCCTCGTCCTTTTCAAAAGAAAGCGGACGAGTTACGCCTTTGCTCTGAAGCGGAACTCGAATTTGCAGCTGGGCAAACGGAGCTAAATCCGCGCGGGTGATTAGTTCACCATGCATTGCTCGCCGCACCAAAGGGTGTTCGCGTGCGGCAAGTACGGCGAAATTCGACCGTGCCGCAATCATTGAATGAAAGTCTCCCGGAAGCGTCGCATTGGCGCGCAGACAGAAGTCCAGGTGTCCCCGCCGCATGTCTTCAATAACGCCTTCGGTCTGCGGAATCAGCTCCATTTTTAATTTGGGCGCAGCTTTGCGGATACGCTGCACGGCCGGTCCGAGCATCAATGGAATGAAATTATCAAAGCATGCGATGCGAAAACGCATCTGCGAAAGTGCTGGGGAGAAGATCTTTACGTCGCCGGCGAGCACTCTTTTCATGCCGGCGGCAAGCGCTTCAAGCTCCGGCATGAGTTCGGCCATGCGGGTGGTTGGTGCCATACCCGTGTTTGTGCGGCGAAAAAGCGGGTCGCCAAAAAGATCACGCGCATGAGAGAGCACATAACTCGCCGATGGCGTGCTGATCCGCAAAGCTTCTGCTGCGGCGCGAAGTGAGCCTGTGCGGTAGAGCGTGATGAGCAGGCGGATGAGTGAATGATTAAGCTCTGGACTCGACATGTTTTAATTTTTTAAACGTCATTTTCGAAGCTGTTTAATTTTATCTAGGATTAAATCTAATGGTCTAGATGGATCTACTTCTTCATGATTACTACCGTTTTGCAATTACCTCTCTTCGTGTTCTGAAGAGTTCGGAGAAATCAAGATGAAGCTGAACTTCCATCCCACTCGTGCAGCCGTGCTCGTGGGTGCCGCACTTCTTTCTGCGACGTTTGCCTTTCCCGTCATGGCGGCCGGCGGAGCGTCCGGTCCTAAGGTTGCCTACATGGCGCAGGGCAATATCGGCGAAGTCATGGTCAATCCCTACCGCATTGCTCCGCTGACAGCCGTTATCCGCAGCGGCGGCTATGTCGTGAAAAATGCTTCTGTGCGGATCGTCCCAAAGCAGAACGGTCAGGAAATTCGCTATTCGGTGTCTGATGAAAATGTTCGCACTGCAGGCGGTATTCCCGTTTTTGGTCTTTATCCGGACTGGCTCAACACGGTTGAAGTCGAATATGACCGCGTGTTCAACGGCAAAACCGAACACTTCTCCGATCGCTATCAGCTGTATGCTGCTCCGGTTTTCCTCCGTTCAAACGGTACGCCCGGACAGACTCATACCACCTTCAACGTGAAGGTGCTGAAGATGGATCCGGCCTTTAAGGACCGTCTCTACTTCATCAACAACCTCATTCCGACCCCGCCGGACGCTTCCCGAGTCGTCTGGAACAATCCGATGGGCGGAGCGCTTGAATGGGCATTTGGACCGGAGAACGCGATTGTTGACTCGACGGGTACGGTGCGCTGGTACCTCAACCCTGATGTCGAAATGTACGATCCGGATCAGCCGTATAAAGCCGGCATCATGATGGGCTTTGAGCAGACGGCTGACGGCGGACTCCTCTTCGGGTACGGTCAGCGCTATGCCAAGTACGATATGACGGGCCGAGAAATCTTCAACCGTCGCCTGCCGATGGGCTACGCTGATTACTCTCATGGTCTGGATGCAGCGCAAAACGGTCATATTTTCCTGCGTGTTTCGGCTGCTGACCACCGGCGGCTTGACGGCAAGCGTGTTCACACCGTCCGCGATGTGATCGCTGAAGTGGATCAAGATGGCCGCGTTGTTGATGAATTCCGTCTCTTTGAGATCCTTGGTCCGTATCGCGATAATGTGATCAAGGCGCTCGATCAGGGGGCTGTCTGCCTCAACATCGATGCCTCTCAGGCCGGCAAGACCCTTTCGGCCGACGAACTCGCTGCAATGGATAAGAACGACCGTTTCGGTGATATTGCCGGCGTTGGCGCAGGCCGCAACTGGGCGCACGTCAATTCGGTTGACTACGATCCGACCGATGACTCGATCATCATCAGTTCCCGCCATCAGTCCGCGATTATCAAAATCGGCCGCGATAAGAAGGTTAAGTGGATCCTCTCTGCACCCGAAGGGTGGAAGGGCGACTTTGCAAAGAAAGTGCTTCAGCCTGTTGATCAAAACGGGAAGGCGATTAAGTGCGAAGACTCCAAATGCGAAGGCGGGTTTGACTGGACTTGGACGCAGCACACTGCCTGGCGCGTCGATTCGAAATCCTCGGGTGATGTGATCTACGTCTCTGCTTTTGACAATGGCGACGCCCGCGGCATGGAGCAGCCGGCATTGGCTGACGAAAAGTTTACCCGCGGCGTCATGTACAAGATTGACCAGAAGAAAATGACGGTTGAGCAGGTTTATGAGGTAGGCCGCAAGGAAGGTCACGCCTATTATTCGCCGGTCACGGGGCTTGCGCGGTATATGGATGATAAGGATTCCTTTGTTGTTTATTACTCAACCTCCGGTCTCTCCGGTCCTTCCGGCGGGATGAAGGGGCCGATCAAGCCGCATCCTTATCTGGCTGAGTACAAGTTCGGTTCAGCCGATCCTGCAGTGCTGATGCGTTTTGAAAATACCATGGGCTATCAGGCTTGGCCGTTCGATGTGCAGAAGGCTTTTAATCCCCAAAAATAATTTTCTGATGACTCTTTCTGAACTTTGCTTCGGGAACTAACAGAAGATCTCACACAGACAGGGCGCTTCGGCGCTCTGTTTGTTTTAGAGCGGTGCGTCCGGGCAGCGCACGCGGGCGTCCTTCACCACAATTAGAGAATGGCAGTTTGATCCGCAGCCTGCTTAAAGCATGAGTGAATAAAAACAAAAGCGGAAGACGCTGTGCGAACTCCCGCTTGAAAAGGTACAGGTTTCGACGAAAGACCAGCTCTGTCCGGAGGCACTCTCCGACCGCGGCATTTCGTTGTCTTCGTCGACACGAGCATTCTGTCAGCCGAAGGTAACGAAGTGATTTCACTGAAGTGAATCTTTTGTGACAATGCGGGGGCGTCAAATTCTGCCAAAGCCAAATTTTCGCCGGCTGAGGAAGAACATCACGCAGCTCAATAGCAGCGCAGCCGCTTCAGTGGCGGGTGACGCCATCCAAAGACCAGCAGTGCCGAAGAGTTCCGGCAGGATGAGAATGCCGATGCACGGAAAAATAAGCGTTCTGGCAAACGCGAGAATGGCAGCGCTTCGGCTGTCTCCCGCTGCTGCGAAGAAACTGCTTGAGAGCATATTGGTGCAGAGCATTAGGATCATGAGTGAATAAATGGGGAATGACTCCACTGCCAATTCGAACGCTTCGCCGCCTTCATTGGAAAAGAATCCCAGCACGCTGCGGGCAAAGGGAAGCGTGAGCAGATAGGACGCCAGAGAAAGGAGGCCCGCAAGCGCATAGCTTTGAAGAAAGACACGGCGAACTTGATGCGGCTCTTTTGCACCGACTTTGAAGCCGAGAATGGGGGACGAGGCTGCACAGAAGCCGTGGAAAACACAGTTGAAGGTATAAACGGTAAAGCTGCACATCGTGAGCGCTGCTACGCCAGCCGTACCCAAATGACTGATAAAAACACGGTTGTAGAGCCAAATGGCAACCACGTAGGAAAGATTGGAAACGAACTCCTGAAGACCGTTGCCGGCTGCTGTTCGCAGCAGCTTCAGGTCGGGAAGGTGAAGCACGAGTTTCAGCGGGGACTTCTCCCGCATAAAGTACCAGAGCCCGCAGGCAGCGCCGATCAACCATGAGAGCGCCGTGGCCCAGGCAGCCCCCGTCATGCCCATGTCTAAAGGTCCCATGAAGAGAATGTCAAAGACCACGTTGGTGATGCCGCTCGCCGCGGAAGCAGCAAGTCCGGCTTTGGGGCGGCCGGCAGTGGTGTAGAAGACTTCAAAGGTCGCGGCTGCGAGGAAAAGCGGTGTCGCCGGGAGCAACACGCGCTGATAGTCGCGGGCAAATTCAGTCTGCTCGGGCGAGATGCCAAGAAGTTCGAAAACCCAGTCTAGTCCGAACCAGGCCAGCAGCCCAAGCGTTAATCCGAGCATGACATTGGTTGTAAGAGCCGTCGAAAACGCTCTTAACGCTTCTTCATGCTTTTGGGCGCCCAAAGCACGAGCCGCTACCGCCCCGCCGCCGGCAGCGATCATAAAGCCCGCGGCGATCAGCAGTGCTGTGAGCGGATAACTCATCGAGAGTGCTGAAAGCGCAGTGGTGCCGACGAAACGTGAAATCAGCACGCCGTCAGCCACGAGGTAGCTCATGATGAGGAGCGACATTGCCATGCGCGGCAGCGCAAGACGCATCTGCCGATGGACGGTGATGGTGCCGGCAAAGGTTTCGGAGACTGTCTGCATGCGAAGTGATCTATCTGGGGGCAGCGATGAGATGCAGCATCAGTTTTCGATGCCTTCGGGCTGCTGCAGCCGATCGTAGTAGCCGGAGAGCTTTTCGAGTACTTCTACGCGAAGACCGGGGAGCTTTTGGCCAAACTGCTTGCGCAGAATCGTTGCAATACGTTCGAGCTCCATTTCTGCGTGAGGCGTTTTTTCGAGTGAAGCCCGTTCAATGTGAAGTCTGGTGTCGCCAGTTTTTGGCATGCGGATCCGGAAGCGGAGGTTTCGGCCAACCGGATCCTGGGCAACGAGAAGTTCAGCATCGGCAATAGCTTCAAGCTGGCTGCTTTGCGGCGTTGCGCCATAAGGGAAGCGGGTCAGCAGGCAGGGGCGGGCAGCTTGTTCAGGGTGCGGAAATCCGACGATCCTGCCGATTTCGCGAATACGGGGTTTGCTGATGCCGGCCTTGACCAAAGGCGATTCCACTTTGAGTTCATGGAGGGCTTTGATACCGGGACGATAGACGGAGAGGTCCGACGTGTTCGTGCCGTCGCAGATGGGGCCTTGGCAGCCGGATTTGCGGGCAATGTCGATGAGTTCTGTGAAGAGATGCGTTTTGCAGACATAGCAGCGGTTGACGCCCGCGCGGGCAAGTTCTGGAAGCGTGAGTGAAGCTGCTGGTACAAGAATGGGTTCTAATCCAAGCTCCTCGGCATCCTTCAGGGCGTCAGCCGTTTCATCCGGCGCAATCTGCGGTCCGATGATGTGAAGGAGGTTCACGCGAAATCCGAGCTTCTTTGCGCAAAAGGAGAGGAATCGACTGTCTAGGCCGCCCGAATAAGCTACGCAGATTTCATGTTCGGGTGCGATTTCTTCAAGTACCGTTTTGAGACGGACAATTTCGGGGATAGTGAAGAAGTTCACGGGTACTGACGGAGTCATGGCTGCGGTGCGGCAGGGATCGAGCCGCGGTTTGTTGATGGAAAGGAAATGCTAAAACTCTCGGAGTTGGAACTGCAGATCCGAAAATGGCAATAAATGATTCAATCCCGTCCGACTTCGCAGCTGAGCGGAGTCGAGCGGGATTGTTCAGTCATTTCGTTGGGCGCTGTGAGTGAAGTCACAGCGATATATTTCTCATTGCGCAGGGCGCCGAAATTTATTCAGCAACGCGAGGCACGGTGAGCGAACCTTCCGGCATCAAAATGGTGGCGGGGTGCTCGCCGAGCAGCTCGTGAGCGAGTTTCAGGGCTTCGTCCACCGTGTCGACGGCTGCCGTAAAGTGCATGCTCTTGGCAAGACTGCGGTTGAGTTTCGTCACCAGAATGAACTTCGCTTTTTGCTGCGGCCGCGTAATGGCGAAAGCTTTGTTGGCGCCGATCTGGAAGTTTTCTTCAAGCTCGTGCTTAATGGCTGCCGGCGTCGTCAGGCGATTGAAGGTTTCTTCGAGTTTCGCAGAACCGGATCCTTCAATACATTCGGCCAGGAGAATGACTACACCGCCCTTCTTAACGGCGCAGGCGGCATTGTCCATGGTCTTTTGCATCTGATAGACATTGATGTCTTTTGGCCAGCCGCCGCAGGAAGCGATGACGAGATCGGCCTCACGCGGAATCTTGCTTCCGTATACCTCATCGACGAACTTACAGGCTTCTTTATGAGCTTTGACGTAGTCGCCGGTGAAGATCCGCAGGAATTGGTGCTCAGCATTAAGGATGGCGTTCAGAAGGAAGAGCGAGCGTCCCTTGGCAAAGAGTGCGACCCCTTCCATCTGGTCGTCGTAGCAGGGGTTGCCTTCCATTAGTCCGAGGCCGGCCTTGTCTGACAGCATGTGGCTGTGGTTCATGCGAACCGTTTCCATGGCTGCACAGCCCGGCAGCACGGCTTTGCGGCCGCCGCCGTAACCGGAGAAATAATGGTGGACGATTGTGCCCGTCAGGAACACATGATCAACGTCGCAAAGGAGCTTATTGATCCAGACCGGCGTGCCGAGCGTCGTCTTGCCGAAGTATTGGAAGTCATCCGCATTGGTGGCGATGCTGTTGAACATCGGCAGGCGGCCGGCAACCTCTTCACCGACCTGTTCAACCATCTCTTCATGCGTCATCGCCCGGTGTGTGCCCAGCGCGAAGACGATGCGCATATTGGCGTCGGGCACGCCGAGGCGGTTGAGTTCATTGACGAGGATCGGCATGAACACAAAGCTGTTGGCAACGCGGGTCGGATCATTGCAGATGAAGGCTACGGTGTCGCCGGGCTTCACAATCTCGCTGAGCGGCGGGAGCCCGATGGGGTGCTCGAGCATGTCGAGCAGGTGCCCTTTGACGTCTTCGAGTATGGGCTGAGGCTCCGTGCGTACGACCTTCAGAACGTCAGCGTCGTCGTATTCAAACGATTGTGTGCCGCGGCCGTAGGCGAACTCATATTTCTGCACTGCCATGGAAGTCTTCTCCTCTTGTCTTTTTTTAAATTGCCGTCGGTGACCAGCTCGCTCGGCAGCGAATGTGGACCGAGCGCATGCGTTCCGCATACCAATCTTTAAAGCGAAATTTTAGAGTTTCTGCTGTCATATCGGACAGCTTCTCAATCCATGAAGCTGGAGCGGTATAGACTGAAGGAATACCCAATAAAATCAAGTTTTTTCAAGGGTGTTACCTATTTATGATTGACCGCAAAAGGCTGGGTGTTTGCTTAGGATCAATGCTGTGCTGCTGGATGGAAAATATTTGCGTACGCTTTGATGGATAGGATTTTGGTGCATGCCATTGGAGGCATATCTTTGCAGCCGAAGGCAGCCCAAGGAGAACAATGAATTGATCGTCAATACCCCACAGCAGACATTCCGCGCAGCGCTGGGACAATTCTTTGTGAAGGAAACGAGCACAGAGAATCTCGCCGCCGCACGGTCACTTATTGAACGTTCGGAGACTGCAGGCGCCGATTTGCTCGTGCTCCCAGAGTGCATCATTGCGAGAAAACTGGGCATGCCCGAGTGGGGACAAAAACAGGCTGAACCGCTCGACGGCCCGTTTGTGAGCGGACTGCGCGAAGCAACGCGCGGCCGTCGCGTGACAGTGGTTTGCACTGTGCAGGCAAAAATTGCAAACGAGTCTCGCTATGCCAACGATTTGCTGGTCATTCAGAACGGTGAGTTACGGCTGACATATCAGAAAATACATTTGTACGACGCTTTTCGCGGCAAAGAAAGCCGCTATGCTGCACCGGGCGATGTCCTGCCGCCAGTGCTTCAGATAGGACCATTTAAAGTTGGATTTCTAACTTGTTATGACGTTCGTTTTCCGGAAATGACGCGGGCATTGGCGTGTGCAGGTGCGACGCTGCTCGTCGTTTCAGCCGCCTGGGTTAAGGGGGCTTTGAAGGAAATGCAGTGGGATATCTGTCTGCGGGCGCGTGCGCTTGAAAATACCTGCTATCTCATTGGCGTGAGCGAATGCGGGCCGGCAACCGTAGGATCCTCTAAAGTGGTCGATCCGATGGGCGTGGTTGTCGCACAGTGCGGGATTGACGAGCAATTGCTCATGGTTGATCTGGATCCGTGCAAGGTCGAAGCCTCTCGACGTGTGCTTCCTGTGCTCGAGAACAATCGGTTTACTCCGCCGGAGCTCCAAAAGCTCCCGCAGCAGTGAAGTGAACGAACCGGCGAGAAGTACATGAGCCGGTTCTCTTGAGGATGAGGCCGCCTGAAACTGGTTTTTGCTACTTGACAAAACGGCGGGTTTCCGTAAAATCTCTTTTCTCACAGTAATGTGAGCGCAAAAATTCGAACGGTGGGTGTAGCTCAGTTGGTAGAGTCCCGGATTGTGATTCCGGTTGTCGTGGGTTCGAGTCCCATCTCCCACCCCATTCGATTTTTGTTGCCCAGGATGGTGGGTGTAGCTCAGTTGGTAGAGTCCCGGATTGTGATTCCGGTTGTCGTGGGTTCGAGTCCCATCTCCCACCCCATCCTTTCCAAAAGATCCTGCAGGTCGTGCGGCCCGCGGGATTTTTTGCATTTGGGAATATGCACTAGAGCTTCAATCACGAAAAAAAGCGGAAGCCTTCGACAGCAGCTTTGCGCCGAAGAACTTCCGCTCGGGCAGTCTGAGCCCAACTCAATCAGGCCTGCTTGAGGAGTTCAAGCAGCTCGCCCACATGCGTTTTGGCTTTGACGCCGCGCAAGGCATGAATGATTTTGCCTTGAGGATCAATGACAAATGTGGAGCGCTCAATTCCGAAACACTTGCGGCCGTACATCGTTTTTTCTTTGAGTACGCCATAAAGGTTGCAGACGGTTTCTTCCTTGTCGGAGAGCAGCGGAAAGTTGAGGTTCTGCTTGTCGCGGAACGAGCAATGGCTCTTTACGCTGTCTCTCGAGACGCCGAGCACCTCATAGCCCAGAGCCTTGAAGTCGGCGAGATGGTCACGGAACCCTTGAGCTTCAGTCGTGCAGCCCGCCGTATTGTCTTTCGGATAGAAATAGAGCACGACGCCGTTGCCGCGCAGGGCCGAGAGCGAAACCGGCGTACCGGCGTCGCTCTCGAGCGTAAAGTCCGGTGCTTCCATGCCGGCAGTAAGTTCTGTCATCACTTAGTCTCCTTGAAATAGGTCGCAGTCAAACCGTGCGGGCGGCAAAGCACCCGCTGACGGTGCGATGAGTGTTCATTCTAAGAACGTTGAACTGGCCCAAGCCTTTTTCAAAGCAACGAAAGGAAACAGAAATAGAGCGGTCAGAACGCTGCCACAGTGCGGTTCACGCCGGAGAGCAGCTGTGCACCGGAGGCGATCATTTCTGGAATACGGCTCTGGGCAAGGTATTCTCGCGCCGCTTCCGGAAGCAGAATTTCGCTGCCTGTCGACTGCATGTAGTCGTGAAAAACGTCGGCTGCAGTTGGCAGAATCCATTCGCCGTTAGCTTGTCTGACCGATGTTTCATGAAGGCGCGCGGCACTGGTGCCGCACGTCCATACTTTGTAGTTGCGCATATAGGTGCAGAGGCAGCACTTTTCTTTGGCCGGCATTTCAGATGCAGGTGTACCGTTGGCAGCGGCTTCCTGACGAAGACGCCATTCTTTCAGATAGCTGCAGTCACCATGATTGAGAAGATATCCGTAGGCCTCACAATTTGGCCGAATGTCACCCGTTATGGCCGGAGACTGACGAAGCATGCGCATCGGGTAGCCAGTGGGCGAAAGGTGGTTGACGACGATGTCTTCAGGCTTCGCATTGAAATAGGCTTGCTTGACGGCATAGGGCAGGCCGCTCTCCTGCGCAACGGCAAAACGGGTTGCAGCCTGAATGCCGTCACAGCCGGTATCGCTCATCATCTCGGCGGCTTCCCCGCCGGTGAAAATGCCGCCAGCAGCAATGACCGGAATATTGAGACTGCTTTTGGCGAGAAAAGCCTTCACGTCCTTCACAATGTCGGCAAGCGAATAGTTTGCCCAGTCCATGCCGAAGCCGAGGTGGCCGCCGGCAAGCGGTCCCTCAACAACAACATAATCCGGCAGCCGTCCTGTGGAGGCGCTCTTTTTTAAAAAGAGGTTCAGCGCCCGCGAAGAGGAAACAATGATGCCGACGAGCGCATCTTTAAAACGCGGGTGATCGGCCATGAGTTTCATGCTCGAGAGGTGAAGACCGGCCGAAAGTGTGATTCCGTCGATGCCGCCGTCAAGTGCAGCCGTCAGACGTGCACGCAGAGTTTCGAGCCCCGCATTCATCGTGAGCTTTTCCATGCAGTTGATCAGGACGAGACCATGTCCGGTAGCGCGGCTCATGACGTCGCTCACATAGCGGCGGGCCGCTTCCTTGACATTGTCAAGGTTGAAAGTCACGGCGCTCTTATCCATGTTGTCGCGTTCAGAGGCCGTGCGTTTAGCCTTTTCGGCAGTAAAGCGTGTACCGAATAGACGATCCGAAAGGTCCATCAGCATCGCGTCGGAAAGGTGCGCGATGCCGCCGAGCCGTTCAACGGCCAAAGCCAGTTCGGCTGTGGAGATATTGGTACCCATGCCGCCAAGCATCAGCGGGAGGAAGCTTCGTCCGCCGAGCATGAGACGATGGTTCTGAAGTGCAGTTGCGTGCGTCATATTGGCTCAAATCCTTCTGTTCTGTTTTTTTCCGGCCGTTCTGATGCAGCTCGGATGGAAGCAAAGTTTTGCAGGCAGAGCGCTAAGAAAATCGTTGCAATTTCGGGGAAATATCTGTATAGGAAGCTTCGTTTTTTTACCTTGCTGTGTGCTAAGGCGAATTGACGGCATACGACTGCAGGTAGATTGAAGCATCCTGTTGCATAATGCGAAGCTTGATATGAAGGGCGAACACGATATTCAGGTCTTTGTGCTCGGCAAGGACTTCGCATTCGCTCCAATTCCGCAACGCCTCACTGCCTTGAGGCTGCTTACGCAGTCCTGAGGCGGAAGAAACACACAAAAAGAATCATGGAACCCTACGCCGCTGGCTGGCTTTCGATCGTTCCGCCGATCGTTGCCATTGCACTTGCGCTGCTCACGAAGGAAGTGCTTTCCTCACTTCTGATCGGTATCCTTACGGGCACGCTTATCTACGCGATCGGCACCGACGCCAACATCATCATGGGAACGCTCGAAACGACGTTCAAGCTGATGGGGGATAAGGTGGACTTCAATATCCTCATCTTCACGTCGCTCTTGGGCGCTTTGGTCTATGTCGTCGGCATGTCGGGAGGTACAAAGGCATACGGCAACTGGGCTGTACAGCGTGTGAAGTCGCGTCGTGCGACGCTTATGTCGACTTCAGGTCTTGGCATCCTGATTTTCATTGACGACTACTTCAACTGCCTTTCCGTGGGCACAGTGATGCGTCCGCTCTGCGATCGCTACAACGTTTCGCGCGCAAAACTCGCCTACATCATCGACTCCACTGCCGCCCCGGTCTGCATCATTGCACCGGTGTCGTCTTGGGCTGCTGCGGTGGGCTCTTCACTTAAAGGCAACGCTGTCTTTGAGTCCGACATGGCTGCTTTCATCGCATCGATTCCATGGAATTTCTATGCGCTGCTGTCGATCTTCATGGTCTTCTTCATCATTTTCACAGGACTCGATTTTGGGCCCATGCGTACGAGTGAAGAGAAGGCGCTTCAGGGGAATGTCGGCGGCATTCAGGGCGGCGGCGCTGAACCGCCCAAAGCCAACCCGAGAGGAACGGTAATGGACATGCTGGTTCCGATCACTGCACTGATCATCTTTGCTGTTCTGGCATTGATGTATTCGGGCGGCTATTGGGGCGCGGATCCGGCGTACCACAGTTTTGCTGCTTCCATTGGCAATTCGTCGGCTGCTGCTGCGCTGGTGTGGGCGGCCTTCGGTTCTGTTCTCGTTGCGCTTTTGCTCTACGTCCCCCGTCGGCTGGTGCCTTTTGGCGATTTTATGCAGGGGTTGGTGGAGGGCATGAAGCTCATGCTTCCGGCCAATATCATTTTGGTGCTTGCTTGGACGCTTTCGGGTGTCTGCCGAGACCTACTGTCAACGCCGCAGTTTGTTGAATCTTTGGTTTCTACGGCGGGCGGGGACTTTTCAGTGTTCCTTCCGGCTGCGGTATTCATTATCGCGGCTTTTCTCGCCTTCTCGACGGGTACTGCCTGGGGTACGTTCGGCATCCTGATTCCGATCGTTGTGCCGGTGGTTCAGGGCATTGATCCCTCGCTCACGATTGTTGTTCTTTCTGCAACGCTCGCGGGTTCGGTTTTCGGCGATCACTGCTCGCCCATTTCAGATACCACGATTCTTTCGTCTGCAGGTGCCGGTTGCAATCATATCGAGCATGTTTCAACACAGCTCCCTTATGCGCTGCTTGTTGCATTCTGTTCGGCGGTGGGATATCTCGTTGCGGGCCTCTCCGGCGGGAATCTCTGGCTCTCGTTTGGCACGTCTCTGGGGCTCCTTATTGTTGCAGTGATCGTGCTTCACAATATGCGCCGCAGCAAGCCTAAGATTCAGGCTGCCTAATAGCAGCTCAACATCTGCGCAGCCTAACTGGATATAGCGGCTAGGTTGGCACATAAAAGAAGACCCGCTAGGATTTTTTCCGAGCGGGTTTTCTATTTAACGTATTTAGGATTACACAAGTATTTTATGCAGTCAGTAGACAGCAGCAAAGCGATATATCTGTTAATACTTGGCTTGATGAAATAAATGAACCGACGTGAGCGGAATTCATTTATTAAATGATGAGGTGAAAAATATAATCTTTACAAGTCGTTGCTTGATAAGAAATTAAGCACTCAAAATAATGAAGTTCATATTTCATCTAATTGGATGCCTATATAGTTAAAGATCGGGCATCATATTAGTGATAGCGCGAGTATCCCAAATTGTATAAGCATAATCGCTAGTTGATTAGAGCTATCAGCAGTGATTGCTTATATCAGTAGCTTGGTTTGTTGCCTGATAAACATGATTATAGAAGACGGGTTTTATCGCTGTCTTATGTTCATCAATATGAGCCATGTATTTAAGAATGATTTTCATTATTGAAAACAAAAGATTTATTGCTACACCTTGCATCGGGGTTGCATAATGAGCGAAGAACAACGGATACATTCAAGCTAAAAACATGAAAAAGTGATGTATCTGCGATGTAAAAAAGATGATGGGTCAGAGGGGATGAGATGAAGAATGTATCTATGAATGGCATTTTCTCGAGGAATGTGGAAATATTTATTTCTCTATCTAAAACAAAGTCTTTTCAAAAGACGGCGTCAATTTTTGGATTGTCAACCTCTTCCATTTCGCGTGAACTAGTAACGCTTGAAAATAAATTAAAGGTTACACTCGTAGATCGTTCTTACCGTCCTTTGATATTGACTCCTGAAGGGCGTAAGTTATTAAGTGAACTCATTCCTATAATGAATGAATCGCAACGGGCAGTTGCTTTGGCACGAGAAGCTTCGAATTTCCATCCAAGCTTAAGAATTGGTTTTATAGATAGCTTTTCTTATGATGTTGTTCCACAGTTCATTACTGTGATGCAGTCAAAAATATCAAAGTTCATATGTTTAACTGGAGGCGCAGACAGACTTGTAGAGAGACTTTTATCTCATGAGGTGGATGTAATATTAACCATTAATCCTTGTTTTGAAATTCCAGATTTAAGGCGTCACCTCCTTCTGCGAGAACCCTCTGTTCTTATTTTCCCAAAATCACAATATGATTTTAGAAGATATTTTAGAAGTTGGGAAGATTTAGCGCATTGTGGCCTACCATTTATTCGTAATTATTCTTTTAGTGGTGGAGGGCAATTGGAAAGTCAACATTTAACTACTCATGATTTAAAGTTAATGGGAACTATTCAAACTGATAATAATGGACTTCGTATTAAATTGGTTTCTGACGGTAAGGGATGGGCAATTGTTCGTCCACTTACTCTTTTACAGCATGAAAAATTATTGAGTAAGCTGACGATTTACTCGGTTCCCTCACCATTAATAGAACGAAAGGTTTATATTCTTGGACGGTCCAACATTTCTGTTGACCTATATAGAGATATTGTTGATAGTCTTGCTAATATTTTAAACTCTGAAGTAATCCCAAGGTTAACAGAGATTTTCTCTCCTACTGTTGTTAAATCGATTGAAGTGTATCCGTACACTAATAAATAGTAAAGAAATTAAAAGTGTTGGAAGGTTAGTCGAAACGGGGTGAATGCATGGGCTGCAATTTAAAATTGCATAGCATGAAAACTTATTGATCCTATAGATCATTCTTTTACGATTGAAGCGTAGGGGATGCTTCGACTCTAGAGGAATATATTGTTTCTCTTGGCATTTCCTTTTATAAGGAGATTTTGCCATGTCTCTGCTTGTTTCGCTTCTTGCTGCTGTTGTTGTGTTTATCGCTGGCTGGGCAGTGATAAAACGTTATCCAACAGTGATTGTATTGTTTGCTGCAGGGTTAATAATGATTGGTCTCTGCTATTATGTTCGGGGCTGATTCTATTCTTCCTAAAAATGCTAAAACTACTGGATTAATCTGGTTTGATGCTATTGATATCATTCGGCTTGCCGCTATTAAGCAGGTTGCTGGTATTGGCATGATTATTATGGTTGCAGGTGGTTTTGCAAAATATATGGAAACCATCGGCGCTTCTGGTGCGCTTGTACATGCATGTATTTCTCCGCTGAAAGCTCTTCATAGCCCCTATATTGTTTTGGGACTATGTTATCTTGTTGGTGCCGCCATGGTGCCAGTCGTTCCTAGTCACGGCGGTATGGCGATGTTGCTTTTAACGACGATGTATCCCATTCTTTTAAATTTGGGAGTTTCAAAAGCTGGTGCAGCAGCAGCAATTTTTTGTTCAGGCACTATCGGAATGGGGCCGGGGACAGGAACTGCACTATACGCCGCTAAAATCGCAGATATTGAGCCTATTGTATATTTTGTCCATTACCAACTTCCAGTGGCTATTCCAATGATTTTGGTGATAGCAATTTTAAATATTTTTGTTCAGAGGTATTTTGATCGTCGAAATGACGATGTTTATGAAGAATCAATATTTGCATCTGATAAGGTATTGAAAGTAGGTCCTCCAACTTATGCAATTTTGCCTGTTTTGCCTATTGCCTTATTATGTATCTTTTCAAAATTTGGTTATTCAGCAATTCAATTAAATACGGTAACTGCACTTTTATTGAGTTGGGTAATAGGCATCATTGTCGAACTGATTCGGGTTCGAAATGTAAAGCAGGTTTTCCAAGATGCTATGGCTATGATCAAAGGCATGGGATCATTGTTCTCAACGATCGTGGCTTTGATTATTGCTGCTGAAGTATTTGCAACGGGCATCAAACTGTGTGGACTGATCACTTTGCTTCTTGATGGCGCAAATGCAGGCGGTTTGGGGATAACAGGAATGTCCGCAGTCCTTTCAGGGCTGATTGCAGTGGTTTCCTTCCTGACAGGCAGTGGTGTTGGTGCGCTGACAAGTTTGGGTTCAATTGCCACCGATGTTGCGAACGGGTTGGGCGGAAATGTGACCCAGCTCATCTCATCTATGCAGTTTACTGCTGGTCTTGCAAGAGGTATTTCTCCAGTGGCAGGCGCAACAATCGTTGTTGCCGCTGCTGCAGGTGTGAGTCCAATAGCCATTGTGCGTCGTACCGCTATTCCGATGGCAGGTGCTTGGATAGTAATGATGATTGGAAATTATTTACTCTTAAATTAAATAAGTCCGCTTGGTTGCTGATTATTTTTAATTGGGGAATTTAAATGAATTCAAATAATCATATTACTGTTGATCAAATTAAGAATGATGCCGAGGTTATCAAAAAAGAACTGGTGGAGTGGCGGCATTATTTGCATGCTCATCCCGAGCTTTCATTTAAAGAAGAAAGAACCACTCATTACATTGTAAATAAGCTAAAAAATTTTGGATATACAGATATTCAAATTGGCTTTGGACCATTAAAAACTGGAGTTATGGTTGAGATTGGAAGCGGAAGACCTTGTGTCATGCTTCGTGCTGATATCGATGCCTTGCCAATTCAAGAACAAACAGGGGTTGAATTTTGCTCTCAATCTAAAGGTGTATCGCACGCTTGCGGGCATGATGCGCATATAACAAATCTTCTCGGTGTGGCTAATCTTTTGAAGAAATATGAAAATTCCATTAAAGGAAGGGTGAAGCTGCTTTTTCAGCCGGCAGAAGAAACTAGGGTTAAAATATACGAAAAACCTTTATCCGGAGCGGGTTATGTTGTTCGAAGCGGTGCTATAGATGATGTGGATGCTATTTTTGGCATGCATGTTTGGGGGATGTTTAGTAAAGGAAAAATATACGTTAAATCTGGTCCAACAATGATGGCTTCGGGTCGGTTTAACTTAAAGGTTATTGGGAAAGGGACTCACGGTGCAAGTCCGCATTTGGGATGTGATCCGATAACAACGATATGCCAAATCGTGGATGGCATTCAGACTGTGGTTTCTCGAGAAGTGAGTCCTTTGGAACCTCGATTAATTACTGTCGGGACGATCCATGGTGGTACAGCGACTAATGTTGTGCCGCAGGAGGCAATGATTTCTGGCACTCTTCGTGCCGCTAGCGAAAATGTCGTTAAATTTATGGGCAAAAGGTTGGCGGAAGTGGCAGAAGGAACGGCTAAAGCTCATCGATGCTCAACAGAGTACGATCTGCTTATCAACGGGCCAGCTGTTGTAAATGACTCGGAAATGGTTGCGATTGTTCGGGAGGCTGCAGCAGATGTATTGGGGACCGAACGCGTCTGTGATGTTGAAATGTTGACTGCAAGTGAGGATTTTCGAGAGTATTCTGCTCGACGTCCTGCTGCTCTTTATTTTATGGGAATGTTTGAGCCTGAAAAAGGAGTTGGCCAGCCTCAACATGACCCAGGTTTTATTGTCAATGATGATGTGTTAGTAGATTCTGTAGCAGTGATGACTTCAATAGTCTTTACTTACTTTAATAAAACAAGTGAAAATCACTTTGGACAGAGCACTCAGACAATATGATCGGGAATTTGTTAAGAGTTTGTTATTGGCGATTTTGAGCGGACGAACGTTCGTCTGTGAGCTGATCGTTGTTCTCTTCGGATGTCTGGATGGCCGTAATCGCTGATTCATGAGGCTGCGGCGGCTGAGGTTCTTGAATAGCCGCCGCGCCGGCTTGTACAAAGACGCCCAAGCGATCGACAAACTTCACGATTAATTTGGCGAAAAGTCCGACCAGAACTGCCGACAAGACGGTTCCTTCACGTACGCCGATGAGTTCTCCCGCGCAGACAAGTCCAATGCCGGCAGCAATCAAGGAGAGTGTGACGTCATTGACGATCTTTATTGAACCAAAGGACTTGCGTGTGACCGCGGCGGCTGCCAGTACGAAGCCTTCCCCCGGCTGGACAATGGTTTTTGATCGAATCTGCATGACAATGCCAAGTGCCAGAACGAAGTTTCCCGAAATGCTCATCAGGAGGCCCGTCCACCATCCGGCCGGCGCATGCGGCGAAACAATCGCCATCGCCAGGTCAATACAGATGCCAAAAATGAGAACAGTCGGTATTTGCAGAAGATTCCAGAGCGAAAACCGCCGACGAAGGAGCAGCACCTGACCCGCAACCAGAAAAAGGTTCACGAAAAAAGTGGTTGTGCCAAATGAATAGCCCGTGAGCACAGTGAAGGCATATGGAACCGTACTGATGGGGGTGGTACCGAGGTCTGCCACCGTTGTGAGCGCTACACCAAGAGCCGCTGTGAACATGCCAATGAGCAGGAGCAGCAGACGAAGCGACAGATGTGCAAAGCGGCGAGAGGAGCCAACGGGTGTTTGGCGGGGCACTGGCGGCATGAGGAAAACGGTCAGTCAAAAGAAAAAAAGCCGACGGGTGTCGGCTCTGAAAACAGAAATGATATACCGGATTGAAAACATTGAGATGCCGCTTGGGGAGAGCGGATGCGCAGGCGCATGAGCCTTGCACTTTTGTTTCCTTAGTGACAGCCGTCCAATGTCGCGTGAGAGCGTCTCAAACAGTCGAAATGAGGAGAAGAACGTACGAGGGCGAATTCGCAGATTGACGGAGCGTGATGGATTCGGACCTTCATGCTTTTCGCTGCTGCTTGAAGGAAACCGCCGGCGGCAGAATCTTTGGAACGTCGCAGGATTAGACAGCCGTTCGATATCCGACGGCCTCTCACGAAGGAATTGGTTGTCGTTATTTGGATCGGCAGAGAACCGATGTTTTATGCGGCAGGTTCATCCTGAGCGCGATGCCATTCAATTGTTCCGCTTGTCTGCAGTTCATCTTCGGCACCAGGCAGCTCATTGATAAGTCGCCACTCGAAGCCGAGTTTCCAGGAACCATCTTGATCGCTCATAGTGGGAATCGAAGCCGGCAGCGTAAGCCGCAGGCGCAGTTTTGCGCCGGGACGGATAACAGCTCGGAACTTCAGTGTCTTCACTTGAGCGGGAGCCGCATCGGGCGGTACTTGGGTGAATTCTCGGGCAGCAGTCTCAACGAGAAGAAGCTGTGCCACGCCGGGAAGAATCGGCATGTCGGGGAAGTGTCCTCTGAACCACGCCAGTTGGAGCGATGCTTCAAAACGAAGTGTGAGCACTCGCTTGCCGTTCTCAACCGTGTCCGTCTCTATCAGCCATTCTGGTCGGCGCTGATCAAAGAGCGTACGCAGACAAGCCACCGTGATTTTTCCCTGCGGATCAGCAGGCAGCTGATCGACAAATCGCCAGCGCCGCGGAAGCGCAACAGCAGGAAGCGATCGCTTCAAGTGCGTCTTCAAGGGCTCGAGCAGTGCGGCTTTGCCCTTTGTAAATAACAGTTCGCGTCCTGCCGGCGTAAGCACGACAGCCGCATGGAGTGCATCGCGCTGAGATTCCGCACCGATCGTTTCCAAGAAGACTTTGCTGTTGGAGACGAGACCGGTTTCAAGCAGCAGTTTTTCCACTTCAGGGAGCGCTACGCGTTTGCCTTCAATTTTGACGATGCGGTCAGCCCGGCCGAGGAGTGAAAACAAACCGTCTTGCAGCGCAATGCGGTCTGCACCGTCGATCCAGCCTTCATGGTCAAGGTGGCGGCCGGAAAGCGCAATGAGTCCCTCTCCGGCAGGTAAATAGCGGCTGTCGACTTTAACGGCTGCCTGGATCCCTTCAACGGTCTTCCAAGCTGACGCGGCAACGGCGGATTTTTCATTATCCGTAAAACGTCGCTGCCGCCAGGCGATGCCGCCGGTTTCAGTCGAGCCGAGCACTTCAAAGGGAAAGTGCCCAAAGGCGCATTTGGCGTTTATTGCGCCGGCATCATCGAGCGGGCCGGTCGATGAAAAAACAGCTGCCGCAGTGCCTAGTGACGGTGTGAAGAGAGACGCGTCGCCGAAGCGCTTCAGATGCGCAGGCGAACTGATGACGACAGCCTTGCGTCCTCGCGCAGCGCAATTTTCAAGAGCTGCCTCAAGCGACTCAGGATAGTGAAGCCTCGGTCCCACTGCAATGCCGCGTTCTTCCATCAGCGGCCACATCAAGCGAAAGAGCAGCCCATAGATATGCTGCGCGCTCACGGTGCCGAGCACTTCAAATTCGCCCCACGCAGCCGGTGATTGGCCGGTACGTTCAATGACGCCGGCATGGATCGATTCAGGCTCGTAGAAACATTGCTCGAGCCGCTTTCTGATGAGTTTGGGTTCGCCGGTGCTTCCGCTTGTTAAGAGCGATAACAGTTCTGCTTTGTCGTCCAAAAGCGGAAGGTCTGCGCAAGGCGGCAGGCGGTTAAAGTCCGAAAAATGGCATTCAGGGGTCATGATCGACCAACTGCGGCTTTCGTCCATTGCCGCGGCATCGAGCCCAAGCATGGTGTTTTTCGCGGTCAGCCCGGCTGCGCTGAGGCGTTCGAGCGTTCCTGGAAGCGCATCGCCCGGGAGAACGACATGCACACCGGCTGCCCAGCATCCGAAAAGTGCTGGCAGCAGTTCAGCGGCATCTTCGGCGTAGAGCACTGCATTAGGCAGGCGCAAATGCTGAGCTGTGCTGCGCCAGACCGCGGCACCGGCGAGAAAGCCTGTCATGGAGAGTTCCATGCCTAGTGTGTTTCTTGCAACAGGGCGGTTCGCTGGGGCATGTTGAAGGATGCGGCTCAGAATGGTGTTCTGCATGGAAAAAGCGTTGGTTGATAATGCACTCTGGAGAGGTCCTCGGTATGGAAGGAGAAGACAACGTTCATCGGTGTCTGAGGGTTTGCCGTATCAAACCGTTCGTCGACTTAACCGTCAGGATGACGGAACGCTATTGTTGTCCTTCACGCCGGTGCATGACGATAGTACGAAGAAGCCATTCTCCCGCAAAGAGCACGCCGATGGCGATATAGGAAAGACACCCGTTCCAGAGTACCCATGTCTCTCTGGAAAGAAAAACGGTAGCGAGCGCAGCTGCACCGTTGAGTGAATGAAGAATCCGCACCAGACCTGAGTAACGCCTCCGGCACCCACCGAACGGCTTCGGGCGGCAGCACAGCATCTTTCATCCGGGCGAAACGTTCGACCATGGGCATTCGATTGGGGAGAAGCGTTGTGCCGAAGGCCCAGAGAAGAAAGGCATTGACAAGGACTGGATATAACCGCATGGGTTCTTCCTGTCCGGAGAATGCAGCTGCTGCGCATAGACAGACCGCGATGACCGAGAGGATCCAATCCTCCCGCGACCTTGTCACTAAAGCGCGGCAGAAAGTGACTGCGGCAAGACCAGCAGCAACCGCTGCCGGTCCCCAGTGCGAGAGACCGTACCAGGCCCAGAAGGGATAAAGGACGAGAACAGTTCCAAACGCTGCGCGCAGAACCGCCTTGAGCGGCAGGGCCATCGCTGAGGCTGACAACTGTGTGTCAGGCGGCAGGATCGGGTTCTTCCATGATTTTGGCAATCACGGAAACAACATCCCCAAGGGTGCGCACAGCCTTGAAGGCTTCCGGCTTCACTGTGCGGTTTCCCAAATAAGGCTTCAGCTGCACAATCATGTCGACAGCATCAATGGAGTCGATGTCAAAGTCCTCGTAAAGACGAGCTTCAGGTCGGATCTTCTCGGCCGGAATATCGAATTCGTTGGTAAGGATTTTGGAAAGAGCGGCGTAGACCTTCTCTTCTTGAGGCGTAAAAGTCGTCATGGCATTTAAGGCAAAGAGTCAGGCCTGTTCGCGATGGGATTCAATATAGTCAGCAAGTGAGCGAACGTTTTTGAAAACGGCGCGGGATTCTTCGCTTTCTGCTGTAAGCGTCACGCCGAAGCGCTTTTTGAGTGCAAGGCCAAGTTCAAGCGCATCAATGCTGTCAAGGCCGAGTCCTTCGCCAAAGAGCGGTTCATCGGGATCAATATCTTCGGGTTGGACGTCTTCGAGCGCGAGCGACTCTACGATAAGGTGCTGCAGTTCGCTGATAAGGGGATTGTCCATGGCTGGATTGATTCTCTGAAGGTGAGTGATTTGGGCGGCGGGCAAGCGCAGCCTTGATCGCGGCTTCGCTTCACTCACAAATGCGGGAAAAGCGCCCGACCGACGGCATTGGTAAGTTCGACGGCAGCGCGGCGAAAAGACTGATTATAAGTTCTTTGAAATGTCTGAACATCGATCTCGGGAAGCGCCTCAAAAGTGAGGACCATCGGTTCCTGCGGAAGGCGCCACCAAACGGCATCCTTAGTGAGCCAGCGAGGATGGGCGGAGATTCTTACCGGTGTGATAGGCCGGTTGGCGTGCAGTGCGAGCTGCGCTGTGCCTCGATGCATCTTGGGCATTTCACTCAATCGAATAGGTGTGCGGGTGCCTTCAGGAAAAATCACGAACGAGACGCCTCGGGAAAGTTCTGCTTCCAGAAGACCGAGTGCTTCGGGACCGGCGTCGTTGGGGATGTAGCCGGCTCCCAAAATAGGGGCTCGCGTGAACCAATTCTTGAGGAGCGAGGCTTTGACAATGGTGGTTGCTTCTGGAACGATGGATAAAAGGCACACAATGTCGATCAGTGATGGGTGGTTGGCCGCGAGAATCGCTCCTTTTTTCTGGAACGCTTCGGGGTTTTTGACCTCAATCCGTACGAGACCGAGTGAGGTGATAACACTGACAAAGAGCCCAAACCAGCGTTTTACGACCCGTCTGGCCAGACTTTTCTTTTCTTCAGGCGTGCCGCCCGCCATCTTGAGCCAAGGCGTGAGGAAAAAGCCGAAGACTATTCCGCCCAGGCCAAAGAGCGCAAAAGCGAAAGCAGTAAAGGCCAGACGAAAAGGAAGGAGCGCTCGGCGGCGGAAGGCATGCATGGAAGCTGCATTCATTATGGGTGCCTCGTCTCGGCTTCAAGTCTGCTGGTTTTTGCCCAAATGTTCGCCGCATGGCGGTCAAAATGCGTAAAAGTACGATCGTCTGAGCCGAGCAGCCAGGCCAGTACTTCCAGTGCCGGTGAAGAGCCGCCCAAAGTGTCGAGGCGATTATCGGGCGTTTCGGAAGCCGACAGCGGCCGGGTCGTCAGGGCTGCGTAAGGCCCCTTTGCACACGCCTCGCGCCACTGATCGGGATCGGCTGTTTCATGTTGACGGCCAAGCAGCAGCCCGACGGCATGTGTCACGCCGGCAGCGTTCGTCTGTACGGGCGGCTTTAGGTCGGCACAGATAAGCAGAACCTGCGGAGCTTCAAAGAGCAGACCAACCGCGGATTCAAAGGCGGCTTCGAGCGAAAAAGGACCGCCCGCAAGCGCAGTGAGGTTGCCGGTATGCCCAAGCGCAATGGATAAGAGCGCCGGAGGGGCATTATGCACACTTGTCGAAAAAGCGGCCGGCGAAACGGTTCCGCCGGCGGCAACACTTTCGAGTGAATCCACCGCCAGCTGCAGATCGCCCCAGCGGGAGGCATAAACCCACGGCAGATTTTTATCTTCGGCTGCTGCGAGGAGCGGTGCGGCCGCTTCGGCGGCCGCTCTCCCTAAAGGCGAGAGCCGGCGACGAAGCATCGGCGGGACAAGGACTGCCGGCGCTTTGGGTTCTGCGGCGTTCAATGGAGCATATTCGCTCGAAAGCAGTCCAAAGTCCGCACCGTGCGTGCGGAGGGCAGCAAGCCAGGCAGCCTGGTCAGCCAGACCGGGCGCCCAAGCGGACCAGGCAAGAATCTGTGCACAGTTGATCATGGAATGATTGTGTTTCGGATTTTTGCCTGAATTTTAAGGAAGATGGATGCTATTTGGCGTAGGGTTTCCAGTCTCCATCTTTTTGTTTGAGATATTCCTGCCCCTTATATTCGAGTACTTTAGCCTGCCCGTTTTCAGAGACCGGGTTGGTTTCAGGCAGATCCTTCACAAGCGATTCAAGCGGTGTGGCACCGCCCTTCTTTGAGAAGAAATTCGTTTCGAGTGTGCGTCCGATCAAGGTGGTCATTGCAAGATAGCTCGTCGGACCTGTCACGTGGATGGGCGCATCGGGGAGTCCTTGCAGACCGACGAACTTCACCATCGTCGGTACTTCCGTGATGCGAAGAGACGGGATATCGCGCAGACGCGGCGCCTGAATTTTGTCGCCGCGGACGGCTGCGCCGTGTTCGGGCACGACGACGACCATTACTTTGCGTCCTGAGCGCTCCAGTTCACGCAGGAAGGTCTGCAGATCATCGAGCAGCTTCTGGGCGCGGGGCTTAAAGGGTTCAGCACGGCCGTGACGCGGCAGGCGATTGCCGTCGTGCAGTGCAATGAGGTTCATGAAAGTAACCGTGCGCTTGTCTTTTGCACGCTGCAGAGTGCGCTGCCAGTAGCGAAGCAATGCAAGGGTATCGGTGAGCTCCTCATCGTCAAATCCCATGTAGCGGACGGCAAGGTTTTTCCCCAAGCTTTCGAGATCCGCAGTGAGACCCGTTTCGTTGCGCAGCGTCGGCAGGAAGCTGTCGTATTCACCAGAGTGGTCAAACATCATGTGCTGGCGGTAGCCGATGGTGCCCAGACGGTTGAGAATTTCGCATTCGGGACGACGCTCGCCGTAAATGCCCTGATGTGAAGGCTGTCCGCAGGCTCCTGTGAGGAGGCGAATGGCAGCCGGCCCCGAATAAGATGTGGCGCTGTTGAAGCGGTCAAATCGGATGTTGAACTTCTCGAGGACCGGGTGCTTGTCGAGCTGAGAAGCGATCAGGTCGTCATTGGAAAGCGAACAGATGTTGAGGAGCAGAATGTCAAAGGGCGTGTCTTTATCGGGAAGCCCTTGGGGCAGTTCAGCGCGGCGCTCCTTTTCGTAGTTGAGGAACGCCTGATACCACTCTTCAATGGTCTTTGAATCGGCAGCTGCGCCGGCCGGCCCGCCCTCTGCAGTTTCTGTGCCGCCCGCCGCAGCTTCACGGGCCGCAGGCGCAAAGAACGCATCAAGGTAAGGCATGGTCACCATCACCGCGAAGTAGCAGATCGTGATGAATGTGATGCGCACGCAGTTGCGAAGCAGATACCAAAGACAAAAGATGAGCGCTGCCCAGCCGACCATCTGCCAGTTGATGAAGTCGAGGACAAAGTCAATGACGTAGTTCAGAGAAAATCCCTTCACCGCAGCTGCGTTCGTTGTGAGGCTCGCAATGGGCGGCAGCCAGCTTTCGCTGTGGCGAGCGCAGCACCGGCCGCAACAGCGGCAAGACCGCGCAGTGCGCTCAGCCACCGATAGGAATCGAATCAGCAAAAAGACGAGCAGAAGCGCATTCCAAAGGACGTCTAGATTGAGATAACTGAAGTAAGCAAGCGCAAACTTCAAAATGAAATAGACGTTCCAGACACCGAGCCCGCGCCAGGGGAGCTTAAGCTCGGCGGATGCTCGGGGCGTCTTTTGCGGCGGCATCTTTTGAGTCGGATGACTCGGATATGTATCCGGCGTAGTATTTTTGTCGGTCATGACGATCTGATCAGTGTCTGTAGCGTTCACTTGGCGCCGTTCTGACGAGGCAGCAGAAGCCGTCCGTCAGCATCGAAGGCAAAGCGTTTGTCGTCGAAGCCGAGGCCGTAAAGATTCAGAACGTTGCCGTAGTAACGGTCCGGACTGACGGGATCGGCAGCAAGCGTCGTGCGGATGAGGCCTGCAGTACGGTCGTTGCCGAGAAGTTCGAGAACACAGGCGCCGAAATAGGCGGGACCAGGACCAGAAACGTCTCCAGTCGTCACCGATACTTCTTCCGGCGGGGTGTTCATGCGGCGAACGATTTCAAGGAAGGGACGGAACTGTTTTTTGAGCACCGGACTGGCCGGGTCAAGCGGAGACATCATTCCAACCCACAGATAAGTGCGGATGGCGTTGTAGCTGCCGACTTCGTAATCGCTGCCTTTCGGGGGAACGAGGCGGCCTGACTTATCAAACTGCGCCCATTCGGGGGCGTAGCCGCTCGGAGCGGAGCGTACGAGCATGCGCAGTGATCCGTCATACACTTTTTTCCAATAGGCATCTTCCAGGGCAAAACGTTTCAGGATGAAAAGCGGGTAGTAGCTTGGATTGAGCTTGACAAGACCGTTCTTTTCAAAACCAACGCGTCCTGGAAGAATGACGTCGCCAAGACCATCAACGGTGCGGACTTCTTTTTTAAGAAGTTCAAGCATGGCGCGGCCCTTGGCCGTATAGCCGTCATTTTTCCAGAGACGCCCGGCTTCAAGCAGGTTGTAGGCGATCCACATGTCGGAATCGGCGGCATTATTGGTATCCAGAATCTTCCAGGATCGGGAAGCTTTGTCTTCGCCCCAGAGCCAAGCAGGAAGCGTCTTGGTGATATCGCCGCCCGACAGGTTTTGCTCTGTCCAGCTCAATAACGCATCGAATGATGTGCGGTCGTCAGCGGCAAGCGCGAAAAAGAGCGCATAGCTCTGACCTTCGCTCGTAGTGATTTTGCGCTCGTCACTGCGATCCACTACGCGGGCGTTGTCAACGCTTGCCGTCTTGAAAGCATCCCACAAATCCCAGGCATGAGCCGACACGGCTGCTGTCGCGCCAATGGCCGCGCAGAGCCCCGTAACGATGAAGTGCTTGAGTTTGGACATCATGCTCTCCGACCGACCCAGCGGCGCATAAGGAAGAAGGCGGCAAAACCGATGATCGCGGCGGAAATGAGCGCGAAGAAAACGAGCCAGCCGGGGTGTTGTGAGAGCCGCATCCAGATTTGATGCTGCACAGGGAGGTTCCCCACAGCATAACGGTCGCCGACACTGAAGGCTGCCAGACCGTCCGTTGAAACGACGGTGGTAGAACCGCCGGCAGCGGCCAGCCCTTGGGCATCGCCGAGTGCATCTGCAAGCACCACAGCACCGGCTTCGCCTTCAGCAAGGAGCGCCACGACAGAGTGGTCGGAACTCAGAGGTGATTTGAAGCCCGAAAGAACGCCGACGCCCGGAGCAAAGATCGACTGCTGAGGCGGTTTGGGGAATTGTCCTGCTTTAAACGCTTTCGCGGTTTCTTCCTGAACCTTGAGGGCATCGTCTTCATTGATGTCAGCGAGCAGCGCCGGCATCGCCCCGACTAAAAGCACATCACGGTCCTTGAGAATGGGATCGGCAGGATTTCCGGTCACCGCTATGCGGTTGCCGAAGGCGCCGGTGGCGGCTGACATGCGGCCGACGGCATTAAGCATCGCACGGATGGACTGTGGTTCGGCATTGTCCGCAATGAGCACTGCAGTCTCAGCCAGATCGGCGTAACGCGTGAAGGGATAGCCCGTCTGTGTGAAGAGCTTTAGGTTGGGCATTCGCGCGTAGTGATAGAGGCCGGAAATTTCCAGCGTCGATGTGGGTTCGACTTCAAATTGGTGCGGGAATACCATAATCGACTTGCAGTTCTCGGGCGACCCGCCTTCAAACGTGCGTTCGTAGTGCATCTCGAACGTGAAGTCATTGGTCTGCGCAAGTGCGAGCGCGTCATTGGTATTGTTAAAGAGGGCACCGTAAAAGCCCGGGAGCGAAATCACGCGCGAGCCATGACCGTCCTTCGTCGGCAGCGGATCGGAATCAATGAGCCGACCGTTGACCAAAGCGCGGAATTGTCCGGCTTCATCCTTCATGGGTTTGGAGGCGCGGTAGTCGACCTTCATTTCCAACGTGGCATTGTCGACCATGAAGAGGTCTGGGGCGAGCCGCACGGGCAGATGCACGGGCGGCATCTCATAACCCTTAGCGGTAAGTTGTCCCGAATATTCAATTAGGCGGCTGAAAGGAACCTTCTGATCCGTGTCGAGCCAGCGCGGTGCGTCGTAGGCTTTGCGGCGCTCGGGTTCCTGCTGTGCGGCAGGCTTGAAGGTATCGCCGATCATCACGCTGTTGCCTCGGCCGAGTGCCTTCATCGCGGCAATTAAATCCGCATCGTCGCGGCCCGCGACGATGAGCATTTTCTCAGCAAGACTGTTGGGCGCATCGGCGACGGAGATCTGCGGTCCCTCAACTTTTGGGAAATCTTTCAGAAAATTCGGACGGGCTGTATTGGTTACGAACACAACGAAGTGCTCGCCTGCCGGAGCTTCATTGAAATATACGGGGAAATCTGCACCGCGCCAGTAAGCGAGCCGGCCTGCCCATGAGGCCGTCAAGGCCGCAGCAGTCTTCATGGCGGCTGACGGCGCAGACGGAAAGACCATGGGCAGCACCGTTGGGTCACCTGTTGCAGTGTCAATAAAAGGTGCAGGCAGTTTGCCCATGTCGCTGCCAAGACGGATGCGCTGCTTTTCGAGCACCAATCGGCTTTGAGCATTGATGTTGAGCCAGAGTGCATCGTCCGCAGGATTCTCGCACGTCGATTGAATGTGTCCCACGAACTCAATCGAGACTTGGTTCATCGTCTGCATTGACTTCGGATTGAGCGAGAAAACGAGCTTGCTCGGCTTCCCAATCATGTCTTTCGTCAGGACGGCTGTCTGCTGGAGCTGGCCATTCAGATAGATGTTGAGCTGGGAGGTAGTATCAAGAACCGATGGCGAGGCAGTGAAGGACAGTTCGAGATCCGCACGGGAAATGACATCGTCCGAGCGAACGCCAAAGTCAAAAAACTGATTCTTGACGAGCCCTGTGAGCTTCACGCTTTTTGCTTGTCCGCCGGGCACTAAATTCAAAAGCGGCTTGATTTCCGTCCGGGTTCCTGTCGCGTCGGTGCGCCAGACGGGCGCAAAATCGGCCGCAGGCTGCATCGGCGCAGCACTGGGTGCAGGCGTGTGTAAGGCTAAAAGAACGAACGCGGAAAGAGCAGCAGCCTTAAAGGTCTCTGCTCCTTGGCGGAAGGTGGGGTGAGCGAACATCGTGGGGGAGGTGCTGAAGTGATCAAAGCGGTTTGAGCACCAATGCTGCAGCGCTGACGCGCAGAGTGTTTGAGCGTTCGGCAGCAGAGCGCGGGACTTCAACCACAAGCTGCGTTGCGGAGGTCATCGTAAAAAAAGGGATTTTACTAAATTAAAGAGATGTGCAGGAAGATTGAAAGCAGTGTGCGGCACTGAAAACCAGATGTTGAAAGCTAAAACTGATGGGTATACGGTAAACAGAAAGACCAACTGCAAATGGGCCGGAATAGGGTTTGTTTGCCGCACTGACAGCCGTGATCAATGGAGATGTTGCGATGCACTTCGCTGCGGCGTGAGATTGCTTTCAACCGAAGATTAAAAAAAGCGCTGAACACCCCTTAGAGTCTCACCTTGCTCAATCTTGGCAAGATTGTGCCGAACATTCTCAAAATGGCTGGCTCTGCCTGCGGCAGAGGGAAATTGATTGATTTTGGATACTATGATCCAAGCGGTTAATTGCTTGTATTGGGCTGCTTAACGGCTGGTGCTGTGGCTCGCAGCTCCAGTTTTCAAAATCATGTTTCTAGATTTCAACAGGACCGCCGCAGGAGTCCCCTTCCTTCAGGTGGGGGAGGAATGCGCCCCAAGCCATGGAAAGCCACCGGATCATGTAGTGGATCATTTCGTGCCAGTTTGGAGAAATAATGATCCTTAGCTATTTGAAAAAAATGGTATAAAAGTCAAATCACAGGACTATTCCCCGACTCAGATCCACCATGCAGACCGGCCGATCCTTCGCCGCCCATTTTGAAGACGACGCTTCGCGTGAGGCCTACCTCATGTGGTCAGCTGCGCAGATGCTCGTCTACAACGCGAAGGTGGAAGAGTCGAACTACTTCTGGAAGTTCCGCTGCAAGTTCTGGTCGCCGGAGCCGCTTCCTAAGCCCGATCAGAAGTACGCCCACCTCGTGAACCCCGACACCGTGCCGTGGGTGAAGGAGGTGCCGAGCGCTGTTCGAGGCATCGGCGCATACCGCTTCTATCAGGCCATGACACGCTTCATGCGGGGTCTTTCGAAGCGCCCTCACCGCAAGCCCATCAGGAACGCCGACCGGCAGCTTACGCTCACGCGCGACTGCTTCGCTGTCAAGCAGGTTTCGCAGAAGTGGTGGGAGCTCACCTTCGGATCGAAGAAGAAGACAGCAGGCCGCATTCGCTTCCGCGCCCACCGCAGGTTTGAGATGCCGGCGATGGTGATGATCACTTGCACGAACCAGTGCCTCCAGCTCGGCTTCAGTTACGAGGACGAACTCACGGAGTTCCCGGAAACAGAGGAGGAGATCCTCGCCCGGTTGAGGAAGCTCACCCCCGAAGAGTTGGCCGAGCGTACCATCGGCGGCGATGTTGGCGTCAAGATTCGTTTGCAGCTCAGCAACGGGGAGTCGTTCAACCTCTCCGAGATCGAGAAGACCCGCATCGCGCGCAAGGACTTCGGCCGCAGGCGGCATCAGCGCCGTCTCGCCCGAATGAACCCCGGGAGCAGCAACTACAGGAAACAGACGCGGAAGATTGCCAAGACCTACGTCTACGAGAGGAACGTCAACAACAACTTCTGCCACCAGACCTCGCACAAGATCGCTGTGATGGAGGGGATCGAGGTGGTGGCACTAGAGGATCTAAACGTCGCCGGAATGGTCCGGCGGCCCAAACAAAATACGACGACAAAGGCCGCGCGCAGCCCAACGGCGCAGCGGCAAAGAGCGGCCTCACCAAGGCCGTCACGAAAAGCCACTTCGCAAGGCTGCGGACCAGCATCCTGTATAAGTGCCGCAGAAACGGCAAGGTCGTGGTGCTTGTAAATGCGAAGAACTCATCCCGGGAGTGTTCCACATGTGGATACACGGCGAAGGAGAACCGTCCAAGTCAGGCGGTCTTCTGTTGCGGACGCGAGGGATGCGGGCATGAGGAGAACGCCGATCTGAACGCCAGCCGCGTAATTAGGAAGCGCGGCGTGAAAATGATTCTTGAAGGATTGGTGAACAAGAAAGAGTCCAAGAAGCTCCTTCGAGTGCCTCGTGCGAAGAAGAGAAACATAGGGGTGGATCGCCCCGAATCGATGCCTGCCGAGCTCTCCGTGTGTTCCTGTGTCCTTCACGGCGTTGGAATCGTGGCGGCTTTGAATCAGGAAGCAGACGCCGCGAGGATCTGCGAATCAAGAAGCTCCGGCCTTCAGGCCGGGGAGTGATCACCTGTCTTTTCTCCCATTGCAGCTGCGCTCAGGCAAGCGCAAAATTTTGAGTTCCAACCTTTCACCAAATACAGCACTCTGTCCGATGCCAGATTTCAAGCAGTTCAAAAAAATTATGACTCAAGCCATTTCCGCAGCGGCGCTTTCCGCCGCACTGTCCTCCGGCGCAGCCGCGCTTGAACCTGTTTCTCCGCAGCCTTCGCAGCCGCTCACTTACGCCAATCCGGCCTATGCCAAAGTGACGCCCGAAACCGCCAAGAAAATGATGGCTGAAGGCGTCGTAGTGATCGATGTCCGTGAACCTCAAGAGTTTGCAGAAGGTCACGTTCAGGGCGCCGTCAACGTACCGCTCTCGACCTTTCATCCCGGCATGCGGCTCGAAGCTGCGCCCGACTTCAATCAGAAAGTGCTCGTGCAGTGCCGCTCGGGGGTGCGCGTCGAACGCGCCGCTAAGATCCTGATTGAATCGGGCTATAAGCACATTTACAACATGTATGGCACGATGCAGTGGCCGTATGAGTTGGTGCGCTAAGCCGCCCGACCTCAGTAGTGACGAGGTTTGATCCAGTCAAACCGTCACTTCGGCCGCTTCGCCTTGGGCTTCCCCAAGACGGGGAGCGGTCATTCCCGCTGCGAATGGGTGCGGCAGCATGGCGACATGCTGCCGCAGACTTGTTTGAGGCCGATGGCTGCCGGCGCTTCCTCCCCCAGAAGTCCATTCAGGGGCTTCTCTCGGCTTGCTTAAGAGACTGCAGGCAAGATATTCGTTCAAAAAGCGCTCGGGCGCACAGCCTTTGAGCACTTCGCCCGAGTCAGCCCGCATGAGTCTGCGCTCATAATGGAAGAATCATCATTAATTCGCTAAAGGATCTGAAAACAGATGGCTCAAGCAATTGACGCACTCGCAGAACTCGTAGGCGCCGAAGCGGCCCGCCGCATCGTAGAATTCCGCCGCGACATGCACCAGCACCCGGAAATCGGGATGGACACGGCCCGTGCCGCTGACAAGATTGAAGCTTTTCTCCAGACGCTTCCGGTCGAACAGGTTCATCGATTCGCCGGCAACGGCGTGTGCGCCGTCATTCGCGGGAAAAAAGACGGTCCGATGATTGGTTTGCGCGCGGATACAGATGCGCTCCCCATTCAGGAAGAAACTTCAGTTGCCTGGAAGAGTGCGATTGACAAATGCGCCCATTTGTGCGGCCACGACGGTCACACCGCAGGGCTGCTTGCCGCAGCCACACTGCTCGCACAGACCAGAGACTTCGCCGGTTCCGTTGTGCTCATCTTCCAGCCTGGGGAAGAAGGCTGGGCAGGTGCGGACAAGATGATTAAGGACGGGCTCTTTGAGCGCTATCCGTGCAGAGAAGTGTTTGCCATTCACGGCGCTCCTTCCCGTCCGCTCGGTACGATTGCCGTACGCGAAGGCGCCATGACGGCTTCCGTCGATATCGCATACATGACCGTTGAAGGCCGAGGCGGCCACGGCGCTCGCCCGCAGGAAACGATCGACCCGATGCCGGCCGCAGCTGAGTTGATTCTGGCGCTTCAGACCATCGTCGCACGAAACATCAACCCCGCTGACTCCGCCGTGGTAAGCTGCTGCTTTGTACAGGCGGGGGATCCGCTCGCGCCCACAGTGATTCCTCAGCGCGTCAACCTGTCGGCAACGATCCGTACCCACAGCCCAAAGGTACGCGACAAAATTGAAGCTCGCTTCAATGAAATCACTCAGGGCATCGGCACGGTATTTGGCGGTGAAGTCAAGCTTGACTACCAGCGCCGCTATCCGCCCCAGATTAATGATCCTGCGCTGGTGCGCGCCATCCTGCCGGCACTCCAGTCGGTGTACGGCGAAGCGGGTGTCGACACCAAGTTCGCGCCGAGCATGGGCGGCGAAGACTTCGCCTTCATGAGCGAAAAGGTACCCGGCGTTTATATGCAGGTGGGCCTCGGCGACGAAGGACACACCGCACAGCTTCACAATCCGGGCTTTGACTTCAACGATCTGGGCCTTGCGTACGCAGCCCGCACGTTTGCTGCGATCGTGCAGGAACGCCTGCCGCTCAACTGAGCGCTCGAGCGCAAACTGCAATTCTCAAGACCTCGAACAGCGCTGTTCGAGGTCTTTTTCTTCGCAGCGTTCAGCCTCGCCGGCAGACTTCATTGAGCGCGATGGAAGCGCACATCATGCCCATGCTGGCCGTGACGACCACGCCGGAGCCATAGCCGGAACAAGCAAGACCAGACGACTGAGTGACGGCACAGGTCTCTCCCTCCAACGGTTTTTTCACGGGCTCCGCAGAATAGACCGACGCTACGCGAAAAAGCGGCGCCATCGGCTTGCCGGGGCGGCCGGCATCGGGCGAAGCTTTGGGGAATCCGTAGGTCTTGCGCAGGCGATAGCGAACGGAAGAAAGCAGCGGATCGCCCGTAATGCGCCCGAGGTCGCCCGTGCGGATTTGGGCAGGATCGACGCGTCCGCCAGCCGCGCCGGACGTCACAATGAACTGCTTTAATTTTCGGCAGTGTGCAATCAGCGCAGCCTTGGCGCGCACTTGATCAATACAGTCAAGCACTACTGCATCCGCGGGGATTAATGCCTCGACATTGTCCTCGTCTACGAATTCTTCAACGAGACGAACTTCCGCTCGCGGATTGATGAGCGCAATACGGTCCTTTAGCGCCGCAATCTTTGCTTTGCCGTACTCGTCGCCCAAAGCCTGAATTTGGCGATTGGTGTTGCTTTCGGCCACCTGATCGAGATCGATGAGCGTAATGAGCCGAGCATCGGTGCGGGCGAGCGCCTCAACCGCCCAAGAGCCGACGCCGCCCACCCCGACAACGCAGAAATGCGTCTTCGCGATGGCTTCGGCGCCCTCGCGGCCGTAAAGACGGGCTACACCGCCGAAGCGGCGTTCATAGTCGATGAGGTGAGCAGATGGCTGCATGATGGACGAATCCTGTTGGAAGCGGCGGCAAACGATGCGAGACACGCTCGATCGTGCATAGTTGGAACGCCGCAATGATAGCGAAGGATCTCATGGGCTATGCTCCACATCCGTCAATGCTGTTGCCAGGGCGTACCGACGCCGCTAAACTGCCGGCCATTCAGCCGTCTGCGGGAAAAGCCTGCCGACAGATCCAGACTTCTCCGCCGCTTCCAACTGTTTTTTTGTTATGACAAGCTTCCTCCGGGCAGTCCTTCCTCAAACGCTTTGCGCTCGCTTTGAATCATGGCGAAAGAATGGCGCCAGCACCCTTCTCTTTTAGTGAACGGATTGCTGCTCACGCTTTTGCTCGTGATCTTTCCGCTCGAACGCGAGCCTTTTGGGACATTAAGAAGCCGTCTGCGGGACTACTACCCTCAGATCAACCCGGAATGCCCTCGCCTTTTGGACTCACTGCGCATCATCATCCAGTCTTTTTGGCTTTTATTTGTGAAGCCGGGCCGACCGTCCGGCGCTGAGGCGGTTGAAAAAGTGCTGGCCGGATTACGAGCTGCCGGGCGCATCATCAATCGTGTAGGCGAACTCTGGGGCAATTTTTGTCTTTCGATCATTCGGCGCGTGAAGCCGCTTTCTGAAGCGTCGAATGCCGGAGATTCAGGAGAAGTCAACGATCGTACGCAGTTCTCCTTCGGAGAAAAGACACTCATCGCCATTGCGGTGATTCTGGGTCTCATTCTGGCAGCGATCTGTATCACTCAGCCCTTCAATCTGCAGGGGCAGGTGGTCTTTCTCACCTTCATGTTCTTCTCGATGATCGCATTGGCACGCATCCGAGCACGTATCAGTCTGATGCTTCTCTTTGTGATCTCAATCGTCGTGTCCGGGCGTTACCTCTGGTGGCGCTGCACGTCAACGGTCAACAGCGACACAGCACTTGATCTGTTCTTTTCCTGTGCGCTGCTCCTCGCCGAACTCTATGCTTTCGCGGTGATGGTGCTCGGTTACTTCCAGGTCTGCTGGGTACTCGACAGAAAGCCCTACCCGCTCCCGGCCAACCGCAAAGTTTGGCCCACTGTCGACATCTTCATTCCGACCTATAACGAATCGCTTGACGTCATCAAGCCGACGGTCTACGCCGCTTTAAACCTCGACTGGCCCGCTGACAAGCTTCGCGTCTACCTTTTGGACGACGGCAGCCGCAACGCCTTTAAAGCATTTGCCGATGAAGTGGGTGCGGGCTACATCAAGCGTGAAGAACATAACCACGCCAAAGCAGGCAACATCAATCATGCAATGACGGTGACCGACGGCGAATTCATCGTGATTTTCGACTGCGACCACGTGCCCTCATGCGACTTTCTCCTCTCGACCATGGGCTGGCTCGTCAAGGATCCGAAGATTGCGCTCGTGCAGACGCCGCATCACTTCTATTCTCCGGATCCGTTCGAGAAGAATATGCATCTCGACCGGCGTCTGCCGATTGAAAATTCGCTCTTTCACGACTTCATTCAAAAGGGCAACGACACGTGGAATGCCACCATGTTCTGCGGGTCTTCTGCCGTCATGCGCCGCGCAGCTTTAAATGAAGTGGGCGGCATTGCCGTCGAAACCGTGACCGAAGACGCGCATACCTCGCTCAAACTCAATCGCCGCGGCTGGTCTTCCGCCTTTATTGACCGTGCAGTGGCTTCCGGGCTTTCCACAGAAACGCTTTCCGCTCACATCGGGCAGCGCATCCGCTGGGCGCGCGGCATGATTCAGATTTTCCGTCTGGACAATCCGCTTTTTGGACGAGGCCTCACGCTGCCGCAGCGTCTGTGTTTCTTCAACGCGATGCTCCACTTCCTGCATGGGCTTCCGCGCTTGATTTTTCTCGTCGCGCCGCTGCCATACATGTTCGCGGATATTTACATCATCTATGCAACGGCAGCTTCGATCTTCGCATACGTGATTCCGCACATGGTTCACTCTGCCGTCACGAACCAAATGCTCCAGCGCGGGTACCGATATCCCTTCCTGTCGGGCGTTTATGAAACAATTCTCTCGTGGTACATCCTCATTCCAACGACGGTTGCGCTTATCGCTCCGCATGTCGGTAAATTCAATGTGACGGCCAAAGGCGGCACCATCGACAAGAAATACTTGGACTGGGATATTTCCAAACCCTATCTCGTGCTCATCGCACTCAACCTGATTGGACTGGCCATCGGCTTTGGCAAAGCGTTCTTCTCGCCCAATCCAGAGTTCCTGACGCTCATCATCAATCTCGGCTGGATTGTTTACAACCTGATGATTCTCGGAGCCTCAATGGCCGTTGCTGTCGAAGAGGTCCAGACCCATGCCTTCCCGCGTGTGCCGCTTTCCGTTCCCGTGGAAGTTGAAGCAGACGGTGTTGTCCATCAGGCTGAACTCGTTGAATATTCTCAGGTCGAAGTTCGAATCAAAAATTTGGACGAAGCGCTGACTCGTCTGTCTGAAGGCCAAGCAGTCCGACTGCATCTTTCTGACGGCGAGCACCGTTTCACATTCACCGCTGCTGCCGGTGTTTTCGAAACAAAGGGCATACGCGACTTCACCATGCGCTTTGCTGACAAAACGGAAGAACGAAACTTCAACCGATGCACCTTTGCACGCCGCGGCATGTGGGCGACCACGCCGGACCCGACGATTGACGACCGATTCCTCACCGGGTTTGTACAGCTCTGGAATATTGCCGTCTATGGCTATCGTTCGATGATTGAATTCCTGCCAGGCAAAACGCTTCCGGCACTGCGCGACGGCATCATTTCATTCCTGCCGAAAACCCCGTCCGCTTATAAAACAGAGACCTAAAGCGAATCTCAGCGATTTAGCACACGCCGAACCCAGTTTTCGATCTGCACCTTTGCATGGTCAACCTCAGTGCCGACAACGCTCAGAGACTCAAGAAACTGAGCGTTGGGAGCCTGGGCACGCAGTTCTCGGTCACTCGTTCCAAAACCGCTGCCGGCATGCGTGCAAAAGTGTGCAACCTCTTTCCAGAGATTGGCAGCACTCAGAAACGAATTGACCACCGGCGGCAATTTTCCCCACCAAATTGGATGTCCCAAAAAGATGAGGTCATATTTGGAAAGGTCTGGAAGTGTTCCTGCAAGCATCGGTTTTGCATCGCAGCGAAGTTCATCCTCTGCTACACGCGTCGTTTCTCGATAATTGGCCGGATAGTTTTTTCCGTTTGAATTTCGTACAAATCGCCCCCGTCCGTGCCGAGATGAGCTGAGCCATTTTTACCGTATGACCGATCTCCAGCACTTCGGTGCCGCCCGGCACATATCAACAAATCCTTCAGCGGGATTGGTCGGCAATGAGCTGTTTCGGCGGAAAGAAAAATGGCGGGCAGCGTCAAGACAGCAGCCGTGCCCAGCGATAGGATCAACCACTGCAGCGGCATTTTGAGACTCTCAACCCATATGCCGGTCAGCAAAGCACCGACTGCGAAGCCAATGGAAGGTCCTCCGCCTACAATCGCTGCAGAGACTGCAGAACTTTTGGCATATACGGCAGGAATAGATTCAACAATCCACGCGATCACTGCGGAAGCCGTCAGTCCTGACGCAAATCCCTGCAGCAAGCGGGCAATATAAAGTGCCGCAAGACTCTCGAGCTGGCTGAGCAGCATAAGCACCGCCAACACCAAAAGCGCGGCGAGTGCAGCCATAGGCCGTCGACCGAAACGGTTAGATAAACGGCCAAAGAAAAGCAGGCTCGCAGCACATCCCGCAAAGTAGGCAATCGTTGTCATTGCTGCGTCTCCTGTTGTTATAGCAAGCAAGGTACGGAAGCTGCGAGCAGCGCAATCACGAGAGAACTTGACGCAAAGGTAAGAAGCAATACAGCAAAGCCGGCATATACACTTGTCCGTACCGAGCGCTTAGAGCGCAGACGGGCAAGAAAACAACGAGTGATCACTCCCCAGCCTGAAGGCCGGAGCTTCTTGATTCGCAGACCCTCGCGGCGTCTGCTTCCTGATTCAAAGCCGCCACGATTCCAACGCCGTGAAGGACGCAGGAACACACGGAGGGCTCGGCAGGCATCGATTCGGGGCGATCCACCCCTATGTTTCTCTTCTTCGCACGAGGCACTCGAAGGAGCTTCTTGGACTCTTTCTTGTTCACCAATCCTTCAAGAATCATTTTCACGCCGCGCTTCCTAATTACGCGGCTGGCGTTCAGATCGGCGTTCTCCTCATGCCCGCATCCCTCGCGTCCGCAACAGAAGACCGCCTGACTTGGACGGTTCTCCTTCGCCGTGTATCCACATGTGGAACACTCCCGGGATGAGTTCTTCGCATTTACAAGCACCACGACCTTGCCGTTTCTGCGGCACTTATACAGGATGCTGGTCCGCAGCCTTGCGAAGTGGCTTTTCGTGACGGCCTTGGTGAGGCCGCTCTTTGCCGCTGCGCCGTTGGGCTGCGCGCGGCCTTTGTCGTCGTATTTTGGTTTGGGCCGCCGGACCATTCCGGCGACGTTTAGATCCTCTAGTGCCACCACCTCGATCCCCTCCATCACAGCGATCTTGTGCGAGGTCTGGTGGCAGAAGTTGTTGTTGACGTTCCTCTCGTAGACGTAGGTCTTGGCAATCTTCCGCGTCTGTTTCCTGTAGTTGCTGCTCCCGGGGTTCATTCGGGCGAGACGGCGCTGATGCCGCCTGCGGCCGAAGTCCTTGCGCGCGATGCGGGTCTTCTCGATCTCGGAGAGGTTGAACGACTCCCCGTTGCTGAGCTGCAAACGAATCTTGACGCCAACATCGCCGCCGATGGTACGCTCGGCCAACTCTTCGGGGGTGAGCTTCCTCAACCGGGCGAGGATCTCCTCCTCTGTTTCCGGGAACTCCGTGAGTTCGTCCTCGTAACTGAAGCCGAGCTGGAGGCACTGGTTCGTGCAAGTGATCATCACCATCGCCGGCATCTCAAACCTGCGGTGGGCGCGGAAGCGAATGCGGCCTGCTGTCTTCTTCTTCGATCCGAAGGTGAGCTCCCACCACTTCTGCGAAACCTGCTTGACAGCGAAGCAGTCGCGCGTGAGCGTAAGCTGCCGGTCGGCGTTCCTGATGGGCTTGCGGTGAGGGCGCTTCGAAAGACCCCGCATGAAGCGTGTCATGGCCTGATAGAAGCGGTATGCGCCGATGCCTCGAACAGCGCTCGGCACCTCCTTCACCCACGGCACGGTGTCGGGGTTCACGAGGTGGGCGTACTTCTGATCGGGCTTAGGAAGCGGCTCCGGCGACCAGAACTTGCAGCGGAACTTCCAGAAGTAGTTCGACTCTTCCACCTTCGCGTTGTAGACGAGCATCTGCGCAGCTGACCACATGAGGTAGGCCTCACGCGAAGCGTCGTCTTCAAAATGGGCGGCGAAGGATCGGCCGGTCTGCATGGTGGATCTGAGTCGGGGAATAGTCCTGTGATTTGACTTTTATACCATTTTTTTCAAATAGCTAAGGATCATTATTTCTCCAAACTGGCACGAAATGATCCACTACATGATCCGGTGGCTTTCCATGGCTTGGGGCGCATTCCTCCCCCACCTGAAGGAAGGGGACTCCTGCGGCGGTCCTGTTGAGTTTCGAATATTTGCAGGTTTGCCGTTTCTCCTGGGCGGCAGAGGTCCTTCGAGCGGGGCAAAATAACCGACTCTGGAGAAGGAGATTGCCCAATCATGGCACAAAAGGAAAGGGTTGCACCCGTTGCCGTCATTACCGGCGCATCAAGCGGGTTAGGGGCGGTATTTGCGCGAATTGCCGCTCGTGAAGGTTATCGGTCGGTGCTGGTAGCCCGCCGTCAGCAGCGTTTGGAAGCGCTTGCCGCTGAAATCGAGACGGCCTCAGGTCTGAAGCCTTGGGTGCTTGCGCTCGATTTAACAGAGTCTGCAGAGCTTTCGCGTCTCATGGATTTCTTGGAGACGCGCAGCGTGACGCCCGAAATTTTCATCAACAATGCGGGGTTTGGTGATTTTGGTCCCATGGTGGATGCCGACGAAGAGCGCATCAGCCGAATGCTGCGGCTCAATATTGCTGCGCTCACGGGGCTATCCATTGAAGCCGCCCGTGCGATGAAGCAGCTCGGGCGGGGACGCATTCTTAATGTTGCTTCGACGGCGGCCTTCCAGGCTTGTCCTGGATTTGGCGTCTATGCCGCCACCAAGGCTTATGTCGTCTCTTTTACCGAAAGTCTCTCGGAAGAACTTCGCGGTACGGGGGTATCTGCAACGGCCTTTTGTCCCGGACCGACGGCAACGGAGTTCGGTGAAGCTGCGGGCCTCGACGAGTCGGCCTTCGGCCGTATCTCGCTCGACAAATGGGAGCGCTCGGCTGCGGCATGCGCGGAAGCCGGGTGGGCCGCAATGCAAGCAGGGCGAACGGTGAAGATTGACGGCTGCTGGAATACGGTGCTTGCTGTATCGGCTCAAATACTGCCCCGTCTTTGGGTGCGTCGGATCGCCGGCGTCATTTTTCGCAACGTGCCGCGAAAATAAGGTGCTCGTTGCGCTCGGAAGGATGCAGACGATGCCGAAGATTTGAGCGCCTCTTGCTTAAGATCGAGCTGCACTACTCTGTTCGCACTAGGTGAAAGCTTGTAATGTGCTGAAATTAGCAGCGATGTTTTCTGCATAATCAATGTAATTGGTTTCGCGAATCTGCAGTTTTGCAGGTTCGCGCGCGCATCACAAAAGGTGTTCCCATGCAGATTTCTTCCCTTTCTCGCCGCGGCGTACTTGCTTTGTCTGCGGCTGTTGCACTCGCGCTTGCAGGCTGCGGCGACAAATCCGCGCCGGCTGCCGGTGCCGCCGCTAAGGCTGAACTTACGCCCGTCGGCATTGTTCAGCTCGTTGAGCACGCTGCGCTCGATGCCTGTACGAAGGGTGTGGTTGATGCACTCGCTGAACGCGGCTTCAAGGACGGCGTCAATATCAAGCTTGATATTCAGAATGCTCAGGGCGACCAGTCGAACCTTCACAATATTGCCAATCGTTTCGTGTCCAACAAGGACAAGGTGATTTTTGCTGTTGCAACACCTGCCGCTCAGGCTGTCGCGACGGTTGCCAAGAACACCCCGATCGTTGCTACCGCGATTACAGACTTTGTGGCGGCCAAGCTCGTGAAGTCCGATGAAGCGCCCGGCGGCAATGTGACGGGCGTATCTGACTTGGGGCCGATTGAGGCTCAGCTGGATCTGCTCCTGAAGTTCATCCCGAACGCTAAGGTGGTGGGCACGATCTATAACTCGAGCGAAATCAATTCCGCCTATCAGGTTGAAATCTTTAAGCAGGCTGCCGCAAAGCGCGGCGTTGAAGTGCTTGAAGCGACCGTTTCCAACGTGAACGATATTCAGCAGGCTGTGGCAAGTATTTCGAGCAAGGTCGCCGGCCTTTGGCTCCCGACCGACAATGTGCTTGCCTCCGCTATCCCTGCTTTGGTCAAAGTGACGAATCCCGTGAAGCTGCCGGTTGTGGCTGGCGAACGCGGCATGACCGAAGCCGGCTGTCTGGGCTCCATTTCCGTGGACTATTACGAAATCGGCCGCATGACCGGTCAGATGGGCGCAGATATTCTTGAAGGGAAGAAAAAGCCCGCAGAAATGCCGGTTCAGCATGTTGCCACCGGTACCCCCGTCTTTAATTTGAAGGCTGCTGAGGCGATCGGCGTGACGATCCCCGAAGAGCTTAAAAAAGGAGCGGTGCTCTTTCAATAGCCTCGCATAGAGGCCGCGCCGCCAGAGCGGAGTCGATAAAGCGCTGTGAAAAGTGCTCGAACGGCTCCGCTTTTCTTTTTTCGGCTTGAGAATGCGCAAGTGACCTGAGGAATCTCGCCTAGCAGAGAAAATTGTCTCTCAGAGAAAGCGCTCAAGAAAGCCCTAGAATTCAATCTTCCACCTAAAAAACAATCGAGTGCACCGTTTTTCAAATGGTGCTCGAGCGTACCTACAAAGGAATTTTCATGCTCGATCTTCTGATCTCTACCGTCGGCCAAGGCCTTCAGTGGTCCGTGCTTGCGCTCGGCGTATTTCTGACCTTCCGCATTCTCGACATTGCTGATTTGTCGGTGGAGGGCTCTTTCCCTCTGGGCGCAGCGGCTGCCGCTACGGCGATCACTTCCGGGCTGGGACTGCCTGCCGCTTTTGTGCTCGCGCTGATTGCCGGCGCACTGGCCGGCGCGGTCACCGGCATCCTCACGACGAAGCTGCGTATTCCGGCGCTGCTCGCGGGCATTCTTACCATGATTGGGCTCTATTCGGTCAATCTCCATGTCATGGGCAAGTCCAACATTGGCCTTTTGCAGGACGAAACGGTTTTCACGATTCTTGAGAATTCGCTGGGACTGTCTGTTGCGGTATCTGGTCTCGCCGTTGGCCTTATCTTCGCAGCGCTGATTGCCGTCATTCTGTATTGGTTCTTCGGCACAGAACTGGGCACCGCCATCCGCGCTACGGGTTTCAATCCGCAGATGGCCCGCGCGCAGGGCATCAATACCAATACGATGGTTGTGCTGGGGCTGGTGATTTCCAACGTTCTTGTGGCCTTGTCGGGTGCAACAGTGGCACAGGCGAACGGTTTTGCCGACGTCGGCATGGGCGTGGGCACCATCGTGATTGGGCTCGCTTCGGTCATCATCGGCGAAGTGCTTTTTTCTCCCAAGTCTTTTAAAACGAGCCTGATTGCCGTCATTCTGGGTTCCATCGTTTATCGTCTCGTTATTGCCTTCGTGCTCGAAATGGGCATGCCTCCGAACGACCTCAAGCTTTTCACGGCTGTACTCGTCGCCTTCGCACTCGCGCTGCCTTTGATTAAGGAGAAATGCGCTGGACTGCGCGCTCACGGCTGATGCCTGACGCGCCTTTCGTTCTCCCATCAAACGCAAAACACTCAGACGAAGGACATTTGAAATGCTTGAACTCCAGAACGTCAAAAAGACTTTCTTCGCCGGTACGGCCAATGAAAAAAAAGCGCTTCGAGGCGTGAGCTTCACGCTTGATGACGGTGATTTCTGCACGGTCATCGGGTCTAACGGTGCGGGTAAATCAACAACACTGAATGCCATTGCCGGCGTCTTTCCTATCGATTCAGGTTCGATCAAAATCGACGGCGTAGAAATTTCCAAAATGCCTGAATGGAAGCGAGCGTCCATGATCGGCCGAGTCTTTCAGGACCCGATGCGCGGTACGGCAGCGGGCATGATGATTTCAGAAAATCTGGCCGTCGCTGACCGACGCGGACGTCGTCCGACATTGCGCTGGAGCGATCGCGCTGACCGTAATGCTCGCTTTGCCGAACTGGTGAAAATGCTTGGTCTGGGTCTTGAAACCCGCATGACCGCACACGTGGGACTGCTCTCGGGCGGACAGCGCCAAGCGCTTACGCTGCTCATGGCGACGCTTGTGCGCCCGAAGCTCCTGCTGCTTGATGAACATACTGCCGCTCTTGATCCGAAGACGGCAGCCAAAGTGCTTGAAATCACTGAACGTCTCGTGACGGAGCAAAAGCTCACCACGCTCATGATTACGCACAACATGCGCGATGCGCTTCGCTACGGCAACCGTCTCATCATGATGCACGACGGTCGTCCGATCCTTGATGTGCGCGGCGAGGAAAAAGCCAAGCTCACCACGGTGGATCTTTTGAAATTCTTCGAAAAGGCGGGTGACGGCGTTTCCGACAAGATGCTGCTCGCAAGCTGATTCGGCAGAGCAGAAAAAAGAGCGAGGCAAGGAGGCGGATGACCTAGAGCATCCGCCTTTATTGTTTTTAGGGCGGGTCTGTCAAAGCAAGGTTTGACGGTGCATTAACACGATCTTCACGTGTTTTTGACGGTGCAGGCTGACAATTTTTCTTTCATGGCAGCAGCCAACTTCAAAAACGCACAACGTTCAAAATGACTGAAGAGCAAAAGAACGATGCCGCACCGCAAAGTGCGCAGGGAGACCTCCATCGAGAGAATGAAGCCCAAGAACGCAAAGGACTTAAAGTCCCTCGAACGGTCTGGGCTTTGGGTTTTGTGAGCCTGTTAATGGACATCTCTTCGGAGATGATTCATGCACTGCTGCCCCTTTTTATGGCTGGGCCATTAGGCGCGAGTGCAGTGCTGATCGGCTTGGTTGAAGGTGCCGGCGAAGGCGCAGCGCTGATTACGAAGGTTTTTTCGGGAGCGGCCGCCGACCGTTTCGGTCACCGCAAGCTGCTTGTATTCCTCGGTTATGCACTGGGGGTGCTGTCAAAGCCTGTTTTTGCACTTGCCGATTCTGTGGCGCTTGTTTTCGCTGCACGCGTTTCCGACCGCATCGGCAAAGGGCTTCGCGGGGCGCCTCGTGACGCCATTGTTGCGGCGGTTACGCCTAAGCCGCTCTGGGGCGAGGCATACGGCATTCGTCAGTCGCTCGATGCTGCCGGTGCCTTCGTCGGGCCGGCACTGGCGAGCCTCTTTCTCTTTTTCTGGACGGATGATCTTCGTTCCATCTTTTGGCTGGCATTGATTCCCGGCGCGTTTTGTCTGCTCCTCATTCTCATGGGCGTTGAAGATGCTCCGGAGAAGCCCGCGGCGAAACGTCCTGCCGTCAGACGCTGGAGCGATCTGGCGGAGTGCTTCACGGTCGCAGGTCCGGCCTTTCGAGCGCTGCTTGTGCTGGGTATTCTTTTTTCACTTGCTCGCTTTTCCAATGCCTTTCTTGTGCTTCGTGCAGCGGACTCGGGCATCTCAACGGCTGCCGTGCCGCTCTTGATGGTGGGCGTCAACATTGTTTTTTCACTGGCATGCGTACCGATTGGAAAACTTTCCGACCACATGCCTGCTGAGCGCCTTCTCGCGCTGGGTTTGGTTTTCCTGGCTTTGTCAGACGTCGTCTTTGCCGTCTGGGCTACGCCCGTGGGAGCATCGCTCGGCGCCGCGCTTTGGGGGCTCCACCTTGGCGCGACACAGGGCGTTTTCTCCAAGATGACGGCAGATGCCGCTCCGGAAGACAAGCGGGCAACGGCTTTTGGGCTTTTCAGCTTCGCGAGCGGAGTGGCTGCGCTTGCTGCCGGACTCGTTGCCGGCACGATCTGGGAGTTTGTCGGCCCGTCAGCCACTTTCTGGCTGGGCTCGGCCTTTGCTGCCGCGGCTTTCGTCTGGCTGCTTTTGGGGCTTCACCGCCGTCCGGTCTGTGCGAAATCCTAAGCCTGATGCTTCAGACTCGTAAACCTATCACTACATAGCTATATATCAGCACGATGAATAGATTTTTGAGTATTGGCGAAGCCGCGGAACGTCTGGGCGTTTCCATTACCACGCTTCGGCGTTGGGAAGCTTTGGGGCGCCTAGTGCCCAAACGCACGCAGGCAGGTCATCGCAGATACGATGCAGCTCTGATTGAAAGTTTGTATGGAGCGCATGCACAAGAAAAAACGGACGGCCGAACCATTGCTTATGCCAGAGTATCGAGCAGTGATCAAAAAGCAGATTTAGAAAAACAAAAGCAGATCTTGGAGCTTTTTTGTACGGGACGCGGTTGGCGCTTTGAGATGATTTCAGATTTTGGATCTGGGATGAATTACCACAAAAAAGGGCTTCTTCAACTTTTGAATATATTAGTCAACGAGGACGTGGAGCGTCTCGTTATTACTCAGAAGGATCGATTGCTGAGATTCGGCGCAGAACTTGTATTTGCCGTATGTGAAGCCAAGAATGTGGAAGTGGTCATTGTCAACAAAGGCAGTGACGCATCCTTTGACGAAGATCTCGCCCAAGACATGCTCGAGATCATCACGATTTTCAATGCGCGTCTGTATGGTTCTCGAAACGGGAAAAACCAGCAATTAATTCATGGCATGCATAAGGTGCTTAGGGAGACTGAACGGCTTAATGGTTGATTTCCAGCACTTTGGATTCAAAATTCGGCTGGAAATTTGTTGGCTCTGCTGAAGATTTCGCTGAGCCCGAAAGCTTCATAATCAAGAACGAAGATTTTCTTCGGACGAAGCAGTATTTTGCGGCACGGAACGGCGCCTCGATGAAGCTCCGCAGGATCGTTAGACTTTGCCTAACAGCGGAGGCAGCGGCCAATAACGAGGCCGCCGCTCTGCTGATGGTGTCTCTTTGATTTGTCCTTTATGTCGCTTCCTGTTATTGCGTATGTGCTTCAGCCCGACCAGGTGATATTTACGCCAACCACCGAAAATGGTCCGCTTCCCGGAATCTATGCGGCATCGGATTTCATTGCCAAGTGGCGCGATTGGGACGCAGGAACGGCCGGCCGGCCAGCCCGAGCATGGCATACGCTTTTTGATGCGGTGCTGAAGGCCGGCGACCGGTTTGACTTTTTCCTGCTCGATGAAGCGCTCAAGGCTTATGGTGAGGAACTTTTTCCTGATCCTCAAGAGCGCCTCGAATGGTGTATTCGGACAGCCATTGGACTTGAGCGCTGGGATGAGGCGAAGAGGCTCATCAATGTGCTCGATGGATATGCTCTGCCCCCATCGGGTTCGACAGATCGGCTGCCGGAGGATTTCAGCAGTCCCGTTCGCCGTCTGCGTGCCGAGTGGGCTTATGCCCGAGCAGCGGCGGGAATGGAGGACGACATTCTGGTGCCGACGCTCGTTGATGAGCTTTTCGCCTTGGGGGAGACTCAAAAGTCCGAGCACCTGATTGCTCGCGCTTGGCCGGCTGTTTTTTCTGCTCTTTTGAGTTTTCTGCAGCCTGAAGAGAACACTGGCAAAGGATCGGGCGCGCAGGAGACTGCCCAATGGCGCCGAACCATACTGCGTGTCGGCCAAAACTCCACCTTGATGCAGCAATGCAGCAGTGCATTGAGTTTTCATCAGCGCTTATGGCGTGCCGCGGCGTTTCTCTATTTCTCCCAAGATGAACGTGATGTCGAAACCGGATTGAACGAACTGATGTCGCTCACATCGCTTTTGCGGCCGGCTGAGGAAGTTTTAGAGGTGCTTGCCCTGATGACGGTTGTGTTTGCGGGGGAGAATTTTGAAGTGCCGGCGGACTGTTTGGCTTGGCTTTCTTGCGCCATGGACAGGCGCCGCGCAGCAGTGCTGCCTGCACGAAAGAAGGCTGAGGCTGACAGCCGGCCGCATCCGGCCGAAGTGCTCACAGAGAGCGCTGAAGCCTGTCGGGCAGAAGCGGATCGGTTTTGGCTCCTGCGTTCTCTTTTCATGGAAGGGAATGTGCTGGATTTGAAAAAACGTCTGGCCTATGCGCGTTTTATCGATCGGACGTTCTTCGAAGAGCTGCTCCTTCGTGTGCTCGATGTGCGATGCGCGGCGAAAGCGTCTCACCGTGATCGTGATGCGCTTGCAGAGAGTCAATATCGGCTGAAGGGGCATCTTGCCGTACCGTCGAACGCAGAAACGGCGGCGGTGCTTTCGCTCGTTGTTAAGGTGATAGAGGCGGAAGTGCTCGCTCGGCTATCCGGCGATATGCTTGGGCAGAATGCCGGCGGCAAGGCGGTTAATGGAGCCGCTGCGGCGCAAAAGCGCTCGGAAGGGACTGCCGCAATGAAAGAAGCCCTTGACAGAGCCGCTCGGCTGCTGGGCATTGAATGTTGTTGCCGACCGATTGTGATCTTTCGAAGATTGACCATGATTTGCATATCCGTTGGTCCTCTGTCTCCGGGCGAATATCGCGCAGAGAAGCTGCTCGAACTCTGGCGCCGAGAAGCCAGCCCCTTCAAGCTGCCCGAGGACTTTTTGCGTCTTGTGGTGGAAGCGGGCCGCCGGACGAAGCCCAAATCAGCCGATGTCCGACTTTTCAAACCGCTGCTGATCAAATGTCCGGAATATTTCGGAGATGATCTTCACCAATTGCTCTGGCGGATTCGAATGGCTGTGGCCGAACAGCGTTGGGCGGATGCTGAGGAAGGACTTTTCACGGCTGCAGAGTGTCTTCTCGACAGGGCGCAAGACGCAGCAAGGGATGAAACGATCGAGTCGCTCTGGCTCGAAGCAGCTTCGCTTGCAGCTTGGACGGCAGCCGGCCGCGTCCTTCTGGTGCCGGGCATAAAGTGGATGAAACCTTATGCGGACAACGAAGCGGAGCTGATTGTCGAGCGCCTGCGGCTTGGAATTCCAGATGCGGTGAAGCTCGCTGATCTTTTCGCAGAGCTTTCCGACGCAGCTCCGGCTTGAGGAGTCATCATGGAGCACAGCCGCATCATTCATCATTATTGGACATCACCTTGCGGCATTTTGGATCTCGCTTCTATTGGCGAGCAGCTTGTAATGTGCGACTGGGTAGGTGGCTGGCATCGAGCGGCAACGCTCAATCGGCTGATCCGACTGACCAAGCTTCCTATGGTCGAAGATGCCTCATCGGTTATTGACCTCGCTCAGGTGCAGCTTGCGGAGTATTTTGATCAGCGGCGACAGGTGTTCACCGTCCCGTTAAGGCTGATTGGCAGCGAGTTTCAAACGCGTGTTTGGCATGCACTCACCAAAATTCCATACGGCAAGACGATTCCCTATGGGGAAATTGCGCGGGAGGTGAACTCGCCGAAGGCTGTTCGGGCGGTGGGCGGTGCTGTGGGCGCCAATCCGCTTTCCATCATCATTCCTTGTCACCGCGTCGTCGGCGCGAATGCTTCCAATCTACACCAAGTCTTAAATATCAATAAGTTGCGAGGCCTTAAAATCTCATCCCAACCATTCTCCCATCCAATTTCAAAGACAGTGATCTGGTTGGGTCAACTTATGCCTGTCTTTGCGGTTCTTGAACCCGTGAGTAGAACGCTCTCACGTCCCCGACCCTCCACCTCGGACGAGTGCCTTTGGGGGTACAGGGCTTGGGTGTTCGGCGTTGATGACGCCATAAATCAAACGTCGAGACTCCAATCTTCAGCCACTCCGCAACGTCTTCACGTCTGCAAAGTTCATTGTCTGAAATGGCTGGGTCTGCAATATTCACGCGGCGAACAATAGTCATTTGATTCCTCCCATAGTCGAAACGATGGGAGGGAAACTATCAATGTCGTATTTGAGGTGCATAACTTTGAAAGCGACAAACGGTCTTTCGGGCGGCACCTTTGCCTTTATTTGCCGCCTGAAAGACTCGCAACAAACAATCTGAACATTTCTTTCTGGGTCTTGTTCATCTTTGGATCTTTTTCGGATTCGCGGATGATCTTCAAGAACTCCCATTCGTTCGGAGTGATTGACTGGAAGCGTTTAGCTGTGGACTTACGATCTACTTCATCGTCAAAAAGCTCCGGTAATACTCAGAGACAAGAACATTTCGAAAGTAATCGGGTCTATCCCGATGTACTGCGCAATTTTCTTTGCTCTGCCGATATTTTTTGAGTCCGATACGCCAAGCAGAAATCAGACTTCTAGAGATGCCAAGATGGTCGGCAAGTCCAACGTTTGAGATGTTTTGACTATCAAGAGCATTGGAAAAAAGTTTACTTGCATTTGACCTCTTGGACCGCATTGGCGTTCTGACTTTCGTTCTAATCGACGGGATTGAATCGGCCTGATCGTCGTTTAATTCGAGAGTCAGATCTGCGGTTGAGTCAGTAGCTGCGTTAACGGTCGGATCAATAGATTCCGAAGTGTTCAGTTCCATATTTACTCCCATGTGGAAGCGTTGCTTCTAATGCAGAAGCCGTACTCGATAAGGAGATCATAGGATGTAATTTATATATGTATTAACAACAAGTATCGTTTGTTTGATGTCAATCAAGAAGAAAAATTCAGCAATATGGAATAAGCCGTTTAAGATGTGTCCATCTTGGGTATCAAAAAATGATCCTCATCGGCTAGCATGGAGAAGATATGATCTTAGATAAATCAGAATGTTGCATCAAAGTGGTGCGCGAAGAAGAACTCGCAGACATCATGTTTATGATGCTTAATCCTCATTGGGTTGACGTTGGATGCGCGACCATCATGGTTGGAGAACTTGATAACCAATTCATTACATGCATTAGCTTCGCTAGCGGCATGAGTTTGGTTATCCGACACATCACCAAAGATAAGGAAAGAGGACGATGAATATCGAAGTCAATGCACTTCGACGTGCAGTTGAACCGCTCACACACATGATGAGCGGACTTGGGCTCAAAGTAAGCTTTCAGGGCGGCTCTGCATTGACAGAGTTTGACCCAGATACGGGTATGCCCAAAAGGGTTGTTCTGCCGATGATTCCGGGTGATGCTGATCCTGACCTGATCTCCGCCTTCCATGGTTACCTTGATCATGAAGTGGCGCATTGTATGTATACAAAGCTCAGTAAGAGCATGCTCAAAGAATGCGAAAACTCAACGCTTCAAACCATTCACAATATGGTCGAAGATGCTCGCATTGAGAAATTGATGTGTCGACGGTTTAGGGGAAGTGCGTTCAATTTTCAAAAGCTCCGTGAGAAAGTGTTTCCGTCTTCCAATTTCATTTTGGCCGAAGATGGTAATTTCGCTGAATATCAGCGATTTATGCAGGCGCTGCTCTATTCAATTAGAGCCTTGTCCGGACAAGCTAGTATTTTCAAGAGTCTCGCAAAGTTTCCAAGCGCATTGACACTCTCTGCAACTATCTTGACGAACGTTTTGGCGATCGTTTGCGCGGCATGGAAACGACAGAAGACAGCTTTGAGTTGGCCAAAGACATCATCAAGGACTTGGACTTGAAACTGCCAGAGCAACTGGCGTCTAAGGGCAAAGGCGACGAAGAAGAAAGCTCTGGGTCTGGTGGTGATGATTCCGAAGGCATCCCAAAGGTACTGATTTTTGACAAGACGGCAGACCCTACGACCGATTTTTTTAAATCGAACGTCAAGGATACGATCGCGAAAGACGCCGCCAAGCTCATTGAGAATTTGGAGTATTCAGTGTATTCGACCGACGCAGATCGGATTGAATATGCGCCAGAGTCAACCGATTTCGACACTGTTCAAAAAATTGAAGATGAGACACGCGGTATGACCGCTCCAATTCAAAAGAATCTTGAACGTGCCATTGCCGCTCGGTCTATTGCTGTTTGGAATACGGGCTTGCGCTCTGGCAGGCTCCATAACGCGGCTCTTGGCAAGCTCATCACTGGTGACGAACGAGTCTTCCGACGTAAGAAAGAAGAGACTGAGACTAAAAATGTCTCAGTCTCGTTGGTAATTGATTGCTCGGGCTCTATGCGAGGCAGCAGCAGTCAGTTGGCCTGCACGTCTGCTTATGCGCTCGCGAATGTTCTAACGCGAATGAATATTGCTTTTGAAATTATTGGATTTACGACCGCAATAGATCGTCCTGTCGGCTCGTACAAAAAACGCTTCTCTCGATATGAGCCGCTGTACTTGCCAATTTTCAAGAGCTTCAACGACAAATGGGACTCGCGGGCAAAGATGCGTCTTGGTCAACTAGCTAGCAGTAGCTTTGAAAATTTGATGCGCAACAACATTGACGGCGAGTCGATTCAGATCTGCGGAGATCGTCTTTTGTCACGCCCGGAGAAGGGCAAGATCATGATTGTGCTTTCTGATGGTTTCCCTGCGGCAGACGGCGACAGAGAAGAACAGAAGAGTCATCTTAAGGCTGTTGTCGAAAATCTTGAGAAGCGCATGAAGATTGTCGGTATCGGCATTGATAGTACGGCCGTTCGCAGTTACTACTCAAAAAATGTTGTTATTTACAAGCTAGAAGAACTGCCGGGACAAGTTGTCCAAGAGCTGCGCAAGGCGCTTCTGTCCTAAAGTATCTTTAAGGCTTTAACGATAATAAATATATTTACAACCATCTATCTATACCGAGACGTATCAAATGACGGAAAATCAAAAGATTTGCTGTGAAATCTGCAAGCAGAAGGTTCACAGCATTCAGCTACTTGCAAAAGAGCCCAGAAATGTCGCTTGAGGAATACAAGCGACGCTTCCCCAAAGCTCCCTTTGTATTCCGACTACGCCAAGAGCTTGCTAGAAAAGCACTTTAAAGAGAAAACGGAAGCAGCTCGTCAAGAGGGTGTGCATTTCTTCCATGAAGTGTTCAATCTCACGTCTTCCAATGCCTTTTCGACCGAAGGCTCTCGTCCGATTCCCATTACCGTACTTGATAAAGGCGATGGTTCAGACCTTATTCCAGAAGTGAACACCAACTACGTTTTTAACGTTAAAGAGCTGAAATATCTTTTGTCTGGCATTGAGATGGGAATGCCGGTCTATGTTTGGGGTCACAAAGGTGCAGGTAAGACCGAGCTTGTAGAACAAATTTGTGCTCGCACTCAGCGACCGCTTCTTCGTGTTCAGCATACAGTGAACACGGAAGAAGCTCAGATCGTTGGGCAATGGGTTGTTCGAGACGGCGAAACAAAGTTTGAATACGGTCCCCTGCCGATGGCAATGCTGAATGGCTGGGCATATCTCGCCGACGAGTACGACTTTGCCTTGCCAAATGTATTGGCTGTTTATCAAGCCGTGCTTGAGGGAAAACCTTTGATGATTAAAGAGGCTCCGGCAAGCATGCGCATTGTGAAGCCGCACCCCAGTGTTTCGTTTCTTTGCGACCGGCAATACCAACGGTACGGGCGATGAAACAGGACTCTATCAAGGCACGACGATTCAAAACTCCGCCAACTACGACCGCTTTGGCGTTGTGCTGAAGAAGGCTTACATGGGGTTTGAAGATGAGCTGAAGATTTTGACGGGTAACTCTGAGATTCAAGAAACCGAAGCTCGTGAACTGCTCCAGTTTGCTAAGAGTGTTCGTGAGGCGTTCGACGCGGGGAAGATTTCTGACACGATCTCCCCGAGAACGCTTCTCTTTGCCGCCAAGCTTGGCATTGTTCATGCCTCTTTCCGCACCGGACTGCGATTGGCCTTTATGAACAAACTCAGTGCTGCGGACTACGAGGTTTGCGATGCATTTGCACAACGCCTCTATGGCGGCGGAGTTGACGACGAATGATTTGCTACGGCGCTATTTCCATTTTCAGCGCTGAATCCAAAACCTGCAAGAACTGTGAAGTGTTTCTTGACTGTGCTATGGCGGCGAGAGAAACGCTGAACGGCTTGCAGAGGTTTGGTGATGTTTCCAAGCAGATCAAGTGGCACGAAACCACCTTGAAGCGGCTTGGACTGATCGACGCAGAAAAGAAACTAAGAAAAACCAAAAAGACTTTAGACGAAGAGCGGCAAAAAGAAGAGACGAAGAAGTTTATTCAAGAGCTGACAGCGTTGGGAGTCATCAAAGACAACAAGATCGCAGCTCTAGAAATGGCGCCTGAATACTTTCGGGTAGTCATAGAAGTCCTTCAAATGTATGGGGAAATCTCATCCTCAGAGCTGTTGAAAAGCGTGAAGTATAAAGTCACTGCCGGATTTGCTTTGAATTCCACGGCGAAGACGATACAAGCACTGGCGGCACTCGGCCTTGTTGAGGTTAAAACGAATAAACGAACTCAGGTGATTACATGGAAGCAGTCGTAATTGAGGGATTTGAAAAGAAAGGGTATGTTTTAAAGTTCGTGCGCGAAGGCGCGAATAGGTTTGCCGTTCTGCTTTGGTTCAATGATGAACTTAAGAGCGCAGAGTACTTTGATAAATCGGGTGACGCATATTCGCTTTACAAGACAATGCTCATCAACCTGCGGGAGACGTTGGCATGAAGTACCGTATGGGCATCATGACGGATTTCTCGATCGGTCAGTCGCTTTTGACGATTGATCGTCTGATTGAATCTGCAAAGAAGACCGGGTTGGAAAAGATCGTCGTTGCAGACGATATGACTATCTCTTCACTTATCGCATTGCAGAAGGCATGCGGTGAATCTTTGAAAGCAATGGTCGGCGTCAAGTTTCGATGCTATGAGGATGGCGAACAGGCAAAGAACACGCCTTACTTTGCTGTAAAAATCTTTCCAAAAACCGAGCTTGGCTTGCAGTCAGTCTTTGAGGTTCTGACAAAGGCAAACTCCGAAGATCGCTTCTACTATCGCGCGCGCGGTCGTCTTGATGATCTGCGCAATCTTCGCGAGTGTGTTGTTACATCTGGCGACTTCTTTGGCATCAAAACGACAGAGCAGGTTAAGCGGGTTGCAGAACGTCTTGATGCGTCGTGCTCGTTCTACACGGAGATCGTTCCAGTCGATACGCCGCTGTGGGATCGTGTGAATCGCGAGCGCCTTGCCGCTTTTGATTCAACCAAGGGGGTGGTTGTGTCTTATCCGGCGCTCTACCAAACAATCGCAGAAGCTGACTCCATCCCTGTCATTAAGGCTGTTTGCTCCAATACGCCCATGTCTGCGGGCTATTTGCCCCGTCAGTGGGTTCAAGATTTTGC